>Ga0157369_10001116_pt1 | contig 33559 bp, 22 predicted proteins | sample C25metaG_FD_113461 | JGI IMG/M metagenome (GOLD analysis project Ga0157369, IMG submission 113461) | Corn rhizosphere microbial communities from Kellogg Biological Station, Michigan, USA - C2-5 metaG | ecosystem: Host-associated > Plants > Roots > Rhizosphere > Soil | place: USA: Michigan... | reverse complement strand
TGGCGGGCGTCGGTGATGATCAGTTTCGCACCGATGCTCGCCCCGGCTTCTTCCAGGGCGTTTTTCATGGTGACGAAATAGGGGTTGTTGATTTCCTGGAAGGACGAGCCGATGCGGATCGGCTTGGTAGCGTCGGCGAATGCTGGGGAGACAGTGCCGAGGGTGATGCTTACAGCCAATAAACACAGGGTTTTCGGGAGCATTTTCATGGCGTGGTTCTCTGTTTTGTTTTTATTGTTAGAGCAAATGTTATCGTTAACATTTTGCGAGAAACTAGCAAGGAAATAAGAGGGGCGCAAGGGGCCGCTGGTCGGTCGCGATCAAAATGTGGGAGCGGGCTTGTTCGCGAATGCGGAGGGTCAGCCACCTGATGCCTTGCCTGACACGTCCTCTTCGCGAGCAACCCCGCTCCCACAGGCGTAGTGCGCTGCCTGCAAAAACTCGCACATTCCCCACCACCAACTAAGCTCAGACTCCCATAAAAAAACACCGAGCAACCGGCCATGGACCACTCCACCGAGACCTTCCGCGCCCGTTACCGCGCCACTGTCGCGCCCCACTACAACCCTTGGCTGCACGCCAGTTTCGTGTTCGGCTACGGCATCGTGTGCATCGCCCTGGCCTGGTCATCCACACATCAGATCAGCGCTGTGCAATGGCTGACCGTGCCCGCCACCCTGGTGTTCTTCAACCTCTGCATCTACCTGGTCCACCGCCACCTCGGCCACCATAAACACGGGTTGGCCCGGCTGTTTTATGCGCGCCACACCGGCGACCATCACAGCTTCTTCACCCCTGGCCACATGACCTACGACAGCCCCCGGGATTGGCGGGTGATCCTGTTCCCAGCCTGGCTGATCGTGCTGCACAGCCTGGCAATCACCCTGCCCGCCTGGTGGCTGCTCAAGCACTGGAGCCCCAACGTTGCCGGGCTGTTCGCCGGCTGCATGATCCTCGGTTATTTGCTTTACGAAGTGTTTCACGCCTGCGAGCACCTGCCCGCCGACCATCCGGTGGCGCGCCTGCCGTGGTTGCGCCAGATGCACCAACTGCACGCCCTGCATCACCGCCGGGAGCTGATGCAGGGGCGCAATTTCAATATCGTCCTCCCGCTAATGGATTACCTGTTCGGCACCCTGCACTGGGAGCCGCGCACCCACGACAACCAGGAATCGTCATGAGTACCCGTCCAAAAAAACTGCGTCATCTGTTGTTCTTGCTGTTTCTGGCGGTGATCGCCTTTTTGCTGTTGATGCCCACCAAAGTCCAGCCGGTGAACTGGACGCCGCCCAAGGCCCCCTCGATGAAGGACGGCCCCTATGCCGAGAACCAGCGCCTCAAAGGCGTGCAGAAAATCGGCGCCCAGGACATCGCCGGGCCCGAGGCCCTGCTGTTGGATGCCCAGGGCTACCTGATCAGTGGCCTGCATGACGGACGCATCATCCGCACCTCGCCCGACAGCCGCAGCCTGGAAGTGCTGGCCAACACCGGTGGGCGGCCGTTGGGCATGGCGCTGCACCCGGACGGGCGCTTGATCATTGCCGATGGGGTCAAGGGTTTGCTGGCGCTGGAGACCGATCGCCAACTGACCACCCTGAGCACCAGCGCCAATGGCGTCGCTCTGGGTTTCACCGATGACGTGACCGTGGACGCCAGCGGGCGTTATGCCTATTTCAGCGACGCCTCGAGCCGCTGGGGTTACGGCCAGGATGGTGAGGCGGTGATTGAGCACGGCGGCGACGGTCGGCTGTTGCGCTATGACTTCAGCAACGGCACCACCGAGGTTTTGCTGGACCAACTGCAGTTCGCCAACGGCGTCGCCTTGGGCCCGGATGAACACTACGTGCTGGTGAATGAGACCGGTGCCTATCGCATCAGCCGTTACTGGCTCAAAGGTGAGCACGCCGGCACCCATGATCTGTTTATCGATAACCTGCCGGGCCTGCCGGACAACCTCAGCTTCAACGGGCAGGACCGCTTCTGGGTGGCGCTCTACTCGCCGCGCAATCCGCTGCTGGACAGCTTTGCCGGCTACCCTCTGCTGCGCAAGGTGATGGTGCGCGCGCTGATGGTGGTGCCCAAGCCCATCGAGCGCAAAGCCTTCGTGTTGGGGCTGGATACCGAGGGCAAGGTCATCGCCAACCTGCAGGATGGCAGTGCCGGCAACTACTCACCCATCACCACCGCGCGCGAGTATGGCGACTGGTTGTACCTGGGTTCATTGAAGAGCACGAGCATGGCGCGATTGCCGTTGGCGCTGGCATTGGCGGGAGAATAGAAAAGGGGCAGCCTCGTCAGGCTGCCCCTTTTCACTGACGCCGTTGTATCAGTGAACGATGTTCTGGGTGCAGATATGCCCGAACGTTACGTAAGGCACATTCTCGCCTCCCACACCCACACCAGGGAACTCATCCAACTCGATACGCCAGCCGCCGAAGTTGAAGGTGGTGTCCCAGGTGTACGTCACACCGGTGCTGCTGTCTGGATACTGCACACGGTACTCGCCAAAGCAGTCACCGATAGCCGCACTGGCCTGGGAGTTACCCGCACTGTTGGTGGTGGCCTTGAAGTCGGTCCAATTGAAATCGGCACCTTCGAAGTGTTTATCGATGCGCAGCACTGGCGTAACGCCCAGCAGCGGTGCACCCGTGGAGTCGGACCAGTTGGTGGTCCAGTTCACTGTACGTGCGGCCTGGGTCGCCATCCAGAATATCGACGCGGGTACCCGCACGACGTTGTCACCCTTCACATCCGACGTGTTCAGCCGCGGCGTGGAGCCGAGGCTCAGTTGGTAGTGCTTGGTCGGGTCCTGAACCACAGCCGGATTGGCCCGCACACGCACCTTCACGGTGGTGCCCGGGGTGACACTCGGGTAGGTCGAGGTCGAGCCAGCAGGAACCGTAACCCAGTTGACGCCATCAAAACGGTCGAAAATCCACTGGTTACGGCTGCCACTCGCGTCACCGGCCAGGTACATGCTCACGCTCTGACCACGGACGGCCTTGAAGTCGAAGTAGTCGACGTCGTTGGCGTTGTCGAGGTTGCCGGTGACCTTGTTCATCGAGTCCGGCAGCACAAAGGCCGTTTGTGGCGTGTCATTAGGCTCGTAGGCATCGATGTTGGTGTCCACCGCCACGCCAAAACTGAACTGCGAATTGTTGGCGACCTTGGCGACCATGTACCAATAGTAATCACCGGCCGGCAGAACACCGTTGAGATAATCATCGGTATTGCCCGCCGCATCAGCGGAGCCCACCACGCTCAAATTGCCCTGGCCGTCGTCCTGGAACAGGGTCAACGACATGTCGGTGCCCGCACTCTGGTTGACCAGTTGCACCTGGACCCGCGCATTCTGTGGGAGGTTGAAGTGGTACGCGAACTCTTCACCCTGGGCCACACCGTTGATGGTGTAGAGGGTGTTGATATCCAAGGTGGGGAACAGCGGTACAAAGTCAGCGACGGCGGCGCTTTTCGGCTCGACTTGGCTCGGCTTTTTCAACTCGCCGACCACGCTGTTGAACGGCGCGGATTTGACCGCCTGGGTAACGGCCTTGGACTGACCGGTCTTGGCCGCCTGGAGTTTTTGCTTGAGGCTGGCCGGCACCTTAGCCGCATCCAGCTTGCCGCCGGATTTGAGCGCTTTGTCCACAGCCTGTTTGACCGCTTCGGCGCTGAGTTTCTGAGGGGTTTGCTCGGCCAGGGCAAAGGCCGAAACGAAGCAGGAGGCCGCCATGGCCGCGCCCAGCATAAAGGCTTTTTTCGATTTCATTTTTTATCCATCCATAGTTAAAAAGTGAAGCTCAGGTGACATCCGGTCACCTGGGATGGAATCTAGGATATAACTGGATGGATGTACAGTGCTTTTTTGAAAAAATTTCAATTTCTATGGAATGGGGATGTCACACCACCATCGCCAGAAGCTCCAGACCGCTGTTGCAATCAACCACATGAACCCAAGGTAATAGGGCCAAACTACCCAGCGCTTAAGCGATATGGGAATGGAAGCCAGTTCCGCCTCAGTCACCACCCCAGCTTTCAGATGGCGCTTTGAATCTGAAAGCATTTCAGCAATCAGCATCATGCGATATTGCCTGTCGATCCAACGGTTTCGGCTCCAAAATCGCTTGTTGCCGCAGACCATTTCGTTTTGGCTGAAGTAACTCTCCACCTCGTCGAGCTTTGTGTATTCGACAAAAAACCCCAGCCCCAAAACGACAAACACTCCTGCAAAATGCACAAGGGTGAAAGCAAAAAAAAACGACACGGTTAAGCTCCCTCCGGCACAAAGATCAAATCCCCATTGGCGTCTTGGATCTTTCCACCCAATAAAGCACTTTCATGACTAAGAGCATTACCTACGGTCTGACCACCCGCAGCGCCGCCAATAATTGCGCATGCAAGCTCACCGCGCCCCTTCATCGCAATCCCCAAAAACATGCGACAACCACGAATCGCAAGTTTGGCACCATACTTTCCTCCTACCGCGGCCCCCGACACTCCCCCCACCAACCTCCCCGTCTCCACATACTTCGCCCTTCTAAACTGCGCCTCCCTCCCCTCCACACACGCCTCCTTGATCTCCAACCCCGCCACCCCCACATCCAGCGCCAACCCCACATAAGTCCCTTTGCCCAACCACTTCGACATCTGCGCAATCTCCCGCATCCGCTTCGCATACCCCGCAATCTCACCTTTATGCAGATAGCTCTTGGTCGACAGGCCCAACACCTTTTTCAACGACTCATTGCCCTGCAACCCCGTCCCCAACCGCGCCGCGCCTTGCAGTTGCACTTCCAGCCGCCGGAACGACGCCTGGCGCTGCTGGATAAACGCTGCCCTGTCTAAAGCACCGTCTTTCAACCGCTGATGCAAGCGCTCGATGTCTTCCAATGTTTGCGCTACCTCTTCCAGATGCCGCGCCCAGGCCGACGTCGCACTGCCGATGCCAATCGAGCCCTTCGCCATGAAACTCTGCAGCAAGTCATAGTTGTCGATCACCGCCGTACCGGCCGCTGCACGCCTCTCCAAGTGACGACTTACCTGCTCGGCATGCCGCATCAACCAGGCCTCCTCGACCGAACAATTCAAGCTCTGGTTTTCGGGAATAATCACCAGTTGCCCCGGCGCTACCAAGCCGGGGCGCAGGTGCCGGTTCAGCACATCAAAATGAGCGGAACGCTGGCGGCTCAGGGCGCCGCCCATCACCCGGTTTTTCAAGCTCTGATAGTCCGTCGCGCGCTCGTTGATAAAGCTCTGCGCCATGCTTCACATCCCTGATGCGATGAAGATGGCGTCGAAATATAAGCAAGCGCCTACGCCCCGGACACACGTCCAGGGGGGGCAATTTACATTTGGGAAGCTGCCTACGCAGCGAAGAAATACGACCTACAGAAACAACCCTAATACCCGGTCATTTCCAGGTAACCCACCCCACCCTCGAACTGCACCGGACCTTCCCAGTACGGGACTCCCAGGTTCATCCAGGCATTCGGGTTGACCGCTTGTGTGGTGATATCCAGCTGCTTGCCGGGGACTTTCAGCGACCAGCGAGTGGGGATCTTGCGCCCTTCAATGGCCGTCGTTTCCAGCGGCGTCAGTTGGATATCCGCGTTGTGCAGGGTCTGGGTCTGGCCCTCGCGATCAATCCAGGTGCCGGTCAGGTAGGACGCGCCGTCGGTTTGCCGCACCCGGAACAGCATCAACTGTTCGCCCCGGTCCAGGTGCAGGGAAAACCAGTCCCAGCCGGTCTGGCTGGCGGTCAGCGGTTGGCTGCTCCACTCGCGGTCGAGCCAGGCCGGGCCGGTGACTTGATACACCTTGCCATCGATGCTGACGCTGCCACTGGCGCTGAAAAACGGCTGGCTGTAGTAGTACGACGCCTGGCCCTGGTCGGATTTGCGGCTGTAGCCATTGTCGCCTTGCAGCACCAGTGGACGGCTGGAGGTCAGGTGCAGGTCGTAGGCGAACTGGGCGCCGCTGGCCTTGAGTTGCATGTCCGCCAGGCTGCTGTTGGCGCCGGGGCGGGTGGCGAAATTCCAGTCGTCGATCCAGGCGTTGAACGGCACCGCCTGGGCCCCGGCCTGGCCGACGCCACCGCGCGCGTAACGTTCGGCGGCGTAGTGGTGGGTGGCGGACGTCACGGCGGCGTGGCCCAGCCAGATCGTCGAGTCGTGCCAGCCCGCCTGCGTGGGCCCGGCCTTGAGGGCATTGCGAAACAGCGTCCATTGCACGCCGAATACGTTGCCGTGGTCATCCTTGAGATTGGCGGTGACGTACCACCACTCGATCCGAAAGCCGGCGTGGGGGCCATGGTCCTCGGGGAAGCTGAACACCTTGCCAGGCACCACTTGGGCAAAGTCTGCCGCGTCACTGCCCAGGCCGGCGAAGCTCTCCTGTGGCGCGGGGACTTTGTCGCACGCGGCCAATAACAAGCACGTCCACAGCAGGTACTTAATCTTCATTGGCAAACGTCCTCAACAAATCCGCAGGACGGCTGCGGTACAACTGCCACAACGGCCAGGCCGACGCCAGCAAGGTCGCCAGCATCGCCAGCCCGAGCAATTGCGCGAGTTGCCATGGGAACACCTGCAGCGGCAGGCGCCAGCCAAACGCCTGCACATTGATCACCGCATCCAGGCACCAGGCCAGCAGCAGGCCGAGGGGCAATGCCAGGATCAGTGTGAGCACCGCCAGCAGCCAGGTCTGGCCGAGGTTGAGCAGCATCAACTGTCGACGCGTGACACCCAATGCCCACAGTGGCGCGAGTTGGCCGAGCCGGCTTTGGCTCTGGGTCAACAGGCTGATAAACAGCGCCACACCGGCTACGCCCAGGGTCAGGCTGTTCAAGGCGGCGGTGGCGGCGAAGGTGCGTTCGAACACCTGGCTCGACCAGCCCTTGAGTTGTTGCTGATCGACGATACGGCTGTCGTCCAGGGCAAAGGCGCGTTGCACCTCGCGCACCAGCGGGGCCACATCCGCCGGCGCGACCCGCAGGTTGAAACGCGCCGGTGACAGCGTCGGCCAGTGCGCCAGCAGGTGTTGGTCATTGACCAGCACATGGCCCTTGGGGTTGCCGTAGTCGGCGTAGACCCCCACCACTTTCGGCGCCCACACACCTTGGGGCGTGGGAATGCTCACGCTATCGCCCAGCCTCACGTCGAGCCGGCGCGCCAGTTGTTCGCTGAGCATCAGGGTGTCGCCTTGCTGCAACTGGTCCCACGGGTCAGGGGACGCCTCCAGCAGCGGCCAGTGCTGACGATAGGTCGGGTCGTCGACCACGCCAAACAGGTCCGCCGGCCAGCCTTGCACCTGCACGGCGACCTGCCAGGTGGGCAGCACGGTTTGCACCAACGGTTGCCGCGCCAGCCAGGTGCCGAGTTGCTGCGCCTGGGCCGGGGTTTGTGGGTTGAGATACAACTCGGCGGTGAGGCGTTGCTCCAGCCAGTTGTTGAAGGTGTGACGAAACCCCGAGGTCATCGACCCCGCACCGATGTTCGCCGCCAGGGCCAACAACAGCGCCATCAGGGCCAGGCTCAAGGCTGGCAATTGCTGGCGGCAATCTGCCAGGAACCATTGGCCGAGCACCGAATGGCTACGCCCCAACACCGCCTTGAGCAGGCCATTGAGCACCACCGGCAACCCCAGGGCGGCGCCGAGCAGCAACGCCGCCATCAGCACAAAGCCGGCAGCCAGGCTGTTGCCCAACCACAGTGCCAGCAGCGCGGTCAGCAGCGCCGCACTGGCCACCCAACCCTGGCGACGCAACCAGCGTCCATGGGCTTCATGCCACGCCTGGGCGTTGGCCAGCGCCAGCAAGGGCAAGCGCGCCGCCCGCCACAGGCTGCTGGCGCCGGCCAGCAAAGCGCCGAGCAGGCTCAAGCCCAACCCCGCGCCCCACCACCAGGGGCTGAGGCTCAACTGCCCCGGCACCTCGGCGCCATATAACCCGCGCAGGCTGGCGGCCACATCCGGCAGCAACAGGCTGGCCAACAGGTAACCGCTGGCCACACCCAACACGCCGCCCAGCAATGAGAGCACGCCCAGTTCCACGCTGAGGCTGGTGATCAACATCCGCACACTGACGCCACACGCCCGCAGGGTACGCAGCAGTCCACGCCGTTGCTCCAGGGCCAGGCCGATGGCGGCGTGCACGATAAACAGCCCGACCACAAAGGACAGGAAACCCAGCGCATCAAGGTTCAGGTGAAAGCTCTCGGTGAGGCGCGCGAGGTTATTGTCCTCGCCCTGCTTGAGTTGCAACCCGGTGGGCGGTATGGGCTGGGCGGCGGCGAACGCCTTGTCCACCAGCAGGTGCGACAGGCGCCCCGACATTTCCAGCAGCGGCTGGGCAAAACCGATATCGGTGAGCAACAAGCCGGGGGCCATATCTGCTTGGGCTTGCAGCGGCGGCAGTGTGTGACCACCCAGGGTGGTCGGTTGCTGACCTTCGTGCAGGCCCAAAGCCTGCAGGGTTTGCGGCGCGATCCAGGTACGCCCCGGCGGCTCGAAAAACGCCAGCATCTGCGCCTGGCTCAAACGCTGCCCCGCCACCGCACCGCTGCCGGGCAACGACACCGGGTCGATGCCCATCAGTTGCAGGCGCACGTCTGCCTGCCCCGTGAGCTGTACGCGGCCCTGCACCACCGGCGACACCGGCCACCCGGCACGCCGCAATTGGGCAAAGACGGCTTGGTCGACACTGGCTCCGTCCGGCGTACCGAGGCTGGCTTGGGGTTCGCCGCCGATCAGTTGGCTGGCGCGGGCATAGCTGTCACGCGCCTGGCTGTTGAGGGCTTGCACGCCGACCAGCAGCGCAGTGGCCAGCCACAGGCCGGTGAGCACGCTGAAAAATTGCACGGGATGTCGCCGCCAATGGCTCAGCAACGCGCGCAGGGTCCAATGAAACACCGCCATATCAGGCCGCGCCCGCAGGCACAACACGGCCGCGATGCAGCACCACCTGCTGGTCCAGGCGGGCGGCGATGCGCGGGCTGTGAGTGACCATCAGCAGGCTGGTGGGGCTGTCACGCAGCAAGTCCAGCAGCAGTTGCAGCACCTCGTCGCTGGTGGCTTCGTCAAGGTTGCCGGTGGGTTCATCAGCCAACAAAAGGCCTGGCCGTGACGCCAATGCGCGCCCCACCGCCACCCGTTGCTGCTGGCCGCCGGAGAGCTGTTCCGGGTAACGCTTGAGCAAATCCCCCAGCCCCAGGCGTTCAACCAGTTGCGCCTGCCACTGCGGGTCAAACCGCCCGGCGAGGCGTGCCTGGAACGCCAGGTTGTCCTCGACACGCAGACTGCCAATGAGGTTGAACTGCTGGAACACCAGGCCGATTTCGGTGCGCCGCCAATGGGCCAGTTGCGCTTCGCTGAGGTGGTCGAGGCGCTGCTCGCCCACCTGGATGCTGCCGCCATCCAGCCGGTCGAGTCCGGCCACCAGGTGCAGCAAGGTGCTCTTGCCGCTGCCCGACTCGCCCATCAGCGCCAGGCTGCTGCGCTCGGCCAGGTGCAGGTCCACACCGGCCAACACCGCCAATGGCCCCTGGGGGGTGGCATAGCTTTTGAACACACCTTGCACCTGCAACATGACAACACTCGTTTGATGGGCGGCAATCGAGAATAACGGCTGGCGCTCCACGCCACGCAAATTTTTCACATGGATTTCACCGGCTGCCCACCCACGCCTCTTTAAATTACCCGCCATGGGTCATTCGTCGGCAACTTGTTAGTTGCCTCGCCTGACAACTTTTTAACCGCAACATGTTCAGCGAAAAGACAGCCGCCGTGTGACAGCCTCCAGCATCACTGCGGCATTCGCCAACCCGTTGCGCCTAATTAATACAAGATTGCCAACACTGCCCATGGTGAATGAAGTGGTTGACCTTACCCTGACCAAACCGCGCTCGCGATGGGCCTTTATCAAGCGCCTGCAACGGCTGTGGCTGGGAATGCTGGTGGTGGCGTTGCTGCTCGCCGCCAGCCTGCTCTGGCACGCTTCACCCAAGGACCTGGGCATCGGCAACCGCCTGCTGACCTCCCACGTGCTGCCCCTCTGGCGCGACGGCGATTTGATCGTGCTGGTGCGCCACGAAGAGCGTTGCGACCGCTCGACCAACCCATGCCTGGGCCCGGTGGAAGGCCTGACGATCCACGGCAGCCAGCAGGCCGAGATCCTCGGCAAAGCCTTTAAAACATTGGGCATGGAGGGCAGCGACGTACTGGCCAGCCCCGCCATCCGCACCGCCCAGACCCTGCGCTTCATGTTCGGCAAAAACGAGTTGACCTCCGGCCAGCAAGCCGTCTGCGGCGCGGCCATGGGTGAGGAATTGCTCAGCCACAAAACCCCCGGACGCAACCTGGTGTTCGTCACCCACAGCGGCTGCATTGCCGACTTCGAAAACAGCCTGGGCTTCCCCCACGCCGCCTTCCCCCAGTACGGCAGCGCGCTGTTCGTGCAGGTATTGCCCCACGGTAAATTCAAGACCCTGGGCATCGTCAACAACCCGGATTGGCCCGCCGCGTTAAAACAACTCTAATCACTTTCCTGTCTGTTTGTTCAGCAAAAAGACAGCCCTGCTCTGGCATGTTTAGTTGCGCCTTTTAACTAAGGACGTCATGAATATTTCCTGCAACTCAGTGACCGTTGTGACTTTTTCTTCCACGACTTTATTAGTTCAAACTTCTTCCACTAAACGTCAGGGAGCGACGTTTGCATGACTCGATTAAAACCGCTGCCGGTCTTACTGCTGGCCTTCGTCGCGTTCTACCTGCTGCCCCTGGGCCTGCACGGCCTATGGATACCCGACGAGACCCGCTACGCGCAGATCAGCCAGGAAATGCTCCAGAGCGGCAACTGGATCGCGCCGCACTTCATGGGGATCCGCTATTTTGAAAAGCCTGCCGGCGGCTACTGGTTGATCGCCCTCGGCCAGGCGGTGTTTGGCCAAAACCTGTTCGGTGTACGCATCGCCTCGGCGCTGACCACCGGCCTGAGCGTGCTGCTCGCCTACCTGATCGCCCGTCGCCTGTGGAATGACCCGCGCAAAAGCTTCGCCTGCGCCCTGCTCTACCTGAGCTTCGGCCTGGTGGCTGGCCAAGCTGGCTATTCCAACCTGGACCCGCTTTTCACCCTGTGGGTCAACCTGAGCCTGGTGGCCCTGTGGTTTGCCCTCGACAGCACCACCCAACGCGGCCGCTTGTGGGCCTGGGCCGTGGTGGGGTTGGCCTGTGCGTTGGGTTTCTTGACCAAGGGTTTCCTGGCCTGGGTGCTGCCGGTGCTGATTGCCCTGCCCTACATGCTCTGGCAACGCCGCCTGGGCGAACTGCTGCGCTACGGCCCGTTGGCGATACTGGTAGCGGTTTTGGTGTGCCTGCCGTGGGCACTGGCGATCCACCTCCAAGAACCAGACTTCTGGCGCTTCTTTTTCTGGAATGAACACATTCGCCGCTTCAGCGCCGACAACGCGCAACATGTGCGGCCGTGGTGGTTCTTCCTGCCAATCATTGCTGTGTCATGCCTGCCCTGGGCAGGGCTGTTGCCCAGCACCCTACGCACAACCTGGCAGCAAAAGCGCCAGCCGGCCATCGCCTTCCTGGCCCTGTGGCTGCTGCTGCCGCTGGGCTTCTTCAGCCTGAGCAACGGCAAGTTGCCGACCTACATCATGCCGTGCCTGCTGCCCCTCGCGCTATTGATGGGGCACACCCTGACGGACCTGATCAACCGGCACAAAGCCCGCACGATCTGCCTCAATGGCCTGCTCAACTTCGTGATCGGCATGGCCGCCATGATCGGCCTGATCTACCTGCAAATCGCCCGGCCGTTGTACAGCAACAGCCACGCCGAGATGTTCAGCCTGTCCCTGGCCTTTATCGTGTTGCTGGTGTGGATCCTCGCCAACCTGCTGCAAGCGTTCCGCCCGTTGACGCTGTGGGCCATGCCCGCCCTGGGCATCGGCCTGCTGGTGATATTGCTGCCGGCGAGCATGCCCGCCTGGATCGCGGACAACGAAATGCCCGACCAGTTTGTGCTCGAACACTTGGAAGAACTGCAGCAGACTCAAGCGCTGCTGAGCAATGAATTGGAGAGTGCCAGCGCCCTGGCCTGGCGCCTGAATCGCCCGGACGTGGCGCTGTATGACACCGAGGGCGAGCTGCGCTATGGCTTGCAATACGCGGGTTCGGCACATCGCAAAGTGGAATTGGAAGCGGTCCAGGCCTGGCTCAAGGCCGCCCGCCAGCGTGGCTCGGTGGGCGTGCTGATGCGGGTCAACAGCACCAGTGAAATGCGCGAGGCGGGGCAATTACCGCCGGGTGGCAAGCGCTATTACAAGGGCTATCTGGAGCTGATTGTGTACCCGCAATTGCCTTGAGATCAGCGCGGCGTGGTCTTGGCCGGGTCCGTCACGTCAACCGGCGCGACGTTGCTGGCCAACCCCGCCACCTGCTCCTGCACCGCCCGCCCCTCCGCCCGGTTGCGGATGAACCCGGCCCGGGTGAAGCGCTCCAGAAACGGCACCGGCAACGCCTTGTTGGGCGTCACCGCTGGCTGCTCGGCCCTGTCGCCAAACAAGGTATACGCCGCACTCGGCAAGTGCCGGGTATTGAGGTCGCTGGTCAGGCGACCCTCCTGCAACACAATCGCACGGTTGGTGACCCGTTGCAGGTCGGACAGGCGCTGGGAGATGTAGAGGATGGCCACGCCCCGCGCGCGCTGGCTGTCGATCAAGCCCAGCAGGCGTTCGGCGTCGGCTTCCGAGAGGGCGGCGGTGGGTTCGTCGAGGATCAGCAACCTGGGCTGCTGGGCAAAGGCGCGGGCCAGTACCAGCAATTGCCGGTCCGCCGGGTTGAGGCGTTCGACCGGGTGTTGCAGCGGCAGGTCCAGGCCCAGCCCGGCGGCAATGGCTTCGGCGCGATGCAGCAGGCTTTTGCGGTTAAGCAGGAAGTCTGCGTCAGGCTGCCCCAGCTCATCGAGCAACAGGTTCTCGGCCACACTCAGGCCGGGGGCGATGGCGTCGTCGGGGCATTGGTGCACGGCGACGATGCCGACTCGGCGCGCCGATAACGGTGAGGTAAAACGTTGGCGTTGCCCATCGACCCACAACTCACCAGCATCCGGCACCAGGGTGCCGCTGAGGATGCGCACCAGGGTGGATTTGCCCGCCCCCTTGGCACCCAGCAACGCCACGCCCTCGCCCGGGTAAATATCCAGGCTGACCTGATCGAGGGCCCGTTGGGCACCAAAGGTCTTGCACAGGTCACGCAGGCGGAGCAAGGGCTCGGGGTTGCTCATGGCTGATCTCTAAGGCGGAACGATGACTCATTACAACACGCCAGGGCGCTGATTTATTCCGAACAACAATGAGTTAGGTCCCGAATTAAATGCATTACCTCATGAACAATCCAATAGCTGAATCGCATAGCAGAAATATTTTGAGTTATAAGACCCTTGCCCGCAGTGTGTTGAATGCTTTCAGCACGGCCTCCGGTTTCTCCAGCATCAACTGGTGACCGCAGGCTTCCAGCACCTGGAACTCGGCATTCGGCAATTGCCCTGCCAGGGCCTGGCCACCGCTGGCGGGCGTCAGGCCATCGCTGTCACCGGCCAGGACACTGACGGGCAGCACCAAGGAGGGGATGTGTTCGGCCTGCGGCCACTCGGCGTTTTTGGTCAGGGCCTTGAACATGTGCAGGCGGTTGCGCTGGGTGAGTTTTTCTTCATAGGCCACCAGTGCAGGGTCCGCCGAGGCATGCCAGGCGCGCTCGCGAAAGCCCTTGGCCAACGCCGGCCGCAGCCATTGCAGAAGCCACGCCGGCAGCGACATCAAGCCGCCACTGACCACCGGCCGGTACAACTGGGTGCCCAACAGCAGCGCCGCGTCAATCGGCACCGAGGGCTTGGCCAGCAGCGCACTGAGGCTCAAACCGGTGCCAAAGGAATGCGCCACGATCAGGTTTCGCGCACCGCCATAGCGTTGCAGGATGGCCAGGTAGTCAGCCACCAGTTCGGCCCAGGCGCAGGCTTGGTCATCACGCCGATTGCGCCAGGTGCCGAAATCCCTTCGATCTACTTCGGAGGTGCTTGCGAAGCCGCCGAGCGTGTCGGCGCTGCCCACGGGCAAACCCACCTGATGTGGTGTGAGCCCCCGGCGATGATCGCCGAACGCATCCAGCGCATGCGCGACCTCGCCGCCGCCCAGGGCCGCACCCTGCGCTTTGGCCTGCGCCTGCACGTGTTCGCCGCCCCCACCGATGAAGCGGCGTGGGCGCATGTCGAACGGCTGCTGGAGGAATTCCCCAAGGACGCCATCGACCAGGCCCAACGACAGATGGCGACGTATGAGTCTGTAGGCCAGAGCCGCCAGACACAACTGATGCAAGGCCGCGGGCGCAGCGCACGGGAGCTGGAAGTGTCAGCCAACCTGTGGGCAGGTGTGGGCCTGGTACGCGGCGGCGCCGGCACCGCGCTGGTGGGCAGTTATGCGCGGGTAGCGGAACGGATCGAGGAGTATCACCAGCTGGGGGTGGACAGTTTCATCCTGTCCGGTTTCCCCCATCTGGAAGAAGCGATTCATGTGGGTGCGCAGGTGTTGCCGTTATTGCGCAAGATTGGCACGGCACAACCCGCTGGGGTGGGGCTCAAGGCCTGAAGATAAACGGGTTGACCACCGGCCCCCCCAGCACCTGCAAGCCGCCGACCAATTGCACCAGGCTCCCTGAATTGATCGCCCGAGTGAGCATCTGGCGCAGGTTCCCAGGCAGATTGCCGCGTAACGCCCACTGGCTCGGCGGTGCAGTGGCGATATTCGGCATGTACTCACTCTGGAGGAGATACAGGGTCAGCCAGTACAGAGTGTCTTGGCCCGGTCGCCTGAACAGCAGTTCATTGGAGGCAGGCATTTCGAAGGTTTCATAGCGGCTGCGGTTGAGCAACGTCCGCATCACCGCCCGCATGCTATGGGCCGAGGGCGATCGCAGGACGCTGTCGACCAACGCCCGCGGAATACGATCAACCCGAAACCAGAGGATCGAGAACTGCCCCAGCAACTCGCGTAAAAACCAGGTTGAATTCATACTGCGCGGCAACGGGGTCATCAGTTGCAGCGGGTCCCCCAACATCGGTACGCCGGCGCGTTCCCAGGTCGACCAATCCTGCAGAACGCTCGCCATCTGCCTGTGCCCGCCAACAGTCATGCCGCGAGGGTTGGCGTGGTCGAACAAGGCCGTGGCCAGGCTTGTAATGCTACGCTGCTTGAATTGTCGAAATACTCGCATGAGGTAGGGCGTCATTGGCCCGCTAAAAGGCAGGTTCAAGACGACCCGCCATCGGCTAATGTCACTCGCCCATATCGCAACCCTCGGCTGGTTGAGCGGCTGCAGGCGCAACAGCCTCTCCCATTGAGCAAACGTTCCCGGCCCCCCTTCAGAAGGGGTAATCAACACATCCATGCGTGAAGCGTTGGAATCGGGCAAGGTCCGGTAGTATAAGCCATCTATTTCAATGTATTCCGTCGCCGCCTGCCCAGACTCGGCACCACCATGGCGCGCGCTTCTAGGCCTCGAGAGCATCAGTTGCAGATCATCCGGCGCCAGGGCCTGTGCCCACCCTGCGACGTGCTGATGGGAAGGGCTTACGGGAGTGGTTGCCGGACGTTCAGGGAGTACGATTACGCTCCCGCGACTGGGACCCGGCGTTGGTTCGGGTGCCGGACGCTCACGCGGCACGATAACGCTTGCGCGACTAGGTCCCGGCGTTGGCTCGAGTGGCACTGCAACCGATGAAGTGTGTCCGTGCAGCCCACTCAAGCTCTCGACAAACTGCCGGGAACTGATGTTGAGGTACAACCTGACGAAGTCGTCCGAAACCTTGCCGGTGGTGCGCAGTTGATGGACTAACACCATTTCCAGATTGGGCCGAGCACCCTGCGGAAAAGCGAACAGATCAAATGCACGCCGTGCCTCGGCTTGACTCATCGCTGGGCACAGCGCCATGAGTGCCGCTTCGGCCGGGGTTGGATCAGGCGCACCACCGTGCAACCCCCGCCAAGGTGAACGGACCTCCCAGGCGCCCTGGCTGTTTCTGCGGATGGCCTCGTGGTGATAGGCGTGAGGCTTTCGCGCATCCCTGAGCCGCCACACTGTGTTGTCGTTGTCCCTGAAGATCGAATACCAATGCCCCTTGTCCTCGAGAAAGTGTTGGGCGGCGCCCGACACCGGGTCGTTGCGGGTAAAAACCCCTTGGCCTTCCCAACCGTCGAGCGGCGTGACACCGTCGGGCTTTTTCGCCAGCGCCTTCTTGGCGTTCAGCCCCAGTCCGGCCGGAGCGGGTCGGCGTATGGAAGCAGCGCCTATTGCGCCATCCAGCACCGCCCCCAACAGCTCGCCGATGGAGCGCACCACGTAGTGCGCGGCACCTGCCCGCTCCCCGGCCTGCGCCGCCTCTACCGCACTGATTACCGACAACGCGCAGCGGGCCAGGCCGATCGGCAACATGATCTTGATCGGTAGCACCATAGACACGACATCCAGGCCCAGCGTCAGCAGCGTCGAGGCGGTTTCCCAGTTGGTTTCCTGGGTGCTCGTCGTTTGCATGCCAGCCTGATTGATCACTGCCGAAGCCTCCAGTTGGTAGGCCTCCTCCAGGACGTTACCGGCAATTCTTTCCAGCATGATCAACGCGGCACTCACTCGACCGCGCAAGCTGGTGCGAAGGCGCGGGCGCGCACTCAGCGGAACCCGCTCGACCAAATAGTCACGCCAGGCACTGTGGTTGATAAAGTCGCGGTATAGGGTCGAGGTGTCCGGGTATTCGTGGAACCGGCGCCCCCCTGGCGCCTGGGCGGTGTACACCACCTTGTTCGACACGCTCGCGGTCGCCGAAGAGAACACAAGCACTCCATGCACCCGCTCACCCCGAAGCTTCAAACCTTGCACCAGTATCCGGTGGCCTTCGACCTGTCGCCGCTGGTCGGTATCTTCAGGGCATTCGAGTACGCTCATCACCCAGTGATAGCCACGGTCCGTACGATCCGGCAGAAAATCGCCGGCCATTTTGGCTTCGAGGGCATCGGCCCGCAGTTGCAAGTGCATCAGCTGTACATACTGCAATTGGTCAGCGAGCGCCGTGGACGACGTCACCAGGCGGTCCTTCAAGAATCGCTCATAGCTGTCGCCGATATTGACCTTGCGCACCAGAGCTTTGACCTGTGCCGTGGTGAGGGCCGAATAGGGCTCGCCGTCCTGCCCGGTCAACTGGGAATACTCCGCAAACTTGGCGTCCAGGCCGCTGACATTTTCCAAGGCCAACGCCGTCAGCGAGCGTTTGTGTAGCGTGAACACCTGCGTCCCCGGGGGCGCAGGCTGCGGCTTGCCGCCCGGAATAAAACTGCCTGGTTGCCGAGGCGCATAGTCCTTGGTGTGGACCATGATGTGATCGGGGTTCACCGTCAGGCCATGCTCGGCCTCCAGGACGATGCGCACTTGCGTGTTGCTGTATTCCAGGAGTTTCGCCGGGTCACTGAACTGCGCCAGGTCGGGCAAGCCGTCCACTTCGGACAGACTCACCAACGCATCGCAATAGGCGCGCGTCGCAGCTTCCCACGCCTGCACGTCGGCGGGGAGCGCCCCCTTGAGAAAGTCCTTGATCTGCGCCTGAGTCCGTTTCTGCAAACGGGCCATGAGGGTGCTGGAAGCCCCGAACGTATCTCGCACGCTCAGCAACTGCTCCAGGCTCTGCGGCAGATCGCCGATCTCGGCACCACTATCGGGGTCTTGGTACCGCGCGAGCATGTCGGCGACGTCATGCTGAGCCTTTTCAAAAAGCGCATCGAGGCTGTAGAGGAAGACAGACTCCAACCGTTCCTGATAGCGAATACGGTCCTGTCGAGCCGGCTCCTCAGCCATCGCCAAGCCGCGCGCCTGGTCCTTGTAAGCTAACAGCGAGAGCAGATCGCTGGACTCGGCACTGTTGTGCAAACGTCGGTGCAGTTCTCGATCGAGGCTGGCCAAGGAATCGAACCCTTCAACGCCACTGCCCGGCAGATACAACAGCACGGCGCCCACATTGGCCTGTGACTCAACCGGGCGCACCTGGGGTGGCTTGACGGCGTCCACGGGCAACACCTTGTCGTCATCCTGATCGCGGGTCGTGATGATAAACGCACCGTACAGTGGAATATCACCCGCTGGCCCGTCCTTGATGGCCACACCGTAGACACACGGCCGATACCCGTCGAGACGCTGCCTGGACACAGCATCGGGATGACGTGTCACGAGGTCGAACAGCAACTCGTCAGACAGGGCAAGTACCCCATCGGCCTTGAGCAGTTGGACCTCGAGCTTGAGCATTTCCACGCGTTTTTGCACCAGCCACTGCTTGCGCGAACGCGAATCCGTGGCACTGAGCGGCGCTCGCCAGTAGCGCTCATGAAACTGCTTGAACGCGCCGAAAAAACCCTCGGCCAAGGTGTCGAGGAAGCGGTCGAACGCGGCGATGTCCAGACCAGAAACCGGCACCAGGCCCTCTTGATCCACAGCCGCTCGATGCAGACTGGTTTCAGCGCTGGCGTAGTCCGCGGGCGCCTTGGCGACCAGGCGCGTCACCACCGCATCCATCAACGTGGGCCACAGCACCAGAATATTATCCAGCACGCCCTGGGGCACCGCTTCAGGCGCATGGGTGGGACCTGGCTCAGCGCTCGGCGTTGCTTTAGCGACCGACTTGATAAACGTGGTGCACAGGTCGACAGGTTCCTTCAAATCACTGAACGTCCGGTCGAACTCAGCCTGCACGAAGACCTGGAACCCCGGTTGCGACTCCAGCGGTTCCAGCAACTGGATGCTCAATATTTCCAGACGGCGTGCCAGCCGGGTTTGTAAGGGGGTATCGCGGGCGTCCACCAGGCGCGTCAACGCGATGGATACGGGGGCACCATAGTGCATGGGCTAGGCCTCGGGAAAAATGAGAAGGCCACAGCTTGCCCCTCTCCCGCTTGCCAGGGGCCATGCACAATTAGTTCACACCTACCCGCCGGCGTTCGCTCATGGTTTGTAAAGGCTCGCCGCACCGCAGCGCTGCAGACACCTCGCTCCATCAAGCACCCGGTTGATGCCATCGCAGGCAAGCCAGCTCCCACATTTTTGAATCGCGGGACAACCGTTAGAGAGTGGTCGTCAGCCAGGCCGCCTTCGCGAACAAGCCAGCTCCCACCCTTGATCCGGTTTACACCCAACCAGTGAAGCAGCAACCCAGCCCGCGCACCCCCACATCAAATCCTGCGCCGCCGACCCAACTGAGGAATCGCCGCCTGAGGCACCTCCACACGCCGCACCTGCGTCGCCGTCTGCGCAGCCAATTGCGCCAATGTCGGATAACTGAACACACTCCGCGCGTCCACCTCCAACCCCGCCTTGCGCATCCGCGCCACCAGATTCACCGCCAGCAACGAATGCCCCCCCAACTCAAAGAAATGGTCATGCCGCCCCACCCGCTCCAGCTTCAGCACCTGCGCCCACACCCCAGCCATCAACGTTTCCACCTCCCCGACCGGCGCTTCATAGGCACGACTCACCACCGACCCCAAGCCCGGCTCCGGCAAAGCCTTGCGATCCAGCTTGCCCGCCGGATTAAGCGGCAAGACCTCCAGTTGCACAAAAGCCGCCGGCACCATGTACTCCGGCAATTGCTCCAACACATGGGCACGCAAGGCCTCCAGGCTCGGCGCCGGCCCCCGCAGGGTGAAATACGCCACCAAGCGCTCATCGCGAATCAACACCGCCACTTCACGCAGCGCCGGGTGCGCCGCCAGGCGTGCTTCGATCTCTCCCAACTCCAGGCGCAGCCCTCGCAGCTTGACCTGGAAGTCGTTGCGCCCAAGAAACGCCAGGCTGCCATCCGGCAGATAACGCACCAGGTCGCCGGTGCGGTACAGCCGGTCCCCCTCGACAAACGGGCTGTCGATAAAACGCTCGGCCGTCATCTGCTCCAGCCCGAGATAACCACGCGCAACCCCAACACCGCCAATATGCAACTGCCCGCTGACACCCATCGGCACCGGCGCATCCTGTTCATCCAGCACATACAAGCGCGTGTTGTTGATCGCCCGGCCAATCGGCAATTGCAGGGCCGGCACCGGCGCGCCAGGCTCCAGGGTCCAGGCGCTGCTGTCCACCGTGGCTTCGGTGGGGCCATAGACATTATGCAAGCGCACCTTGGGCAAGCGCGCTTGCACGCCACGGGCCAGGGCTTCGGTGAGTTCGCCGCCGCCGCACAACACATCGGTGAGGCTGGTGCACAGCGCCGACGCCTCCAGCTCAAGGAATTGCTGCAACATCGCCGGCACAAACTTGATCACCGTGATCTGCTGCTCGCGAATCACCTGCGCCAGGTAGGCAGGCTCGCGATGACCATCGGGCCGCGCCAGGACCAAGCGCATGCCATGGGTGAGCGGCCAGAACAGCTCCCACACCGACCCATCGAAGCTGAACGGCGCCCGCTGCAACAGCGCGCCACCTTCGGCATTGGGGCAAAGCCGGGTCCCCCAGTGCATCAGGTTGCCGAGCCCGCGATGCTCGATCATCACGCCTTTGGGCGTACCGGTGGAGCCCGAGGTGTACATGACGTAGGCCAGGTTGGCGACGCTCAAACCGGGCACAAGCGGGTTGCCGCTGGGTGCCTGGCTCCAGGCGCAGTGGTCGAAGTCGATCACCGGGATCGACACCTCGCCCGGCACGTCGCGGGTGGCGGCGTGCACCAGCAACGCGACCGGTTGGCTGTCCTGAAGCATGTAGGCCAGGCGCTCGCGCGGGTAGCCCGGGTCAAGCGGCACATAGGCACCGCCCGCCTTGAGGATGGCCAGCAGGCCCACCACTAGGTCCAGCCCGCGTTCGACGCACAGCGCGACGCGGGTGTCCGGTTGCACACCGCGTTCACGCAGGTGGAAGGCCAGTTGGTTGGCGCGTTCGTTGAGTTCGCGGTAAGTCAGTTGCCGCTCACCGGCCTGCACGGCCACGGCATGCGGGATTTGCCGCGCGTGGGCTTCGAACAGCGCCTGCACGGTGAGGTGCTCGGGGTAGTCCGTGGCCGTGGCGTTATAGTCCACCAGCAGGGTGTTCAGTTCGCTGGCGGGCAGTACCTGCACGTCACGCAAGGGGCTTTGCGGCCTGTGTTCCAGCGCGTCCGCCAAGTTCACCAACGCGGTTTCGAGGTAGTCCAGCAGACGCTCGGCGCCGACCTGGCGCGGGGCCTTGGCCTTGAGGCGAAAACCGCTGGCGATGTCGTCCACGGTCAGCATCAGCGGGTAGCTGAGGATGTCTTCGCTGCTGAGCAAGGCAATGCCCGGTACCAGGGTCAGGTCGCGCTCGGCGTCGGTGTGCCGGTAGTTGAGCAGGCTGTTGAACAGCGGCGACGCGCTGCTGCAGCGTTGGGCCAGCGCAAGGGACGCTTGTTCATGGGCGAGCAAGGCGCTGAGCCGGGTGTGGGTGTCAACGAGCGCATCGGCCACCGTTCGCCCCGCCAGCCGCACCCGCAGCGGCAGGGTGTTGATGAACATGCCCAAGGCCCGGTCGGCGCCCTCGCCCGCTTGCAAACGGCCGAGCAGCACGGTGCCGAACACCACATCATCGCGCCCCGCGACACGGCCAAGCACATGGGCCCAGGCCAGGTGGAACAGGCTGGCGGCGCTCACGCCGACCCCACGGGCCTGCGCACGCAGACGCTGGTTGAGGCTGTCGCTCAATACACGTTCGGCTTCGTCGGTGTGGGCGCGATCCGCCTGGCGTTCCTGCAGGCCGAACGCCAGGGTCGGCTCATCCACATCCCCCAACTGCTCACGGAAAAACGCCTCATGCCCGGCCTGTCGCGCTGGCGAACGGGCTTGCACCACCACATTGCGATACGGCACCGGCGCAGGCAGTTGCGCCTGTTGGCCGAGCAGGTGGGCGCGGATTTCCTGCATCAGGATCGTGGTCGACGTGGCGTCGTTGACCAAGTGATGAAAGCGCAACCGGGCGACCCAGCGCGGGTGTGAAGGCTCTTCGGCATAGTCCAGGGCCATCAGCGGCGCCCGGCGCAAATCCAGCGGCGCAGGGCCTTCGCGCAGCGGTTCGACGCGCAACGGCGCCTGGCGCCACACCACCTGCATCGGTTGCTCCAAGCCCTCCCACACCAGGCTGGTGCGCAGGATGTCGTGGCGATCGATCACCTGTTGCAGGGCCTGGGCAAACGCGTCCAACTGCTCGCGCCGGGCAAAACTGAACTGCGCCTGTTGCTGGTAGGGATCGTGCTCGTCGGTGAGGTGGTGGTAGAGCAAACCTTCCTGCAACGGCGCCAGCGGGTAGATGTCCTGCACATTGGCCGCGCCGCCCGGGATGCTGGCAGCGATGAGGTCACGGATGGCGGGGTCCGGTTCGGCCAGGTCCGTCTCGTCGGCCTCAGTGTATTCACTCGCCGCCGCCAAGGCCGCCAGGGTCGGCTGGCCAAACAGTACCTGCACATCGGCGCGCAGCCCGACCTGGCGCATGCGCTGCACCAGTTGCACCGCCAGGAGCGAATGCCCGCCGAGTTCGAAGAAGTGGTCGTGTCGCCCCACCTGCTGCACGTGCAACAGTTCGGTCCATATCGATGCCAATAACGTTTCCACCCCGGCGTGCGGCGCTTCAAAAACGCGAGTGACGAAGGCGTCCTGGGTCGGTGCCGGCAGCGCCCTGCGGTCGAGTTTACCGTTTGCGGTCAGGGGCAAGGCGTCGAGTTGCGTGTAGGCGGCCGGCAGCATGTAGTCGGGCAACGAGGCTTGCAGGTGGCTGCGCAGGGTCTCGATCTGCACGGCTTCGCGCGGGACAAACCAGGCCAGCAATTGCCCCTCGCGTGCCTGCACCACGGCTTCCTGGATCTGCGGGTGGGTGGCCAGGGCGGATTCGATTTCACCGAGCTCGATGCGCACGCCACGGATTTTGACCTGGTCGTCATTGCGGCCCAGGTATTCAAGGTGACCTTGCGGCAGCCAGCGCACCAGGTCGCCGGTGCGGTACAGACGGCCGTCGCTGAAGGGGTCGTCCAGAAAACGCTCGGCGCTGAGTTCGGGGCGATTCAGATAGCCGCGCGCCACGCCCTGGCCACCCACGTACAACTCACCCGCCACCCCGATGGGCACCGGCCGTTGCTGCGCGTCCAGGACGTGCACACAGGCATTGGCGATGGGCGCGCCGATATGCAGCGGCTCGCCCACGTGCATGCGGCCAGAGGTGGCGACCACCGTGGCTTCGGTGGGGCCATAGTTATTGATCACCGCAAAGGACTGCGCCTGGGGGAACGAACGCAGGCGGTCGCCGCCGATCAGCAGCGTGCGCAGGGTCGGGTGTTGCAAGCCCTGGCTAAACGCGTATTCGGCCACCGGCGTGGGCAGGAAGCACAGGTCCAACGGCTGCGCCTGCCACCAACCGAGCAGCGCGTCGATGTCTTCAGCCCCGTCATGGGCGGGCGGCAGGTGCAGCGTGGCGCCCACACACAGCGCCGGCCAGACTTCCCAGGCCATCGCGTCAAACCCAAAACCGGCGACACTGGCCGTGTGGCTGCCGGCGCGCAGGTCGAAGGCCTGGCAATGCCAGTCCACCAGGTTCGACACGCTGTGATGCTCGACCATCACCCCCTTGGGCAAGCCGGTGGAGCCGGAGGTGTAGATCACGTAGGCGAGGTTGGAGGGGCTCACCGCGACACGGGGGTTGGTGCCCAGGTGGAAGGTCGGACGGTCGAGCTGGATCACCGGCACATTCAGCGGCGGCAGGCGCTGCAACAGGTCATGCTGGGTCAGCACCACCACCGGCTCGCTGTCCTGCAGCAAGTAGTTGAGGCGTTCGGCGGGATGGGCCGGGTCCACGGGCACGTAGCAGGCGCCGGACTTGAGAATCGCCAGCAAGCCCACCAGCGTGTCCAGCCCGCGCCGCGCCAGGATCACCACGCGGTCGTCCGGCTGTACACCACGCTCCAGCAGTTGATGCGCCAGGGCGTTGGCTTGCTGGTTGAGTTGCGCGTAAGTCAATTGCCGGCCCTGGTACACCGCCGCCACCGCGTCTGGCGTGCGCTCGGCCTGGGCTTCGATGCGCGCGTGCAGGGTTTGCGGGTGCGCGTTGGGTTGGGCGGTGGCATTCCATTGGTGCAACTGGGCTTGTTCGGCGGGCGTTACCAACGAAAAGTCGCGGATTTTCAGCGTGGTGTCTTCCAGCCCCTGCTCCAGCAGCCAGGTGAAGCGCTGCGTCAGCGCAAGCACTTCGTCGTGCTGGAAGTAGGCTTCGTTGTAGACGCAATGCAGGTACGCGGTGTCCTGATAGCGGTTGCTGCGCAGGTGGATGGCCAGCGGCAACGGCTCATGGTGGTTGGACACCTTGATCGCACGGGCCTCGGTCGTGCCGTAGCGCAGTTCATGGTCGTCCTGCTCGTAGGACACCGACAGGTCGAACAGCTGGCCGCGATCGCTGCGGCGCAGGCCCAGCGCCCGGTTCATCTCACTCAGGGGGAACCGCTGGTGGCGGAAATCCTGCTTGAGCTGGTCGCGCACCCCGCGCACCAAGGCGCTGAACGGCAACTGCTCATCGAACTGCAGACGCACCGCGCTGACCTGGGTAAACAGCCCGACGGTGGAACGAAAGCGCGCATTGGAACGGTTGAGAATCGGCAGCCCCACGACCCATTCCTGGCGCTGGGCGGTGCGGGTGAAATACACATGCATCGCCGCCAGCAGCACATGAAACGCCGACGCCTGGTAACGGTTGGCCACGTGTTCCATGCGATTGAGCAGCGCGACCGGGAACGCTTGCAGCAGGGTATTGCTCGAGGCCTTGGCGGCGTGCCGTGGCGTCAGCAGTGGCTCCGGCAGTTGCTGGTATTTGTCCAGCCAATAGGCGCGGTCGCGGGCATAGCGGGCCGAGGCGTGGTAGTGAGCATCCGCGTCGATGAAGTCGATGTAGGACGGCGCCAATGGCTCCGATTGGCGGCCGTGTCCCAGGTCGGTGTACAGCCGGGCCAGCGACTGCAGCATCTGGCCGAAGCCCCAGCCATCGAGAATCAAGTGGTGGGCCTGGGTGCCGAGGCGGTAGTGATGGGCACCGAGCTTGACCAGGAAGAAGCGGAACAGCGGCGCGCCCCTCATCACAAAGGGCAAGGCCATTTGCGTTTGCATCAGCGCCTGGCTCGCGGCCTGAGGGTCGGGTGCTGCGGACACATCATGCAGCGCCAGCTCCACGGCCAACGTGGCGGCAAAGGTCTGCCGGGGCAAACCGTCGGCATCGCTGTGCAGTTGCGTGCGCAAGGCGTCGTGCTTGGCCACCAGTCGTTCAAGGGCGCGCTGCATCAGGTCGGCATCGATGGCGCCGGCGAAATCCACATAGCCGCCGATGTTGTACAGCGGCGAGTCGCCCACACGCAGTTGGTCGAGCCAGATGTCCTGTTGGGCGGCGGTGAGGGGGAAGCTGGAGGAATGCTTCATAAGATCCTTCTCATGGAGGTCAGGCACTGGCCGCGCAGGGGCGCCCATTACGACGAATGTGCCGGATTGGAGCATGGGGGTGGGGGGCTGTCTGTCACCCGAAACCCGGACATCCAAAGGGTAGGATCAGGCTTGGCTGAGGGTTCATTGCTGAAACGATTAAAGCGGTGTAGGACATTGGCTATTTCTTGCCGATGCCAAGGTGCATTGCCTTCTCTTTAGATAATATTTTTCCTTTATTTATCATCAAGTTAAGCAAATACAGAAACTTCTCAAGGATTTAATTGGTCGGAAATGCCTTTCAGAAACGTCGAATTAATGACGTGGTTTTTATGGCACGTTGTGTCCCTCGTTTCCGCTACATACGTAGGACGAATCCGCTGGCTAAATAAACGCTCGACTACCGCCTCGGGTGCGTGAGCACGGATCGCCCCCCGCAGAGAGCCCAGAGAGACTGTTGACGGTGTTCGACATCAAGGATGAAATGGCTATGAGTGTGACCCGCAATAATGCCGACCCGCAAAGCCCGAATTTCTATGCCGAAATGGGCGAGTTGATTGCCAGCAGTGGCCAATCGGACTTCGCCGCCCACATGCTGCACCTGGTGGACAAGTGGGTGCCGATCCACCTGGTGGACCTGAGCGAATGGACCCTCGACGAGCTGCGCAACCGCGTGCTCGATATCAAGCTGTTGGGCAGTGCCGGCGAGAAGCAGGACCTGCCGCCGCCCCTGCCCCTGAACTCCATGGAAGACCATCCGCTGCTGCGGGACATGCTCGGCATGCAGGACCCGCTGCTGATCCAGCTCAAGGCCAAGGCCAAGAGCCTTTACCCGCGCGGCACCTCGCACCAGTGCAACCTGGTGTCGCGCCAGGGCAACCGGCGGTGCGTGATTTCGTTTTATCGGCCGCCCAACCATCGCGGGTTTTCACTGGCCGAGCTGTCGTTTCTCAAGTGCCTGTCGGACACCCTGCTGCCGCTGATCGAGTGCCACGCCCAGGGCCTGCGCCAGGCGCCGCACACCGAGGTCGAACCGGCCCACACCTTGCTGGAACAATCCCAATTGCAGCGTGAGTTCTACAAGCGCCTGTCCCTGGGCGACATCACCCTGTCGGCACGCGAGCAAGAGGTGTGCCTTGGCCTGCTGACCGGCGGCACCGTGCCGCAAATGGCCGAAAAGCTCAGCGTGAAAAACAGCTCCATCGAAACCTACCTCAAGCGCGCCGCCGCCAAGTTAGGCGTCAGTGGTCGGCATGGCTTGGCCAAATGGATGATTGGCGCCTGATGCATAAATTGAGCACATTCGCGATGGCATGGATGCTCGGCGGTTGCTCGCTGATCCCGGACTATCAAAGACCCCCGGCCCCCGTGCCGACGCAGTATCCCCAGACAGGTGTGTACGCAATGGCGCAGTCCGGTACGTCGGACTGGCAGCACCTGTTCCGTGACCCGGCGCTGCAACGCTTGATTGGCGATGCCCTGGTCAATAACCGAGACCTGCGGGTGGCAGCGCTGAACGTCGAGGCGTTCCAGGCGCAGTACCGTATCCAGCGGGCGGACCTGTTCCCGGCGGTGTCCGCCACCGGGGCCGGCCAACGTCGGCGTTTACCGGGGGATGTGACCGGCACGGGCAAGCCGGCGATTACCTCCAGCTATTCGGCGACCCTGGGGCTCAGTGCCTACGAACTGGATTTGTTCGGCCGCATCCGCAGCCTCAGCGAACAGGCCATGCTCACCTACCTGGGCACCGAAGAGGCGCGGCGCAGCGCACAGCTGAGCCTGGTGGCGAACGTTGCCAATGCCTACCTGACCTGGCGCGCCGACCAGGAACTGCTGGCCCTGGCCCACCAGACCCTGGACGCCAACGAGCATAGCCTGCGCCTTACCAGTCGCAGCAAAACCGCCGGCAAAGCCTCGGCGCTGGATGTGGTGCAAGCCCGTACGAGCGTCGAAAGCACCCGCGCCAGCGTGGCCCGCTATGAACGCCAAGTGGCCCAGGACCTCAACAACCTCGCCCTGCTGGTGGGCGGCGCGGTGGATGAACACTTGCCGTCGCGGCCACTGGCTGACGACCTGGTGGCACGCGTGCCCGCCGGCCTGCCCTCGGACTTGCTGCAACGGCGCCCGGACATCCTCCAGGCCGAATACCAACTGCGCGCCGCCAACGCCAACATCGGCGCAGCGCGTGCGGCGTTTTTCCCGTCCGTGAGCCTCACCGCCAACGCCGGCAGCGCCAGCACCGAACTGTCGGGGCTGTTCAAGGGCGGTTCGGGCAGTTGGACCTTCCAGCCGCAGATCAACCTGCCGATCTTCAATGCCGGCAGCCTGCGCGCGAGCCTCGACTACGCCAAGCTGCAAAAAGACATCAGCGTGGCGCAGTACGAAAAATCCATCCAGACCGCCTTCCAGGAAGTCGCCGACGGCCTGGCGGCACGGCAGACCTTTGTCGACCAGCTGCAAGCGCAACGGGATTTTGTCGCGGCCAACCAGCAGTACTACAACCTGGCCGAACACCGCTACCGCAGCGGCGTCGACAGCAACCTCACGTTCCTGGATGCCCAGCGTGCACTGTTCAGCTCGCAGCAGGCGCTGATCGTCGACCGCCTGGCGCAGTTGGTGGCCGAGGTGAAGTTGTATACCGCGCTGGGCGGCGCCTGGGGAGAAGCCCTTGCGGACGCGGGCGGGGTTGTCGCGTTTAACCCTGAGGAATCACCGCCTCCGCCTCGATCTCGATCAACCACTGCGGCAACGACAACCCGCTGACGATAATCCACGAAGACGGCGGCGGGTTGTGCGGGAAGCGCTCGCGCAGCGCCTGCGCGATCGGCTCCTGCTGCTCACGGGCGGACTCGACGATATACAGCCGCAGCATGATCACATGGGAGAGATCGCCCTCGACCTCGGCCAGGACCTTTTCGATATTGTCCAACGCAGTGGCGGTTTGCTCGGCAATGCCAGGGCCGACGGTGCGCTCGTCTGCATCCACGCCCACCTGGCCGGAGAGCAGGATGCGCCGGCCTTGCGGGACTTCAAGGGCCTGGCTGAAGCCGTATTGCAGGGAGTTGAATACCGTTGCGGGATTGATGACTTTTCGCTGCATGACGCTTCCTTGTTGTCTGTAGGAAAACAAGGCTAACCCATTGGGTGGGGGCAATCCGGTGATTCAATATCTGGCAACATTTCAACCCATGCATGCTCAGCAATCACCGGACTGTTCTTACATAACTTTCGGGTTGCGTCCGATGAACCTCGCCCCTAACCTTCGCGGGTCGCTGCAAATTCAGCGAATGGGCGTGGTAGCCCAGTTCTTTCATAGACCCCAAAACGCTCAAGGGCGTTTTTTTGTGCGGGCTGCTTTGTGGCGGCTGTGCATGGGAGGCTTCGGCCTGCCAGGCTTCTATGACCGGTCTACCACCCCGTGTACAGTCGCCTCCTTACTTCGCATGGTAGCGAAGTTGTTGGTCGATGAGGCGCTGAACCGGGAATGCCCGGTGGCCTGATCAAACACGTAACTCCATCAGACAACGCAATCCCCTGTGGGAGCCGGGCTTGCCCGCGATAGCGGTGTATCAGTCACAGCAACGCCACCTGACACTCCGCTATCGCAGGCAAGCCAGCTCCCACACTTGGGCGTCGTCGCCTACCAACTCCCCATCGCCAGACTAAACGGCGAAAACTCCGCGAACTGCCACCGCAACGCCAACGTATCAGTCACAGCAACGCCACCTGACACTCCGCTATCGCAGGCAAGCCAGCTCCCACACTTGGGCGTCATCGCTCACCAACTCCCCATCGCCAGACTAAACGGCGAAAACTCCGCGAACTGCCACCGCAACGCCAACGCCGCCGGGCGGCGCACCACCTGTTCCACCGTCACCGTCCACAGCCGTTGCGCCCCCTCGAACAGTGCCACTTCCGGGCCGTCGAGGATCAACGTGGTACGCCCGGCCACTTGCAGCACATCCCCCGATTCAAAGTCGATGAACAACAGCCCGGCCACCGGGTTGGCTTGCAGGTTGCCCAGGGTGGCAAAAAACAGGTTACCGGCAAAGTCGGGGATGGTCAGTACGTTGCCCTCGACCCGCACAAAACCCGTGTTGCCACCTCTATGAGAAACGTCCACCGAGCGTTGAGCGTCCACCTCGACGTAGCTGGCGACGAATAGCGTGTCGGCGTTGCGGATCAGGGTTTGGGCGGCAGCGTCCAGGTCGTTGAAGCGCTCGACCGCCGTGCCGGGTTTACGGGCAATGCCATCGACCGGGCGCAGTTGGATGTACTTGGGGCAATTGCCGAAGGTGTGTACCACGTCGACCGAAAAGCCATCGTGATCGAGTGCACCCACACGGCCGTTCATGCGATTGCGACGCCGGGTGTTGAGGTCGATGCCCAACAGGCCGACAGCTGCCCCCTCTTGCAGGGCGTTGCGGGCCGGGTCGGTCGCGGACGGCAGGCTGTCGATCTGCAGGGTCTGTGGGTCCGGCGAGTGGGCGAAACCGGGGGCGCCTTCGATCATAGTCGCCCAAGGGATGCCACGCTCGTCCACCGCACCCAGTATCAGGTAAGGCAGCAAGGGGTAGAAATCCCGGTGCTGTTCCGGCAGGTGATCGCGTATTACCTTCGGCCCGACCACGGCCATGCGGTCGGCCACGCCCACCGCCTCTTGTATGTGCCGTTCGCCGGCATGCCAGGGAGATTGTTCGTTCAGGTTCATGGCAAGCACCTCAGGTTGGATGTGTCGATGCTGCGCCCTGCCAGTCGGCGTGAGAATCACCACGCCAGGCAATCCACTATTACGCCAGCTGAAATGCCGGGTGTTCGCGCAGCGCCACTACGCAGTGGTCGACAAAGCTGCGCACGCGCATCGGTGCGTTGCGACCTTCGCGGTACACCACCTGCACTGGCAGTGGCGGCAGCTCAAAATCGGGCAATACGCGATGCAGTTGCCCGCTCAGCAGGTGTTCGTGCACCGGATAACTCAAGCAGCGAATCAACCCCGCGCCCTGCACCGCCGCATTGATCGCACCCTGTACCGTGGCGCAGCCCAGGCGGGCGCGGGCCTTGAGTTGATAGCCCTGGAAATCCCAATGCACCTGATCGGCGCTGGCGATCAGCCGGTGCTGCTTGAGATCGTTCGGGTGTTGGGGCTCGCAGTGAGCTGCGAGATAGTCGGGGCTGGCGCAGAGAATATGCCGCACCTGCCCCAGCGGCCGGGCGATCAATGACGAGTCGGGCAGTTCACCGACGAGGATGGCGACGTCGAGCCCTTCTTCGTGCAGGTTCGGGTAATAGTCGTGGTAGCTGACGACCAGGTTCACCTCGGGATAGCGGTCCAAGTAGTCGGCCAGGACCGGCGCCATCACATAACGGCTGAACAGGAACGGTAAAAACACCCGCAGATTGCCCTGGGCCTGCACATGCAGCCCCTTGGCCGAGGCTTCGGCGGTGTCGACCGCAGCGAGCAGGCGCACGCAGTCCGCCAGGTAGGCGCTGCCGGCGTCGGTAAGGCTCACGCCACGCGTGCTGCGCGCCAGCAACGGCACGCGCAAACGCGCCTCCAGGCGGGCGATCGCGCGCACCAGGGTCGGGCCGGAGACCTGTGCGTCACGCGCCGCCGACGCCAGGCTCGGCTGCCCGGCCAGCGCGGCGAACAACTGCATATCGCGATAACGCTCCATCAGCTGCGCCGTTTCATCGCCGGGTTCAGGGCAGCGTCCTGGCCCAGGCGATGGGTAAGGAAGTCGACAAAGGTGTTGACCTTGGCCGGCACCCGGCTGCTTTTCTGGAACACCACCTGGATCGGCAGCGGCGGCGCCTCATAGTCTTCAAGGACAATCTCCAGCTCTCCCGCCGCCACCGCTGTGGCGACCTGATAGGACAACACCCGCGTCATACCCCAGCCCAAGCGTGCCAGGTTGATGGCGGCGTTGTTTGCCGTGACGACCAGGCGCGGCTCGATGGGCACGGTCAACGCTTGGCCGCCGTCGACGAATTCCCAGCCACTCACCAACTGGCTGGACGACGACGTGGCAATCTTGGCCTCGCGCAATTGCGACGGATGCCCAGGCCGGCCATGTTGGTCGAGATAGGCCGGCGACGCACACACCACCCGGCGCACCTCACCGACCTTGATCGCCTGCTGCCCTGGCTCGTGCAGATGGCCGATTCGCACCGCCACATCCACCCCCTCGTCGGTCATGTTGACCACGCGGTCGACCAGCAGGGCGTTGATGTTCACCAACGGAAAGCGGTCCAGGTATTCCCCCAGTACCGGCGCCACATACAACTCGCCGAACAGTACCGGCGCAGTCACGGTCAGGTGACCACAAGGGATGGAATAACTGCCCGCCGCCGCTTCCTCGGCTTCATCGAGCTCGGCCAGGATGCGCCGACAATCTTCCAGGTAACGCTGGCCGGCTTCGGTCAAGTGCAGGCTGCGGGTGGTGCGCGCCAGCAGCTGAGTGCCGATGCGTTCCTCCATGGCGGCGATGGCCCGCGTCACACTGGGTGGCGAGGTTTTCAGGCGACGCGCGGCGGCGGCGAAGCCCTCCTCCTCGGCCACCGCCAGGAACACCTGCATTTCATGAAATCGGTCCATCGGCACGCCTCTAAAAAGTTATTGCGACTGCAAGCCCACCGCCGTGCGCGGCATGCCCACGAACCCCGGCAACGCCTCGATGCTGGCGAGCCAGGCGCGCACCTGAGGGTAGTCGGCCAGCGACACATTGCCTTCTGGCGCATGGGCGATGTAGGTGTAGAAGGCCACGTCGGCGATGGTCGGCTGCTCACTGGCCAGGAAGCGGCTTTGGCCCAGCTGCGTTTCCATCAATTTCAGCAACGCGTGGGACCGGCTGATTGCGGCGGCGGTGTCCACCTGGGCACCAAACACCAGGGCAAGGCGTGCGGTCGCGGGTCCTGCGTGGAGTTGCCCGGCGGCGGCCGAGAGCCAACGCTGCACACGGGCCTGGCCCACCGGGTCGCTCGGCAGCCACTGGCCTTTGCCGTAGGTGTTCGCCAGGTAGACCAGGATCGCATTGGAGTCCGCCAGTACCACACCGTTGTCATTGATGGCTGGCACCTGGCCGAAAGGGTTGATGGCAGCAATGAACTCGGGCGCTTTGTGGGCGGCTTGCTTGAGGTCCACCAACACATAGTCCGTGGGCAGGCCCAACAGAGACAGCATCAGCTCGACCCGATGGGAGTGGCCGGACAACGGGAAACCATAGAGTTTGATCATGAAAGGCTCCAAAAAAGGGGTTATCGACCCCCCGCATGTTCCACCGCTGCCGCGACCGTTGGAATCACCAGGATTTACAATCCAGCATTTCATCCGGCGAAACAATCACTCACTGGGACACAATCAAAAATCTCGCCATCTGAGCTTGTTCCCTGTGGGAGCTGGCTTGCCTGCGATAGCGGTCTCAGGCGAAAAAAATGCCAGCAGTCCCGCCGCCTTCGCAGCCTCGCCGGGGCTCGACAGCTCCCACAGTTGACCCTCGTCACGGCTCAAATCCCGCCCACACAGCCGATCCCCTGTAGGAGCTGGCTTGCCTGCGATAACGGTATCTCAGGCGAAAAAAGGCCAGCAGTCCCGCCGCCTTCGCAGCCTCGCCTGGGCTCGACAGCTCCCACAGTTGCTCTTCGTCGTGGCTCAAATCCCGCCCACACAGCCGCCCCCCTGTAGGAGCTGGCTTGCCTGCGATAGCGGTATCTCAGGCGAAAAAAATGCCAGCAGCCACACCGCCTTCGCAGCCTCGCCGGGGCTCGACAGCTCCCACAGTTGACCGTCGTCATGGCTCAAATCCCGCCCACACAGCCGCCCCCCTGTGGGAGCTGGCTTGCCTGCGAGAGCGGTATCTCAGGCGAAAAAAATGCCAGCAGTCCCGCCGCCTTCGCAGCCTCGCCTGGGCTCGACAGCTCCCACAGTTGACCGTCGTCATGGCTCAAATCCCGCCCACACAGCCGATCACCTGTGGGAGATTCTATGGTTGTGGGGAAGCCCTCAAAACCGCTTTTGACTGGTATTCACTCTGGTTTTTCATGAGTGAAAACGCGATGCGTGCCAGCTTGCGGGCGATGATTACCAGGGCCTG
>Ga0157369_10001113_pt1 | contig 33574 bp, 24 predicted proteins | sample C25metaG_FD_113461 | JGI IMG/M metagenome (GOLD analysis project Ga0157369, IMG submission 113461) | Corn rhizosphere microbial communities from Kellogg Biological Station, Michigan, USA - C2-5 metaG | ecosystem: Host-associated > Plants > Roots > Rhizosphere > Soil | place: USA: Michigan... | reverse complement strand
TTATCTTGTCTACGGTAATACAAAAACCATTTTTAATATTCCATTTTCGCAATTTATTAAGTTTGATCTTGATTATCGTAAATATTTTACTTTCTTCAATGATCGGGCAAAGCCACATACTTTAGCATTCCGGCAGTTTGTAGGGATTGGGATTCCTTATGGGAATTCCAGCGATATGCCTTTTGTACGGTCTTATTTTAATGGAGGTGCATATGATATCAGAGCTTGGGTTGCATTTGGTGGCTTGGGACCTGCAGATTCTCAGTTGGATGAGAGGGTTCGTTCTTATGCTATGGATAATGTGAAATTGACCACCAGTTTGGAGTATCGTCTTCCTCTTACAGATACTTTTGAAGCAGCAGTTTTTACAGATGCAGGAAATATTTGGGGTCTCAAGGATAATGGATTTGGAGATCAGTTCAAATTCAAAAAATTTATAAGTCAAATGGGTGTTGGTAGCGGCTTCGGAATCAGAATGAATATTGCTTATGTAAATCTGAGACTGGATATGGCGTATAAGATTCATGATCCAAATCAACCGGAAGGCGAGAAGTGGGTCATTGATAAGATCAAGCCTTTGCAGCCAACTGTTAATTTCGCAATCGGTTACCCGTTTTAAAATTTATTACTAAAAATGCGTTTTCTCAAATTTATCTTTATAATCATTCTCTGCCTGTTCGGGATTTATTCTGTTTCTATGAATTTTGTGGATGAGAGCAAAAGTTTTGTTCACCATTCGGAGATTGCTTATCCCGTGGACAAGGTTTTTCCTCAGTTTAATAACCTTCAGAATTTCACAACATGGAATGATTTTTTTAATGGTAAAGAAGATATAAGCTACAGCTTTTTCACACCTTACGAAGGTCTTGGAAGCTCGATGAAATTTTCCGATAAAAAAAGTGGTGATTTCGGAGATTTGTTTATCAGGTATTCGAATACCAATCGCACGTTGCGTTATCAGCTTTTTGAAGGTGAGAGCGAAAACCCTTATTTGATTGATGTGAAATTCATCCCTTCCGGAAATAAAACCAAAATGATTTGGAATATTCACACGCCGAAAAGAAGCTATTTGGAAAGATCATTAAATCTCGTTGCCGAAGATTTCTTTGTCGAGAATATTGATAAAAGTATGAAAAATCTCTACCAGCTTTTGGGTAACAAAGTGGATAAAGATCAGCAATTGGCTTCAGTCAAATATGACAGTGTGATGGTTGAAAACCGGGAAGGCGGAATACTTTTAGGTGTCAATGTAAGTACCAGAAATACAAAAGAAATCATTTTCAAAAGCGTTCTGATGAATCATAATAAGGTTCTCAATTTTGTAAAATCTGATCTTGCTAAAAAAGATGATGAGATAGGAGTTCCTGTTTTATTGACAAACGCATCTAATCTCAAGGATAAAGAAATTTCTTATTTTTATGGCATTCCATTGTCCAAACGTGTTCCTGTAAGTGATAATAATTTTAATTTCCAAACTTTGAATGCGTCCAAAGTTTATGTAATCTATTTCCAGGGAAATTATAACAACCGTATAAAAAACATTCAGGAACTGCTGAAAAGGGCAAAAAAAGATACGCTGCGAAACGGACAGCTTATGGAAGAGTTTCTTGAAGAACCAACTGATGTTCAGGATGTAAAACTAAAATTATCGTTACCTGTTTATCGCTGATAAATCTGATAAATATCACGTATATTTACGCTAATAAAAGCTTACATTATATGCCAATCCACAAAAAATTAGTAAATTTGTTGGCAATTATTTAATAATAAAATTTAACAGATAATCTGTAATAATGGATAAATTTTCATTTCTAAATGCTGTACATGCTCAATTAATTGATGATATGTATGCGCAATACCAAAAATACCCCGATTCTCTTGAACCTTCTTGGAAGTCTTTTTTCCAGGGTTTTGACTTCGCTTTAGAAAACTATGGTGATGATTCGGTTTCTGCAGCGCCATCTGGTTCTGCTCCTGTTCAATATGCTCAGCAAGCCGTTACAAACAATGCGGTTTCAGAAGATATTTCAAAGGAATTCAAAGTTGTAAATCTGATAGAGGCTTACAGATCAAGAGGGCACCTTTTTACAAAAACTAATCCAGTAAGAGAAAGAAGACATTACTTCCCGACTCTTGATATAGAGAACTTCGGATTGTCTAAAGAGGATCTGAATAAGAAATTCAATTCTGCAACTCAAACCGGAATGCCTGGACCTGCAACTTTACAGGAAATCATCACGCATCTTCAGAACATTTATTGTGATTCTATCGGTGTAGAATATATGCACATCCAGAATGTTGAGGAGAAAAAATGGATCATGGATTGGGTAAATGTAAATGAAAACCATCCGAATCTTTCTGCTCAGGAAAAAACAGAAATCCTTTTCAAACTAAACCAAGCGGTAGCATTTGAAAATTATCTTCATACAAAATTTGTAGGTCAGAAGCGTTTCTCTCTGGAAGGAGGAGAATCTTTGATTCCGGCTTTGGACCAGCTGATCACAAGATCTTCACAATTAGGCGTTGACGAAGTTGTTCTGGGAATGGCTCACAGAGGACGTCTGAATGTTTTGACTAATGTTTTCCAAAAATCATACAAACAGATCTTTTCTGAATTTGAAGGGAAAGAATTTGAAGAAGATGTATTTTCAGGTGATGTTAAATATCACTTAGGATCTTCTAAAAAAATTACAACTGCAAATGGCGAAGAAGTTAGAATTAATTTAACTCCGAATCCATCTCACTTGGAAACTGTTGCTGCCCTTGTAGAAGGGATCTGCAGAGCAAAAGTTGATAATACTTATAACGACGATTATTCTAAAGTTTTACCAATCGTAATCCACGGAGACGGTGCTATTGCTGGTCAAGGTATCGTTTATGAGATCGCTCAGATGATGAATCTGGAAGGTTACAGAACTGGTGGAACAGTTCATATTGTTGTGAATAATCAGGTTTCTTTCACTACCAATTTCCTGGATGCAAGGTCTTCAGTTTATTGTACAGATATTGCAAAAGTGACAGATTCTCCGGTAATGCACATCAATGCTGATGATGTAGAAGCTGTTGTTCACGCCATCAGATTTGCTGCAGATTTCCGCGCGAAATTTGGTAAGGATGTTTATATCGATCTTTTAGGTTATAGAAAATATGGTCATAATGAAGGCGATGAGCCAAGATTTACTCAGCCAAATCTTTATAAATTAATTTCAAAACATCAGAATCCAAGAGAAATCTACAAAGATCTTTTGATCAAGGAAAATGTTGTTTCTGACGAAGTCTTAAGCAAGATGGAAAAAGAATTCAAAGCGTTGCTTGATGAGAATTTTGACGCCTCCAAAGAAATCGAAAGAAATACGATGGACGTCTTTATGAAAGACGACTGGACAGATTTCCCACTGGGGACGAAAGGTGCGGTTGCGAATTCAAACGTTGACACTACTTACGATCTTGAGAAATTAAAGGAACTTGCGGTTAAAATATCTACACTTCCTGCAGACAAAAAATTCATTAATAAAATTACCCGTCTTTTCGAAAATAGAGTGAAGATGGTAGAAAATAATTCTCTGGATTGGGCAGCAGGAGAGTTATTGGCTTATGCAACGCTTCTTACAGAAGGTTACAACGTAAGACTTTCCGGAGAAGATGTTGAAAGAGGAACATTCTCTCACCGTCATGCTGTTGTGAAAACAGAAGATACGGAAGAAGAATATATCCCATTACGCCACATCAATGAGCAAAGATTTGATGTTTACAATTCACATCTTTCAGAATATGGCGTTTTAGGATTTGATTACGGTTATGCAATGGCTGCTCCTAAAACATTGACAATTTGGGAAGCTCAGTTTGGTGATTTTACAAACGGTGCTCAGATTATTGTTGATCAATATCTGGTTGCTGCAGAGGAAAAATGGAAAATTCAGGACGGTTTGGTAATGATGTTGCCTCACGGGTCAGAAGGTCAAGGAGCAGAACATTCATCTGCTAGACTGGAAAGATTCCTTACACTTGCTGCAAATGAGAATATTATCGTTGCGAATATCACTTCGCCTGCCAACTATTTCCATCTGTTGAGAAGACAGATGAAATTCGGATTCAGAAAACCATTGGTAATTATGACTCCTAAATCTCTATTGAGACATCCAAAAGTAGTTTCTCCATTAGAAGATCTTGCAACGGGAACTTTCCAGCCTATTTTGGACGATCCAACTGCTGATCCTGCAAAAGTGGAAAGATTGGTACTTTGTACAGGTAAACTATACTACGAGCTTCTTGCTAAAAAAGAAGAACTTAATGATGATAAAGTAGCCCTGGTAAGATTAGAGCAGATCTATCCATTGAATTTTGAAAAAATTACTGCAATTTTTGATAAATATAATAACAAGAAAGACTTGATCTGGGCTCAGGAAGAGCCTGAAAATATGGGTGCATGGAGTTTCATTTTAAGAAACTTCCGTGATACAAATATCCAGTTGATCTCTCCGGTTGCAAGTGGAACGCCTGCACCAGGAAGTCACAAGATGTTTGAGAAAAATCAGACCAAAATTATCAACGCAGTTTTCCAGTGCAATGATGAACCGGCAAAAAGGCCAGTTACAGCTTAATAAAATTAATAAACTATAAAGAATAACAGTCTTCACGGATTGTTCTGAAATCAAAAACAAAAAAGAGTATGTCAATATTAGAAATGAAAGTTCCTTCACCGGGAGAATCTATCACAGAAGTAGAAATTGCAACTTGGTTAGTACAAGACGGTGATTACGTAGAAAAAGATCAGCCAATTGCAGAAGTAGATTCTGATAAGGCAACTTTGGAACTTCCTGCTGAGCAAAGTGGAATAATCACTTTGAAGGCTGAAGAAGGTGAAGTGGTTCAGGTTGGCCAGGTGGTTTGTCTTATTGATATGGATGCTGCGAAACCAGAAGGTGGTGCTGCTCCTGTTGCAGAAAAACCAAAAGAAGAGCCAAAAGCTGAAGTTAAAAAAGAAGAACCAGCACCTGCTCCAAAAGTAGAAGCTGCTAAAACTGAAACTTACGCTGCTCAAACGCCTTCTCCTGCTGCTAAAAAAATCCTTGACGAAAAAGGAATTGCTCCAAGCCAGGTAAGTGGTTCTGGAAGAGATGGCAGAATTACAAAAGATGACGCTGTTACAGCTTCGGTTCCTGCAATGGGAAGCGCAAGCGGTGGAAATAGAGGTCAATCGACTACAAAACTTTCAGTTCTTAGAAGAAAGATTGCTGCAAGATTGGTTTCAGTGAAAAACGAAACTGCAATGTTGACGACTTTCAACGAGGTTGATATGTCTGAGATTTTCAGAATCAGAAAACAATATAAAGAAGAATTCGCTGCAAAACACGGGATTGGACTTGGATTTATGTCTTTCTTCACTAAAGCGGTAACAAGAGCATTGAAACTTTACCCGGATGTGAACGCATCTATCGACGGAGATTTCAAAATCAATTATGACTTTGCAGATATTTCTATCGCCGTTTCAGGGCCAAAAGGTTTGATGGTTCCGGTTCTTAGGAATGCAGAAAATATGTCTCTTAGAGGTGTTGAAGCTAACATCAAAGATCTTGCGCTTAAAGTAAGAGACGGAAAAATTACAGTTGACGAGATGACTGGCGGAACGTTCACTATTACTAATGGTGGAACTTTCGGATCTATGATGTCAACACCAATCATCAACCCGCCACAATCTGCAATTTTGGGAATGCACAACATCATCCAAAGACCAGTTGCTGTTGACGGACAAGTTGTAATTCGTCCAATGATGTACGTTGCAATGTCTTATGACCACAGAATCATCGACGGAAAAGAATCCGTAGGTTTCTTGGTAGCAGTAAAAGAAGCAATCGACAATCCAGTAGAATTCCTAATGGACGGCGACGAAAGAAAAGCTTTGGAATTGTAATTAATTTCATCGATATAAAATTAAAAGAGAGCAAGTTTTTGCTCTCTTTTTTTGTTTCTGGTAATTATGATTTGGGCAGCTATTTCCGCCTTCCGTTCCCAAACCTAACGAAGTGGTTCGACGAAGTCAATCTTTCTTGCAGACGATTTCAGTTTAATTAGAACATTAGTGTCAGCAAAAAAGGATTTCCGCTCAAACCTAACGCAATGGTTCATCGATTAGGGAAAGCCGATGAATACGTGAAGACGCCTCATCGTAATGGATCGCTGGCTCATCGTAATGAATCACTGACGCAACGTAATGAATCATCAGCTCAACGTAATGAATCAATGACCTAACAAAGTGAATCATTGACCTAACGAGATGAATCACAGAGGCATTGTAGTGAATCAATGACTTGTAGAAATATGATTACATTCCTTTGATGAGTTTTACGGCTTTGTGAACCTTAGAATATTTTCAATAATTAATAAAACCTTTGCGGACTTTGCGTTCAAAAAAAATTTCGGGTTAATCAAAAACCATTTCCAAAATTCACAATTAATCCTTACTTTTGAGCAATGGAAAATTTCATCGTATCCGCACGCAAGTACCGTCCGCAAGAGTTTGACACTGTTGTAGGACAATCGCACGTTACCGATACTTTGGAACACGCCATAGACGAAAGTCAATTGGCTCAGGCATTGCTTTTCTGCGGACCAAGAGGTGTTGGTAAAACAACCTGCGCCAGAATTCTTGCGAGAAAAATCAATGAAAAATCCGGCGCTGCAGACGATGATGGCTTCGCATTTAACATTTATGAATTAGATGCCGCTTCCAACAACTCAGTGGATGACATTCGTGAATTGATTGACCAAGTTAGATTTGCGCCTCAGGTCGGAAAGTATAAAGTTTATATTATCGATGAGGTTCATATGTTGTCTCAGGCTGCTTTCAACGCATTCCTGAAAACTTTGGAAGAACCGCCAGCGCACGCTATTTTCATCTTAGCGACGACTGAGAAACACAAAATCATTCCGACGATTCTTTCCAGATGTCAAATCTATGATTTCAAAAGAATCACAATTGAGGATATTCAGGAGCATTTGAGAAAGATTGCTGAGAAGGAAAATATTACTTACGAAGACGATGCGCTTTACCTGATTGCTCAAAAAGCGGATGGCGCTTTGAGAGATGCATTGTCGATTTTTGATAGATTGAGTACGTTTTCTCAGAAAAACATCACGCTCGAAAAAGCAGCGGAAGTTCTCAATATTCTGGATTACGACCAATATCTGAAAATCGCTGATTTGGCGAAAGAAAATGATATTCCTGGAGTTTTGACCGCATTTGACGAGATTGTGAAAAAAGGTTTTGACCCGCATATTTTCATTGCCGGATTGGGAAATCATTTCCGTGACCTGATGATGGCTCAGAATCCAAAAACTTTGAACCTGATTGAAGTTGGAGAAAAAACAAAATCCAAATTCGCTGAACAATCCCAAAAATGGAAAGCTCAGGAATTGATTGACGGAATTGAGATTTGCAATTTCGCCGACATCAATTATAAAAATTCCAAAAATCCACGTTTGACTGTTGAAATTGCCTTGATGCAATTATCAAGTCTCACTGCAGGTTTGGAAGCTAAAAAAAAAAGTTCTTAATATTAGCGCCACTTCTTGAAGCTAATTTAATTTCCGATACAAAACCAGTTTCTTCAGAACCAAAACCTCAGACAGAAACCAAACCAGAACCGGCAAAATCAGTTTTTGAAGAACCAAAAAAGGTCATTCAAAAAGCATCTGAACCTATTGCGAGAAGTTCTTCTAATTCCAAATTCAGTATCAAAGCGGCTTTAGAGAAAAAAGAAGAAATTGTCAAAGATGAGTTTGCCGAAATCAAAGATGAAAATCTACCTTCCAATCATTTCTCCCAAACTGATGTCGATAACGAGTGGAATATCTTTCTTAAAGATTTGGCAAGAACAAACACTTTTGTTTATAATGCGATCAGTAGTTTCAAATTGGAAAAGACGGATGAACATCAAATCACTGTCAAATATTCTTCCGAATTTGCAAAGTCAGAATTTGACAGATTGAGCATCGAATTCTTTAATCACTTCAAACATAAAGTCAGTAACTATAAGATTGAAATCGAGTATCAGACAGACTTAACAATCAAAAAAGAAGTTTTGACAAAGCGTAAAATCTTCGAAAAATTTGTTGAAATCAACCCGCTTCTGAAAGATTTGGATGATTTGATGCGTTTTGATTTATCTTAATTCCAATTTTATAAAAGTTTAAAATAAGATGTAATAAACTCTATTTCGAAGTTGTCATAATAGCAATATAGAAATAACCATAAAATTCAAATATGAAAAAGCTCCTTTCAATTATCATCTTAATATTTGGAATTCCCACTTTTGCGCAAAAAACTGTCACCGAAAAGCAAATTTATGCAGCAATGGATGCTCAGGCAGAATTGTTTTTGAAAGAATCAAAAGCCAATTCTTTCTCTATTGGAATCGTAAAAGACGGAAAAACTTACACCAGACACTACGGCGAAATCGACAAAGGAAAAGGCAATAAAGCCACTAATTCTACATTATTTGAAGTCGCTTCCATTACCAAATTATTTACAGGAACATTGGTGGCGAAAGCGGTTTTGGATGGCAAAATTAAACTGGATGATGACATCAGAAAATACATTACGGGTTCTTATCCGAATCTTCAATTTAATGGAACGCCTGTTACGATTAAGGATTTAGTTTCTTTGAAATCAGGTTTCAATAAAGATTTGCCCGATAGAAGTGAAGTGATGAAAGTAAGGAATGACAGCACAGCTTTCAAAGTTGAAAAATTGGAAAAAGCTTATACGAAAGAGCAATTTTTCACGGATTTGAAATCTATAAAAGTGGAAAACATGCCTGGCACTGTTTATAATTATAATAACGGAACTTTACAGCTGACAGCGCATATTCTTGAAAATGTTTACGGGAAAAGTTATGAGACATTATTGAAGGAAAATATTTTAGTTCCTTTAAAATTAAGTAACACAAAACTTCACATCAATCAAAATGAAACCATCGCCAACGGTTATGATGGAAACGGCGTTCTGATGCCATTTTTGCCATACTCACTTTGGGGCGCGCAAGGTTATTTGAAATCATCATTAGCTGATTTAACCACATTTTTGAAATTTGAACTGGATAAAAAAAATCCGCTTGTTCAGGAATCGCAAAGAGATTTACTCAATAATAAAAACTACTGGAACGCTTATTTTTGGGATGAAGTGACCGTAAATCACAACGGGCGAAATGCCAGAAAACACGGTGGCGCTTTCGGAACGCAGAATTTATTTTGGGTTTTCCCGGATTATAACATCGGGATTTCTGTGATTACAAATCAAGGTGGTGAAAATACTTACGGGAATTTATATAGTGCTGTCCAAAATCTGATAGACGATTTGAAACCGTTTGGTCAGAAATTAATTGGAAGAGAAATTGAGAAAAAATGTTTTGAAAACATAGATTCCGGAATTGCTTATTACAAAGAACTGAAGAAAACTAAACCCAATTATTACAACTTTTCTGATGAATCTGAACTTAATATTCTTGGTTACAAACTGATGAGAAGTGGAGCAGTAGCGTCTTCTATCAAACTATTTCAACTTTACGTTTCGGAATTTCCAAACTCGGCAAATCCTTATGACAGCTTAGCAGAAGCTTATTTTAATAATAAGGAATATGCGCTTTCCAAACAGAATTATGAGAAATCTCTGGAGCTGAATCCCGATAATTCCAATGCGAAAGATATGCTCAAAAAAATTGATGAGTTAAAGTATTAATTCTTTGATGTGATTATATTTTGAGTGGGCTTCATTGTTCTTAAAACGGGTAAAGTCTTGCATTCGTTTGCAATATCTTTTTGTCTTTTCTTTATGAAATCTGTTGGCCGTATCCCATTAATTTCCTGAAAAAGATTTGAGAAATTTGTTCTGGAAGCAATCCCGCATTTTTCGGCTAATGTTTCTATTTTATAGCTTAGAAATACCTTGTCATTGTAGAGTTTATCAGTAATATAATTTATTCGGAGTTCACTGAGATACCGATTGAACTTTACACCTTTGTATTCATTGATGACTTGAGAGAGGTAATTAGAATTTGTATGCAGTTTATGTGCTAACTTATTGATGGTCAGTCCTTGTTCAATAAATCCGTTTTTTTCTTCAAAACATTTTAGCTTTGCCAATATTGTGTAAATAAGATCTTGATTTAAAGCACATTTCTCGTCATCTTTTAATTTTGGTTCAAAGTTTTGAGGTGGGATATATGCTTTATTCAGTATTTTGTCTTCTAAGATTCTATAGTTTATTTTTATTTTTTGTTCATTTTTATATTTCCTGAAAATTATTAAAATCAAAAAAACAGCTAGAAAAATAAGTCCAGCAATAATCCAGATTCCCCAGGATGTTTTTCTTTCCAGTCTTTCTTTTTCTTCCTGCAGAGTTTTTGTGTCATATTCTTTATGAATTTTAGATGAGAGATAAGAAAAATCCTTAGTGATGATTCGGTCTGCTTTTAAAAGTTGTTTGGTGTAATAAAGTTCCTTTTGGTCATTCTTTTCTTTTTTATAATGATTGATCAGCAACTCGTAATTTTCCCTAAGTTCCGGAAGTATAAAGTTGTGCTTTTGAAAAATAGAATCTACTTTTTGAAAATAAACAATTGCTTTCTGTGGATTGTCTAATGCAAGATAAGATTTGCCAACGTAAAAATAATCAACAGTTGCCCAGGTAAAATCCTTGATATGAGCAATAGGCTTTATGGATTGCTGTAAATTTTTTAACGCATTTGGAAATTCATTTTTTCGAAACTCTTCAATCCCTTTTTCTTTTAGAAAATAACCGTATTCCTGCTGATAATCAGCATTGTTTTGAGTTTGTGATAATCCCGTATTTATCAAAGAATCGATGTTTTTATAGTTATGAAGATTTCTATAACATACGATTATTCTGTGCAAACTGTTATAATAACCTTTTTTATTATTGAAGATTATGTTTGGATGTGCGCTTTCCTGAGTTTTTTTATAGAAAAAATTATTTGCTTTCTGAAAATGATCCAAAGCAGAATCGTTATAACCTAAATAACTTTTCACCACACCTAAGTGATAAAGGATTTCATTCTTTAAATATTCATCATTAGAATCTTTAGAATACTCGTAAGCATTTAAATATTCATCCAGAGCCGGCTTGTACTTTTTGAAGTTAAAATAATAAATGATTCCTTTTCCTAAATAGGCATCACTTATCAAATCACTGTCCTTTGTAAGCAATGCTGCCGTTATCGTACTGTCTGCATATTTTAGTTTATCATTTTCGGAATCAGAATAGAATACCGCATCCTTATATGCCTGTACTAGCTGTGTGTAATTTTTGTTTTCCTTGGCAAGGAGAATATATTTATTTAAGTATTGAAAAGCCCGAGTGTCATTTTCAGGATAATTTTCGTAGTTCTTTTTGAGATCATAATAATCACTGAATTTCTTCTTCTGAGAGGAGAAGATTGTATAAAACAAAAGTGCTATTAATAAATAGATTTTTTTCATTTTCTCCAAATTAGAAATTTGATCTTTCTGAATCAAAAATAATCAAAAAACGGACTAAACATATAATTTTTCATTTTTTAAATATTTAAAAAATAGCTCATTTATTGAGGTTTTTATCTTCGTAAAAATCAATTGTTTAAGTATCAGTAAACATAATTATTAATGCGTGCTTATTCCTAAATAAGTACGACAGTTGCTTTCAAACCTAGAATTTGTCTTATAAATTCGTTCTCAGAATTCTAATTAACCAACCGGCCGGGATAACTTTAAAATTAAGAAACTATGAAAAAGTTTATCTCAACAATGTCAATTTTAGCAATTGTAATTTTTACAAATTCTTGCAGATCGCAAGATGAAGATTTGGAAACAGAAACCTTTAACAAACAACAGACAAGTAACATTTTTAAAAAACCAAATGACAGTATAAAGACAGATAACACGAATGTTGTAACCAATCCGTTACCGACTGATCCGCCTCCAAAAAACGGACATCAATGGTAACAGATAACCAAAAGAATTGTTGGTTTTATGAATCATAAAGCCAACAATTTAAAAAAAAAACTAATAACCAATGAAAACCTACTACGTAACAAAAAATGAAAACCTAATGTAATAGAGAGCAATTCTTATGAATTGGTTATAAGTGTGAATGTGTTCAGTAGGAATTTAAAAAATAAAAGCTTTATTAATAATGCTTTTGATATTAATATTTAATTCGAAACTCATGGAAAAAAACATCTTACTATTCGTTGTTTTTCTATTTACGAATATTTTAAATGCACAAGTTGGGATAAACACTTCAGACCCGAAATCAACACTTGATATTAACGGAAATCTTAAAATAAGAAATGTAGCAGCTCTCACTTCGCTAAGCAGTAATCAAACTATTTTGTTGAGAGATAAAACAACAACTACCGGAGATTTTGAAATAAAAGAAATCAGTTCAGACATTTTGGTACTTGCAAATGCAAATGCCTATTACGCATCCAAAAGCGGATCATGGTCTCTGATTGATCTTGGTCTCGGAAGTTTCTGGTCCAAAATAAACCTGACAGGAGCAAGTGATACAAATTAGGTAATCCCTCACTCTTCAACACTGGAGTTTACACAGCTTTACAGGCTGGTACCTATGCCATTAATTATGAATTTCAGTTTAATGCGGGTGTAAATTTGGAAGCGCTTGGAGGGAAAAGATTAGGAATCATCAAAAATAGTAATATAGTTTGGGATGAGAAACTTTTTGATGGTGTCAGAGTTTCACTATTGGGTATAACGCTTGCGTCTGTGCCGATAACTTCTACAAAACTGACATCATTAGTACAGCTTGCAGCAGGGGATACTATCACTTTTGCCGTCAATGTTTCCGGATTACTGCCAGTTGATATAACACTCTTGAACAGCGCAAAAGTTAATCTTTATATTTACAAAATTTCAAATTAGACGGCAGATTATTAAATAAGAAAACACAGGTGATATTAATACTAGAATACAAATGTTGAAATCAAATTTTAGAAAAGCAGGAATATCCTGCTTTTCTTTTTATAAAAACTCGTCAGGATATTTATCAGGAAATCAAAAATTAATTGATCGATAATAGTCCTCATTTCCCATAAATTTATATATTTGTTTAAGATTTCGCCAAAAATGGCAGGAATCGATTAACCAAATTAAGCTAAAAAGCCTTTCAATAAGGCATTAATAAATGGAATCAACCAATTTTCCATATTTTACAACTTATAGATCTGCCGAGTATTTTGGTGGATTATTTAGCTTTTTTGGATCTTATTATAGAAATTTTAGAAACTATTACCGATTTTATTGGTTTAGCTAACTAAATTTCTTTCTCAAAAATCTGCGGAAACACCCAATATTCCGTAACTCATTTAAAGTTTTTAAACGTTATTTTTTGGAAAAGAATTATAAATTGAAATTTATAACAGATATACTATTGCATTAATTTAAAATATATAAAATTTAAAATATGAACTTAAACGAATTAAAGAACGATTGGATAAAAGACTTCGCAAATCCAATGATCATCGCAGGACCTTGCAGCGCAGAAAGCGAATCTCAAATGCTGGAAACCGCAAGAAGACTGAAAGAAAGTGGAGCAGAAATATCCGCTTTCCGTGCCGGGATCTGGAAACCGAGAACCAAACCAAATGGTTTCGAAGGAGTAGGCGTGATCGGTCTCAACTGGCTGAAAAAAGTGAAGGAAGAATATGGTTTCAAAACTGCGACTGAAGTTGCAAATGCACACCACGTTTTTGCAGCGTTGGAAGCAGATGTTGATATTCTTTGGATCGGAGCAAGATCTACAGTGAATCCTTTTACAGTTCAGGAAATTGCTCAGGCTTTGAGAGGAACTAATAAACCGATTTTGGTGAAAAATCCTGTCAATCCGGATTTGGCCCTTTGGATTGGTGCCTTGGAAAGACTTTTAGGTCAGGGTATTGAGAATGTTGGCGCGATCCACAGAGGTTTTTCAACTTACCAGAAAACAAAATACAGAAATATCCCGAACTGGCAGATAGCTTTGGATTTCAAAAATCAATTTCCAAATATTCCATTGTTCATTGATCCATCTCATATTTGTGGAAACAGAACTGGTTTGGCTGGTGTTGCTCAGGAAGCTTTCAACGTTGGATATCAAGGTGCAATCATAGAAAGTCATGAAGATCCGGACAACGCCTGGAGCGATGCTTCTCAGCAGATTACCCCGGAAGTTTTGGCGGAAATGATCGGAAATCTTCAGATCCGTAATTCTGATATCTCAGGTTATGAAGACGAGATGGGAAAACACAGAACACTCATCAGTGATATGGATTTCCAGTTGATCGAATTACTGTCTCAAAGGATGAAAATTTCTGAAAAGATCGGAACTTTGAAAAAAGAAAATAACATTGCGATCTTCCAGCCGGAACGTTGGAAAGTAATCACAGAATATGCCAATCAAAAAGCATCTGAAACAGGAATGTCTCAGGAATTCATCGAGAAAGTTTTCAAAGCAATCCACGAAGAAAGTATCGAAGTTCAGAATAATATTATGATTGATAGAAATTAATATTAGAAACTCGCTTTTAAAATAAACCCTTTCGGAAATTCAAACTCTGAAAGGGTTTTTATTTGTAAACACGATAAAAGCTTTAACTTTGCAAAACATAAAATCTATTTTTTGAAAGGAATCATCATCAAATCTACGGGAAGCTGGTATCAGGTTTTGGAAACAGAATTTAAAACTGTGTACGAGGCCAGAATCCGTGGCAAATTCAAACTGATAAAAACAAGACTTACAAATCCTCTTGCAGTAGGAGATGAAGTAGAATTTTCTTTGGAGCAGGATGATGTGGCTTGGATCACAAAGATATTTCCGAGAAAAAATTACCTAATAAGAAAATCTGTCAATCTTTCCAAAGAAGCACATATTATCGCTTCCAATGTGAATGTTGCTTGTTTTATTTATACATTGAAATTCCCTGAAACATCTTTAGGATTTTTGGATCGTTTTCTGGCTTGCTGCGAAGCTTATAATATTCCGACTTTAATTCTATTCAATAAAATGGATACTTTGAATGATGGAGAAAAAGAGATCGTAGAAAACATCGAAGCAATGTATCAAAACATCGGATATGACACTTTAAATATTTCTTCTTACACAAAACTGAATCTCAATTTTTTAATCGATAAAATTAAAGATAAAACCTCTGTATTCTTCGGGCATTCCGGTTGTGGAAAATCAACATTGGTGAATGCGATGCAACCTGATTTGCATATCAGAACCGGTGAAATATCAGAATCTCAACTCAAAGGAAAACATACGACAACCTTTGCACAAATGCACTTTTGGGATTTTGGAGGATCGGTCATAGATACGCCAGGTGTCCGGGAATTTGCAATGATCGATGTTCAGAAAGAAGAAATTCAGCATTATTTTCCGGAAATTTTCAAAGCGGGTAGGAGTTGCAAGTATCACAACTGTATGCATGTTAATGAACCAAAATGTGCTGTTCTTCAGGAATTGGAGACCGGAATAATAGAGGAGACGCGGTATATCACATATCTCAAGCTGATGGAAGAAGCGGAAGAGATGAATCAAAACTAAAAATAAAAAATCCTATAAATAAAATAGTTTACAGGACTTTTTTTTATGGGATTTAAGTTTTTTATTAATCTTACATAAAAACTAAAATTCAACTCCCAATTTTTTTAATTCTTCTCCCAAATCTGTTTCAGACTTGATATGAAGGACTTCAAATCCTAAAGATTTTGCGGTTGTAATATTTTTAAAATTATCATCAATGAATACTGATTCTTCAGGTTTCAGATCATAACGAGTCAGTAAAACTTCAAATATTTCTTTGTCTGGTTTTATCATTTTTTCAGTTCCGGAAACCACAATTTTATCTTCGAAAAGTTGAAAGAAATCATAGTTTTCCAAAGCGAAGGGAAATGTTTCATCGGACCAGTTCGTCAATCCGTAAAGATGAAATTTACCTTCAAGTTTTCTGAGAATTTCCACATTTTTTGGGATATCACTTCGCAACATTGTTGTCCAGTTGTCGTAATAAGCACGTATTTCTTTTTCCCAATCGGGATGTTTTTCTATGAGAATTTCTGTGCCTTCTTTTAATGTTCTTCCACGGTCTTGTTCGATGTTCCATTCGTCAACGGCTATATTTTTCAGGAAAAATTCCATTTTTTCATCATCATTGAAATAGGTTTTGAAAAAATACCTCGGATCCCAATCCATTAAAACACCTCCGAAATCGAAGATTATATTTTTGATCATTTAATTTAAATTAATTTTGAAATTTAGAAACAACTTCATCCATTTTTTCCAGATAAGATTTCTTCTGTTCATCTGTTGCAAAAGAATAATTGAAAGAGTTTTTAATTAATGTAACAATTTCTTCTTTCGAAAGATTCAAAGCTTCCTGAACCGCAATAAAATTCGCATTCATATAACCGCCAAAATATGCAGGATCATCTGAATTAACGGTTGCTTTGATGCCTTTATCCAAAAGCTTTTTCAATGGATGATTAGTCATGATATCGGTGTTTCTCAATTCAAGATTGGAAAGCGGACAAACTGTAAGTGCTAAATCTCTTTTTACGATTTCGTGTACAAGATTTTCATCTTCCAGACATCTGTTTCCGTGATCAATTCTTGCAACTTTAAGGATATCAATTGCTTCCCAGATATATTCAGTCGGACCTTCTTCGCCGGCGTGAGCAACCGGAATGTAGCCTTCTTTTACAGACGCTTCAAACACATTTTTGAATTTGACTGGTGGATTTCCCATTTCGGAAGAATCAAGACCTACTGATGTGATAAGATCTTTATAAGGAAGGGATTGTTTCAAAGTTTCAAATGCTGATTCTTCTGATAAATGTCGCAGGTAACTCATTATAAAAAGTGAGTTGATTCCCCATTTTTCTTTAGCATCGATTCTTGCTTTTTGCAAACCATTAATGACTGTTTCGAAGGCAATTCCACGTTCTGTATGGGTTTGCGGATCGAACATAATCTCTGTGTGGATCACATTATTTTCATAACATTTATGATAATAAGCCATTGCTAAATCATAGAAATCTTGTTCGTGAATCAGAACGCCTGCTCCGGCATAATAAATATCCAAAAAATCCTGAAGACAAGAAAATTGATAAGCTTTTTTGACCTCATCTATAGTTTTGTAAGGAATCTCGATTTGATTTCTTTGGGCGATTTCAAACATCAGTTCTGGTTCAAAACTTCCTTCGATATGTAAATGTAATTCAGCTTTTGGAAGTGCGGCAATAAAATCTTTCATAGTTTTTTGATTTATTCAAATGTAATAAAAAAGGCTTTAGAAAATGATTCTAAAGCCTTAATATAATATAAAAGTTAACTTCTACTTGTCAATGGATCCCATTACCTTTTGAGCAAATGAGTTAAGCGCATCTTTTTCGCTCATTCCGTTGTTTACATTTGCGTGAACTTCTAAGGCTCCACAAATGTTGGTTATCAATTCTCCGGCAACGTTCAGATCTTCTTCAGAAACATTTCGGAATTCAGAAAAACTTTCCAAAACTTCCAAAGTCGCTTCCAGATTTTCCGGTGTTTGGTTTTGATAAAATTGTCTTATGATGGGTAGTTTCATTATTTTAGATTTTAAAGATTAAAAAATTTAAAGATTAAAAAATTTAAAGATTAAAAAATTAATTATTCTAAGCTTTTATTTCTGAAAATAATGTGGTCAAACTATCAGCCTTATTGGTTTGAACCTGGCTTTTCAAAGTTCCGCCTTCAAACACTGCGAATGTTGGCAAATTGTCAACTGTCGCCAGCTTTCTGCTTTCCGGTAATTTCTCTGCATCTACATAATAGAAAGGAATCTCGTCATTTTCTGAAGCCAGTTTTTTGAATTTTGGTTTCATAATTCTGCAGTTTCCACACCACGTTGCACCATACTGAACCATCACTTTATCATTCTCACTTACAATCTGTTGTAAGTTGTCTTCTGTAAGTTCTATGTACATTTTTGCAATTATTAATGATTAATTATAAATGATAATTGATTATGAAAATCAATTAGTTTTTGCTGAAGTATTCTGCAACGCCGGTTCTGTTGGCATTCATTGCTTCTTTACCTTCTTCCCAGTTTGCAGGACAAACTTCGCCGTGTTTCTGAACGTGAGCATAAGCATCGATCAAACGAAGATATTCTTTCACATTTCTTCCAAGAGGCATATCGTTTACAGACTCGTGGAACACTTTTCCGGTTTCGTCGATCAAATAAGTAGCTCTGTAAGTTACGTTTGAACCTGTGTAAACTTCATTTCCTTCTTCATCGTAATCAAGATCCTGATCTACAATTCCTAAGATATTAGCTAATTGTCTGTGCGTGTCAGCAAGAATCGGGTAAGTTACACCTTCGATTCCACCGTTGTCTTTTGGTGTGTTCAACCAAGCGAAATGAACTTCATTTGTGTCGCAAGATGCACCGATTACAACTGTATTTCTTTTTTGAAATTCCGGTAAAGCTTCTTGGAATGCGTGTAATTCTGTAGGGCAAACAAAAGTGAAATCTTTTGGATACCAGAACAAAATAACTTTTTGCTGATTGTTTAAAGCTTCTTCAAAAACATTGATCTTAAGATCATCACCCATTTCGCTCATTGCATCAATCGCAACATTTGGGAATAATTTACCTACTAATGACATAATATTAAAGTTTAAATTGTTATTTTTTGATAGTGCGAAATTACAAAGATTTTGTGAATTGAATATTAATTATCGATTTATAAAATCTATCAATGTGAAAGATCTGAAACTAACAGTGTTATTCAGTGAATTTTGTGATATTGAAGTTCTTATTAATAATATTACTAATGCTTCAGTTTCAAAATATTACTCGAATTTCAAACAAGTAATTAACAATTAGAATGAGCGAAACCAGAATTTTTGAAGATTTTGAAAATAAAAAAACACCACTTTCGTGATGTTTTATGAAATATTTTATAATCTGAAATTTAAAACTCCTCAAGACAATTTTTAATCCTTTTCATTGCTTCTCTCAAATCCTCTTCCGAAGCTGCGTAAGAAAAACGGATACATTCCGGACTTCCGAAACTTACACCACCAACACAGCCAACGTGCGCTTTTTCAAGCAAAAACATTGCGAAGTCGTCAGCATCTTTAATTTCAGTTCCATTCAGGTTTTTTCCAACGAAATAAGAAATATCCGGGAAGAAATAGAAAGCACTTTTCGGAAGATTACATTTAAAGCCTTTGATGTCTTTCATCAATTCAAAAACAAGATCACGTCTTTTATGGAATTCTGTGATCATATATTGCAGTTCAGACGGATCCATTTGCAAAGCGGTGATAGAAGCTCTTTGTGCAACAGTATTTGCGCCGCTCGTCATTTGTCCCTGAACTTTGTCGCAAGCGCTTGCCAACCATTCCGGACATGCAGAATAACCGATTCTCCAGCCTGTCATTGCGAAAGCCTTACTCATTCCATTGATAACAGCGGTTTGTTCGTAAACTTGTGGAAAGCTTGCGATAGAAACGTGTTCGCCTTCATAATTAATGAATTCGTAGATCTCATCCGAGATGATAGTAACGTTAGGATATTTTGCAACGACATTTGCGATTGCTTCCAATTCCTCTCTTGTATAAAAACTTCCCGAAGGATTACAAGGCGAGCTGTAAAGTAAAGCTTTGGTCTTTGGCGTGATTGCTTTTTCTAATTGTTCAGCTGTAAATTTGAATTCAGTATCAATAGAAGTTTCGATGAAAACAGACGTTCCGCCAACCAGTTTTACCATCTCGTCATAACTTACCCAATAAGGTGCAGGCAGAATAACTTCGTCACCGTCATTTACGATAGCTGATAAAACGTTGATGATAGATTGTTTTGCACCATTGGAAACACAGATTTGATTCGGTTTGTAATCAAGATCGTTATCTCTTTTCAGTTTTGCAGAAATGGCTTGTCTTAATTCCAAAAATCCCGGAACAGGCGAGTAGTGGCTGTAATTTTCATTAATGGCATCAAAAGCTGCCTGTTTAATTTTTTGAGGAACATCGAAATCCGGTTCTCCCAAAGTTAGGCTTATCACATCGATTCCTGCGGCTTTCATATCGCGCGCTTTGTTGCTCATCACGAAAGTCTGAGAATAACTCAGTCTGTTCAATCTGTCCGAAATTTTACTCATGAAACTATTTATAATTAGATTTAATGACAAATATAATTTTTTAATCTAAAACCGGAGGCTTGTTTTCATAACTTATTTAAGATTTTAATTAAGTTAATGATCGCTAAAATGTATATCTTGGTTAAATAAAAGTGTTTGTTAGTAAGTGCAATTTATTAATAATTGATTATTTTTGCGAATAAATTTTCCAATAAAACGTCATTTTAAGAAATTAATAGATGTCAGTGAGGACTTTCTGAATATACATGAATAAAAAAATTACAAGTTATCTGGTGATAGTCCTATTGTTGCTGTTTGCTTTTCTGCCTGCAAAAAATTTGAATATTAATGCTCTTGAAAAAGAAATTATCAAATACAATAGAGAAGGAAAACAAAAAGTATCACAAAAAAAACTATCTGACCTGCTGTTCTCAGGCAATTTATCAAAAGAAGAAGAAGCCAATGTTCTTTTTTATTTGGCGGCAACTTATCGGAGTGTCAGCGATAATATGATGTGTATAGATTACCTTAATAAGTCTTATGCGATTGCAAAAGAGCTTCCTAAAGGTAATATCCTGAGGATGAAACTGGATTATGAATATGCTTTTGCTTATTTTGATAATAAAGAATATGATAAAGCGAGTGAAATAATGAATAAAATCGTTGCTCAAAATTATCAGCAGGTAATTCCTGAAGATCAGTCTTACATTCTTATTCAGGAAGGTTACATTTTTTTAAGAAATAAAAAATATGACAGAGCTGAACTGAAATATGAACAGGCATTTGATATTATGAAAACGGCAAATTATTGTAATCTTCCTATCGTTCTGGTAAAAATGATGGAGCTGTACAGCCAAAAGAGAGATATTGAAAAGGTGGAAAGTTTATATGCCGAAAGTATGAAAATTTCAAAAAGCTGTAATATTCTCAAATATGAAACTTTCACAGCATCGGAAATGGAAAAAGCCTACAAAGAAAATAATTTGTTGGGGAAGGCTTATGCTGTTAGTGTAAAGGTCGACTCTTTAAGGAAATTAGAAAATCTCGACAATAAAGTTTCGGAAATGCACGTGATAGACAAGGAATATCTTGAGAAAAAAGAAATTCTGAAAAATAAAATAGATTTTCAGGAGAGGTTAGGAGCTATGGGCATAGCATTTGTGTTTCTTTGCTTGATTGGATATTCTTTTCTGAAGAGTAAAAATTTGAAAATTGAAAAGCTAAAAATGGAAGAGGAAATAGAGCAGATGAAAGAAGATCTAAATTCTTATTCCGAAAGTTTTTATTTTAATGAAAAATCCGTAACTTCGGAATTGTCAATCATCAATTCTGATAAGTTAACTGAACGCCAAAAAGATCTTCTTAAACTTATGGCCGACGGATTATCAAATAAAGAAATTGCAGAAAAACTTTTTATAACAGAAAGTACAGTTAAATATCATATCAAGAATATTTACAGCATACTTGAGTTAAAAGACAGAAAGGATTTTTTCAAAAAAATCAACAAATATTAGTTTACAAACCTACAACATTGCATAAACAGAGACTATCCTTAGGGGTAGTTTTTGCGTTTCAGGACAAAACTCAGTATAAATACGGAATGGATTTTACCAAATAATAAATAATATTGCACTATTATTATTTATAATACAATTGTGTTCTTCTGAAAATATAGCACTTCAAAAGAACAATTTTCATAAATCTTAGAATTTTATAATCGTTTTCTTATCAAATGTCAATGTTTGATAATTAAACAAATGTTTAAATTTGCAATGTTGATTTCTTAAACAACAAATGATGAAAAAAAACTTTTATGTATTATTTGCAATATTTATTGCAAATATTTTCTCTGCGCAGACAGATTTGGTAAGATGGGCATTAACATCCAATGGAGATGTAAGCTATTCCAGCAGTCGTATAAATGCAACATCTGTAAATACAAGCCAAAATCCAATATCTTATGATTCCCAAGGAATGAATGTGGCAGGCTGGAATAATGGTAATATAGAACATTACAGATATTTTGGCTTCTCTGTAGGCTCGTCTGACGGAAGTTCTCTTACAATATCCAACTTAGCCTTCCAGCAGGAAAGACTGAATCCAGGCCCGCAGAATTATACAATCAGATATTACATAGCTCCGGATGGTAACAGTATAGACGATTATAATTTCTTATATAATGTTGGTTCAACAGTATTAGTAAACAATGAGTCTATTGCCAATAATCCGGTTAAGAATATTCCGCTGAATGTGACTATATCAGGAACAAAAAGACTGATCGTCAGATTCTATTCTTCCGGAAACGACTGGGGTGCAGGCTGGAGAATCAAGGCTAATACTTTGAAATTAACAGAAGTACAGGCAAGTGCACCTGTTGCTAATAATGATACTTTTACAGCTTATAAAAATGTCGACAACAACCTTGACATTTTAGCAAACGATGTTTCCGGTACGAGCATTACTGGTTTGACAATTACTCAACAGCCATCTCATGGAACTATTACCGTAAATGGAACGACGAGTGTAACTTATAAACCTGCAACTGGTTACACTGGAACTGACAGTTTTAAATATAAAGCAACCAATGCTACAGGATTATCAAACGAAGCAACAGCTTCCGTTAATGTGATAGAAATGCCACCGTCTCCTCTTGTCAGATGGAATAATGGCAGTGTAACTCCTACTACGTACAACAGTAATATAACAGCTGGAAATATTACAACTTCTAATGTGAATATGGGTTATGCAACCTGGTCCAGTACTTTGTATTCATTTGGTGGCTGGCCTTCTCAGACTACGGTTAATAATTCATACTATGTTCAATTTTCTGTAAGTCCGAAAAACGGATATAAATTAAACCTGTCTGAATTTAATTTTCAGTGTTTTATGACCGGTTCAGGAACGATGAAAATCGATTATTCTCTTAGCAGCAACTTTAGTAATCCTATAACTCTTGTTTCAGGAATTACGCCATCAACCAGCGAAAGTTCTCCAACTACGATTTCCCTGACTAATTTCAATGCTCCTGTTGCAACAGATGGTCAGATAGTTTATGTCCGGGTTTATGTTTACAATACATACCAGACTTTATATATCAAATATGCAAATGGCAGCAACTCAGCGGGTCCTGCTTTTATAGGGACAGTATCATCCAGTTCTGCGGTACCTGTTGCAACAAATGATGCAGCGACTACTACAATTGATAACGATATTGATATCAATGTTTTGGAAAATGATGATTACAGTAATATTGTTAATTCTATTACTTTATCACAACCTTTGCACGGTACGGCAACTCTTAATTCTGACAATACCGTAAATTATCTTCCTGGTTCAGGATATATAGGAGCAGATTCTTTCACATACAGCATTACTAATCAATACGGAATATCTAATATAGCAACTGTGTCTGTAAATGTAAATCCAGCTACGACTACATCACTTATTAGATGGGATAGTGCAAGTGCAACTTATTATCCTACTTCTTACCAAAGTTTTATCTCTGCAAGCTCGCCGGTTACAGCTGTTGGAACTACTTTATCTACTTCATCAGAAAGCTTGCCGGTATATGTTATTGGAAATATAAATGACAGCAGCATAAATACATCAAAATATATACAGTTTAGATTAAATAACACCAGCACAGCAAAAACAATAGAACCTAAAAGTTTCAACTTTAGCGGAAGAGGTTACAATTCTGGAAATTATGAGATAAGATATTCCAAATCTTCCGATTTTTCCGGCTATCAGACACTTGCATCAGGAACTTTTTCTAATGCTTATGCGATGATAAGCGCTAATTTTGATTCTCTTAAAATTGAAGCAGGAGAAACCCTTTACATCAGAGTTTATTTTTATAATACAACATCCAGTTATGTGATTCAGTATTATACTGGTTCTACGGGACCTGCAATTACGGGATTATTTTATAATAAAGTATATTCTTCCACAGACACGATTTGGCAAAATGCATCTTCACCAAATTGGAGTAACGGAACACCAACCGCTACAAAGAATGCAATCATAGCTACAGCTTATAATACTGCTCTCAACGGGAATTTTGAAAGTAATAATTTGACAATCAATACTGGTGCTACTCTTGTTGTTAATTCTGGAGGTACTGTTACCGTTAATGGCAAGATCATTAATAATGCTAATAGTTCTGCTTTTATTATTGAAAATAATGCCAACCTATTACAATATAATAATGCTCAGAACAACGGGAATATAACAGTTAAAAAATCTGCAGTCATTCCAAAAATGGGTTATAATTATTGGTCTTCACCTGTAATCGGTCAGAATTTATATCAGTTTTCCGAAGGTTATAATCAATCTTCTACAACAGGTACCGGAACACCTTGGAACAGATTTTATATTTATAATGAGGCAAATGATTATTTCGTTACCACTATTGCCAATGAAATTACATTGGGTGCAACATCCGTATTCGAATCTGCACGAGGTTATGCAATCAGAGGAAAAAACAGTTTTCCGGAAACGGTTACTGCTGCAACTGTACCTGCTAATTTTGAGTTTGTTGGTACTCCGCAAAATGGTGATGTATCAACTTACAAATTAAAATGGACTAATGCAGCTCACGGATATAATATGGTTGGAAATCCATATCCTTCTAATATTAATTTTGATAGCTTTTATGAATTAAACAGCACCAAAATCTATGGTATTGCTTACTTCTGGACCAATAATGACGGACAGGTAATGTATCAGCAGGGCAGCAGTTACTCCAGTAATAATTATGCTATAGAAACTGCTGTAGGTGGTACTTCTGCAACTTATTTCGGAAGTAATAACAGAAAACCAAATGGCAATATATCTTTAGGACAGGGATTTATAGTTCAGGCAAAACCAGCAGGGAAAAATCAGCCTTTGGCCTTTAATAATAGTTTGAGAACAGCTGATAACGCAAATTATTACAACAAAACCCCAAAAAACAGGTTCTGGCTGGAATTAAAATCTCCATCTAATGTTAATAATGAGATACTCATAGGATATATTGCAAAAGCTACAAATAATTTTGATAGCGATTATGATGCAGATTTACTATCCATCGGAAGTGATTCTTTTTGGAACGTACTGGACAGTCATAAACTCGCTATTCAGGCAAAGGACGAAAACTTCACGAGTGAAGATATTGTAAAATTAGGTTACAAATCTTCTGTCGAAGGTAGCTATACTATTTCAATTAATGAAAAAGAAGGAATTTTTAACTCAAACCAAAATATTTATTTAAAAGATAAATATCTAAATAAAGTTATTAATATTACGCAAAGTCCTTATACTTTCAATACAAATGCGGGACAGTACGAAGACAGATTTGAAGTTATATACAAAACTTTGGAAACTTTAGGGGCAGACAATTCTGTGAAAAAAGGAATTCAGATTTACAAAGATGTTCAGAACTTCATTGTCAATTCTCCCGACAATCTGGATGAGGTAAGTCTTTATGACTCTTTAGGAAGATTAATTTTTGAAACTAAAAACGCCAAAAAAGAAGTACTCATCAATAAAAATAATTTGCCGGAAGGTATGTATATCATCAAAGCAAAATCAGGAAATACAACTTTGACCAAGAAAGTTATAAAATAAATATTTAATTAATAACTAAATTCATAAACCATCAATTTTTTTTGATGGTTTTTTGTTTATATACTATTAAAATTCATAATTTCGCTCTATGTCTTTAGAATTAATTTTAAAATATTTTCCCGATATTACAGAAGAGCAGAAGGATCAGTTCGCAGAATTAGAAATCCTGTACAAAGATTGGAATGAAAAAATCAACGTCATTTCCAGAAAAGATACAGACAGTCTCTATGAAAAACATATTTTGCACTCATTGGGAATTGCAAAAGTGATGGAGTTTGCAGACAATACAAAAGTTTTGGATATTGGAACAGGCGGTGGTTTTCCAGGAATACCGTTAGCTATTCTTTTCCCCAATACTCAATTTACTTTGGTGGATAGTATTGGAAAAAAAATCACAGTTGTAAAAGGTGTTGCAGAAAGTCTTGGACTCAAAAATATTATGGCTCATCATATGAGAGCGGAACAGTTGAAAGAGAAATTTCATTTCGTTGTCAGCAGAGCAGTTACGCAGATGCCGGTTTTCTTAACTTGGCTGAGAGGAAAATTTGAGAAAGATCAATTCAATCCAAAGCACAATGGCGTGCTTTATCTCAAAGGTGGAGATCTGGGCGAGGAATTAGCAGGATTAAGATGTGAGATTTTCCAACTGAAAAATTATTTCGAAGAAGAGTTTTTCGACACCAAAAAAGTCGTATATATATCAAAAGGTAATTTTAATAACTAAAAAAGGAACGATTATGAAGAAAGTATTTTTTTTATCAATGTTGGCGATGGTTTCAGCGTCGATAGTATCTTGCAAAGACAATGATGATTATGTAGAGATTACGGATGTTTATGCTCAGAAAACTGATAGTGTAACGATTCCGATGGATACGATGGTGCTGGGTGTAACACAAGACTTCAAAGTTTACTCTACATTTACCAGAACATGTGAAGGGATTTACAGCTACGATTACCAATATACCAATGATTCTGTAAGAACAATTGCTAACTTTGGCTACAAGACCAACGAAGCCTGTTCAGACGGAACGTATGTAGATGGTAGCCGTATCAGCTTCAAGCCGGTAAAAACAGGAACTTACACTTTCAAATTCTTCACAGGAAAAGATACCGCAGGAGCTAATACTTTCCTTGAGAAAAAGGTTGTGGTTGAGTAAGAACTTTTACTTATTCTTAATCTCAAAAAAAATTCTGAATGAGACGTTTTATTTCACTTTTAATAGTAACAATTTTCTGTTCTTGTTCTAAGGAAATTAAAGAGAAAAATTACATTAGTAAAGATCTTGAAATAGATTTTCCTGTAGGCTGGAAAATTACGGATCAGGAAGATTTTGGAGCTGGGAAATACTTTGCGATTGAAAAAAACGGATTTAATTCGAGTGGAGTGGTAACTATTTCATTTGTAGAAAGCGATCGCGATTTAAAAGAGTGGATAAATTTGAATATTAAAGAACTTAAATCAAATTTCATTCTTAAGAAAGCCAATGTAAAATTTGATAAAATTATAAAGACTAAATTTCAAAATATAGACGCTCTTTCTTCTGGATATACATTGAAATTATTAGGTGTCGATCATAGCGGAATCATTTATGCTTTTTCGAAAAATGGAAAAGTATTTGCCTTTATGCAGCAAGGAGCGGATGAAGATAGTGATGACAATGAAGAAGGTTTCATTCATCTTCAGAATAATCTTATTATTAAATAATTTTAAAAAAAACTTTACGCACTTTGCTATAAATATATTCTCAAAATCAGCAAAAAAATAATTAAATTGAGCCTTTACTTATAAAGGCTTTTTTTATGCAGTTTCTCCACAGGATCATATCAGAATTATTGGAAAACCATCAGGATCTTTCAGGCTTAGACATTGTCTTACCGGGAAAAAGACCAATGGTTTTCATCAAAAGAATTCTGCAGGAAAAACAGTATGAAGGTCTTTTACCGAATTTTGTCACTATAGACGAACTCATCGCAGAACTCTCAGAAGATTTGGAAATTAAAGGTATTGCACTTTGGCTTTTTGCCTTCAGGACTTATCAGAAAGTAGATTCCTCGGAAGATTTTTCAGGATTTCTAAAATGGTTTCCAACGCTTCAGAAAGATTGGGACGATATGATGAAATTCTCAGAGAATGACAAAAAAATCCTCGAATGGATGCTGGACGAAGAACGCATCAAAAACTGGGGCGAAGATCTTGGCGATGATGACAATGCACGGAAAAGAAACCTCAATTTCTGGCGAAAAATGAACGAGTTTCTGCCACTTCTGAAATCAGATTTGAAGAAAGAAAACCTTGCCACTTCCGGAATGATCTATCAGGAAGCATTTTCAAAACTGGAAAATTTTGCGAAATCAACCCAAAATTATTTTGTTTTCTGCGGTTTTAATGCATTATCGAGAGTCGAGGAACAACTTGTAAGAAAACTACTGCAATGGAACAAAGCGGAAACCTATTTTCAAGCCGACTATTATTATATTAATGATGAAAGGCAGGAATCAGGAAAATTTCTCAGAGAAACCATCAAATGGAAAGAATTTGACCTTTACAGAAATTTTAATTGGATTGATGATCAATTCTCTCAGCCAAAAAATATCAAAACGTATGAAGTTTCGGGAAACATTGTTCAGGCAAAGGTTTTACCGGAACTTTTAAAAAAAATCCCGAAAGAAGAATTATCGGAAACAGCTCTGGTTTTGCTGGATGAAAATCTTCTTCCTGCCGTTTTGGACAGTCTGACTTCAGTTGAAAGCGTGAACATAACGATGGGTTTTCCTTTGAAGAATCTGTCCTTCAGCAACGCCATCAAAAAACTATTTTATCTACAGAAACAACAGGAAAAAAAATCTTCCAGCTATTATTATGCCGATGTTTTACCAATTCTGGAAGAATTACCGAATGACGAAATAGACAGCACCATCATTCAGGAATTCATTTCTAAAATTGAGGAAAGAAACATCGTTTATATTTCCAAAAACCTTTTGCAGGAGTTACTTGGAAACCTCAGTTATTTCCAGCTTTTGCAGAAACCTGAATCTTACAATTCGTTTTTGGATTTGTTAATTAAATTCTGTTACGAGTTGAAATTCAAAGAACTGGATGATATTCAGTACGAGAATGTTGCTCATTTTGAGAAAGTTTTCAAAGTCATCAAAAATCAATTATTACCTTACAAAATTGATATTAAAATTGAAACATTAGAAGTGCTGATTAATCAATTGGTAAATACAGAAAGCATAGATTTCGTGGGCGAACCGTTGGCGGGATTCCAAATTATGGGACTTTTGGAAACGCGTCTTCTGAACTTCAAAAATATTATTTTACTTTCCGTAAATGAAGGTAAGCTTCCACTCGGAAATACGCAGAATACTTATATTCCTTTTGATGTTCGAAAGAATTTCGGACTCAATACCTTTCTGGAAAATGACAGCATTTATGCTTACCATTTTTATCGATTAATCCAGAATTCTGAGAATGTTCACCTGCTCTTCAATGCATTAAGTTCCGGTGTGAATACAGGTGAAAAAAGCCGGTTCATCACACAGCTCGAAATGGAAAGTCCGCATAAAATCGATCATATCATCATAGAAAATACGTCTGAACCAATCTCTCAGGAACTGATGAAAATTGAGAAAAATGATGAGGTGATGAGACTTTTGATGGAATGGAAAAACAGAGTTTCGGCTTCGCATCTTGTCGCTTATCTTTATAATCCAATTGATTTTTATCTAAGCCATATTCTAAAAGTAAGAGAAACCAACGAGATAGAAGAGGAGCTTTCTCAACGTAATTACGGGAACCTTGTTCACTATGCTTTGCAGTTTTTACACGAACCAATTAAGAATAAAATATTAACTGAAAACGACTTAGAAGATTTACTTTTAAAAGTCGATGAATCTATTGAATCTGCGATTGAGAAACTGAAACATCAGCCGGAATTCTACGATCGCGGAATGAATTTCATTCACAAAGAAATTGCAAAAAGAGTAGTGCGCAACATCGTAGAATATGATCTTGAGTTAGTGAAAAAGGGTTCTGCATTAGAAATCATCGATCTGGAAAAAGAAATCAATTGTGATTTTTACCTTGATGAAAACCGTACTGACAAAATCAGTTTCTACGGCTTTATAGATAGAATCGACAAACTCGACGGCATCACAAGAGTCATTGATTATAAAACTGCAAAACCTAAAAACCTGACCATCAATCTTGGAAAAAACAAAGAAGAAAAACTTCCCGAATTGTTTTTTAGAGATGATTATAAACAAGCTTTGCAGCTTTCAATTTATAAATTCTGCATTACCAATTCTCTCAACATCAAACCAGAAAATGTAGAAACCGCAATCTGGTCTTTTGCAGAAGTGAATAATGGGCCGCAAAACCTTAATTTCATCGATATCGAAGATTCTGAAGTGGAAGATTCTATTAGAAATCTGATTGCAGAAATCCTGAATCCGGAAATTCCTTTCGAAGAAAAAGAGAAAGTGAGTTGGTAAATTAAAAACAAAGACTTTCCAAAATTGGAAAGTCTTGTGAATAGGAATGGTTTTAACCGTTAAGAAAATTAATCAAAATCTGATTCAGTTCTTCAGCGTGGGTTACATTCAGCCCGTGAGGTGCGCCTGCAATCACGTAATATTGATTATTTGCAATACCTTTTGCCGCCAGTTCACCAGCGGTTGCTATCGGTACAATTTTATCATCGTCCCCGTGAACGATTAATGTCGGCACAGTTACATTTTTAAGTTCCGGACGAAAATCTGTGTTGGCCCAGCTTTCTGCACATTTTATTGTTGCAATAGGAGAAGCCTGGGAAGCAATGCTCCAATCATAATTTAATTGTGCCTGACTAACGGATTGTGACAAAAGTCCGTAATTATAAAAATTTTTATGGAAACTTTCCAAGAAAGTCACTCGGTCTTTTTTTAGATTCTCAAGGATTTGGTTCAAATCACTTTCAGGAACACCATTTGGATTATCTTGTTTTTGTTTTACCAGAGGAATAATTGATGAAATCAAAGCAACTTTGTCAATATTTTCTGATCCGTGATTGGTAAGAAAACGGACCACTTCTCCGCCACCCATTGAAAATCCTACCAAAACAACATTTTGCAGATCCAGTTGGGTTATAATTTCAAGCAGATCGTCTGTCAAGCTATTATAATCGTAACCACCCAAACTAGGCTGAGATTTTCCGAAACCTCTTCTGTCATAAGTAATAACACGATAACCTGCATTTAAAAGAGCAGAAACCTGAAGTTCCCAGGATTTTCCACTAAGCGGCCAGCCGTGAATTAGAATAATAGGTTGTCCTTGTCCGAAATCTTCGTAATAAATACTGTAATTTTTGTCGATGTCTTTTGTGATGTAAGGCATAATCGTATTTTTTATATTAATATTTGATTATTTTCTCCAAACATCAGACCAATAAAAAAGACTTTTCGTGGAGAAAAGTCTTTTAGAGTATTTTTAACGTTTATTTTATAATTTCATTATAATAGAGTAGTCTGTCATTTTTGTCAAAGCTGATGATGATAATTTGTCTATTCTTAGCTTCATCATTATTGAAGAATTTTGCTCTTGGTGCCAATCCGCCATCTTCCGAAAGCGATGGATTCCAATACAGTGTTTCTCGTGTATCTTTCGTTATTCTCTTGTAGGCATCACCGGTGACATCCGGTAATTCGAATTCTATAGATTTATCATAACCCTTCAATACTAATTTATTGATTTTCTCTACATTTTTATCTTCTTCGGCAATCATATCGCCTCTTCTTGTGTAGATTGCAATGGCGTTACCTACCAAACCGTCATTTTTCAGAACTTTCACCATCGCAATACTGCTGATCGGAAGGGAACTTATCATACTTGCATCAACCGGCATCTCATCCAAAAACAAACTCGCTTGTGAACCACGAATACTTGGAATGTAATTACCCGAACCATCCATTGTGAAAGTAAGTCCTGCTGCTCTTCCCTGAAGCCATTGCAGTATGTTCTGAGAAGTCTGAGCATCTTTATTTTCATTAACCAGATCAAAGATAGTAGCATTCATACTGCTGAATTTCCCACTTGACAGTTGTTTATCCAATTCTGCTTTTTTATCCACTTTTTTTGCAGTCACTTTTACTTCTTCGATCAATGTTTCTTTATTAAAATCATCAATGCCTTTATTATTTTTTCTATTCTGAAGTGCTTTGGCAATTGCCGGATCCTGTACCGCATTTTTATCATTTACCAAACGATAATTGGTAGAAGGCAGAGCGCCTTTATAAGGAATATTTGTTACTAATGCCTGGAAATTAATATTTAAATTGTCTGTATCAGAAGATTGTTTTTTGTCTTTATTAAGATAATAAGAAACCGTCAAAGGCTCATCAAAATAGATATTGTCCAAGTAAATAAAGCCATTGTCATCTGTAACAGCAGGAACAAAGTTCTTGTCAGATTTCTCAGTTTTTAATAAAAGATTGATATTCTTATTTGGGATAAAACGTCCGTTATTCGTCACTTTTCCTTTGAATGAGAGGTTTTTCTGAGGTTTATAATTAAAATCAGGTACCTTATCTGACAGGAGAGATTCCCAATCGAAACGTTTCCATTTTTCTGAGATTAATAATGCATCAAGTGTATCAGCGTTTGCAGTTTTTTCAAAATATTGAGAAGGATTAAAAATTGAATCTGTAAAGTCTCCTGTTAACCATTTTGCACTTAAAATAGTATTTTCATTCTTATTTTCGGAAGGTTGATTATCTTTTACCAAAACAGTATAATTTGAGTAATCTTCATTTGGTTCGATATCAAAACTATTAAAAGCCCTTGGCTCATTATTCATCGATAAAGCTAAAGTCGGTTCATCAAGATTGAGTTTTTTTGGATTGACGAAAAAGAGTCTTTGCGCTACAGGATTTTGTTTGTCATCAAAGATTGTAATATTCAAAACTGCAGTTTCATCATTGCTCACTTTATTCGGAATCTGGCTGGAAGCTTCACTTGTGGATGTCTTTATATTTGCTCTGTAAACCAATTGATTGTTAATAGTTCCAACAATGCTATAACCTTGTAATCCCTGCGTGAGATTTGTCCCTTTTAGTTTATAATTAATACTTTTTGGATCGCTCGTTAATTGAAGATTGATTCCTGAATTTGAAACCGCTGGTAAGGTAATAGTTTGTTTTACGCCTTTATTATCTTCAATAATTGCTTTGTATGTTTTACCAGCTTTTGGTGTAATGTTGAAAGCGCTTACATTCTGGTCGAGACTTTTGAAGGTTGTTAATTTCTCATTTGGTTTGTCTTGATCGATGACATAACCGCTCCAGGTTGTAGGAGGAATTCCTTGTGAATATAATCTGACAGCAACTTTGGTAGGAATGTTATCAACTAAAGTTCCGCTTTCCGGGAAAACATTGGCGGTCCATTTCGCGTTCTTATCAAGAACTAATTTTTGTTCAGAATTCGGATTATAGATCGGAACCTGTTTCATAAAATTGAATTCCTCCGGAAAGTTTCCCATCCAGGTCGTGTAAGCTCTTACGAAATAAATATCTTCATTCAGAAAATCATTCAAAACAAAAGTGCCGTCGCCTTCTCCATCTTTGAGGAAAACCGTTTTTTTATCTACAAGATTTTTGTTGTGGTCATACAATTCTACAAATAAAGTATTAGAAATCGTAGAACGATTATAACCATTGAACACGAAAGATTTGAAATAGATATTGTCTCCAACAACATATTTGTCTTTGTCCAAAAGAAGATAGACTTTTTCCTGTGTGTAATTCTGTTCCAGAT
>Ga0157369_10001111_pt1 | contig 33611 bp, 28 predicted proteins | sample C25metaG_FD_113461 | JGI IMG/M metagenome (GOLD analysis project Ga0157369, IMG submission 113461) | Corn rhizosphere microbial communities from Kellogg Biological Station, Michigan, USA - C2-5 metaG | ecosystem: Host-associated > Plants > Roots > Rhizosphere > Soil | place: USA: Michigan... | reverse complement strand
ACTTCTTTTCCGCTGCAGGATCGTGACGGCATTGTCGGGCTGCAAGCGAGTCTCTATTGGAAAGGCGGGTTGACGGCGCTGCTGTTTGCGGCGCGTCAAGGGGCGATCGAGACGGGACGCGCGCTAGTCGAGGGCGGGGCCGAGATGAGCGAAACGGATACTGATTTTTACTTCACACCGCTGATGGAGGCGATTTTTAACGGGCATCTGGATTTCGCGCAGATGCTGCTAGATAAGGGCGCAAACATCAACGATGGTTCGCTATATCTTTTGATAGACCAGTGGAATACCATTCCTCAACACGGCGATGCACAGACGGTGGAGACACTGACACGGCTGCTGTTCGAACGCGGGGCCGATGCGAACGTTGTGTTCAATAACGGGAGAGTGCCGCCGCGAATTACTTATCCGGCGATTCGCTATGGGCCGATTGCACAGGGTTCGACGCCGCTGCTCGCTGCCGCGCGAGCACAAGATGCCGGCTTGATGCGGATGCTTCTCGACCGGCACGCCGATCCGAACAAGGCGACCACGGTGGATCGTTTTACTCCCTTGATGGCGGCGCTTGCAGGCGGTGGGAGGCGGCGCGGCGCGCGTGCGGCAAACCCGATGCCAGCGATTCAGGTGCTGATCGAGAGCGGGGCCGATGTGAATGCGGTAAATTCGCGTGGGATGAGCGCCATGCATTACGCCGCGAGAACGGGCAACAATGCGGCCGTGCAACTACTGGCGGACCATGGATCTGCGCTTGACGGCAAGGACCGGCTCGGGCGTACACCGGAAGATATGGCTAACGGTGTGATGACTGCAGTAACTGGAGCCGATGAAGCGAAAAATGAACGGACAGCCACTCTGATCGAGCGATTACTGAAGCGGAAATCAAGCGGCCGCGCTATTGGCCCTGGCGCAAATTTCCTTCACGACGAGAATCAGCGATTGTAAGTCGCTGGGCTTTTCCAGATATTCGACACCGAGCGCGGCGCAGCGCACCTGATCCCTTTCCAAGACCAGGCTGGTGAAGATCACTACAGGTAACGCCTGGAGCGATCTGATGCTCCGGATGGATTCGAGAACTTCCCAACCATCAATCATCGGTAGAAACACATCCAGAAGAACGAGGCGCAGATCCACGGCAGGATCGGCGGACAGGCTATCGATCTTCTCGAGCGCTTCGGAACCATCCCGGGCTCTTTCCAGACGTATGTCGGGGCAAACCCTCTTGAAGATGTCTTTGAATACAAAAAAGCCTGCGTCGTCGTCTTCGACTTGGAGAATCACTTGCTCGGTCACAAACGCAACTATAACCCATGTTCGGCCAACATCTGCCGGCTCAGAACATTAAATTCCTCGTATGCCGGAAGTGTGTGTAAGACGTCCCAGAGAGACTGATTACGCAGCCGTAAGCTCAGCACGGTCGTGATCCAGGATTGGCTCCAGCCCGCTTCGGTACACCAGGCGCCCCAGCCGGAATCGGAGTTGCTGGCCCAGTAGTCCCAATTTCGGAAGTCGAAGGCGCGGTACCAGGCGCCGTGGAATTGCGGGTGGATTTCGGAATGCACCTGCGCGCGCACCAGGAATTTGGCGATGCGGTCGGCGGCTTCCTTATAGAAAGCCTCGCCGGTCGCGGCATAGGCTTCGTGGAGACCGATGAAGGCGAAGTTCATGGTGTAGAGCAAATCAGTGGCAGGATCGCCATTTTCCTGGATAAGCGTTCCTTCTCCTGCGCCATACTTTTCGTTCGATGTGGGCGGGACTTGGATGCCCGTGCCGGCGGACCCGGTCCATTCGGCGATGGCTCCGCTTTCATGCTGGTGCGACAGGAGATCTTGCGCCATCTTTCGTAACCAAGCGCGGGCTTCGGGCGTATCTTTCACGCGCACGAGCCAGGCGAGAGGCAGCAGGAAGCGAGCCTGCTGGGAAGTAATGCTGTTCGACCAGCGCCATTGATTTGGATATGCTTCTGCACTGAGGCGAATTCCTTTTTCGCAGCGCTCCAAGAAAGGCGTATAGCCGGTTTTCGAAAACGCCCAGATGAACAACGCCCATGGATACGCCTGATAGTTCATGTCGTGCAGCACGAGCGGGGAGTTGTGATAGTGCTGCCAGCCGTCTTTCGCGAGAGGGGCTTGATCGTAACGGGATTTCTGATGGCCGTTTGTACCGACGAGACGGAAGTCAGCGAGAATAGCGAGCCAGATCCGGTGCTGCCAGCGTGTTTCGCTAGTGATAGCAGCGGCGGCAAGCAGGCCGAGTAAGCAGCGCGCATTGTCATCGCCATAATAAACGTCGAAACCATCCTCGTTCTTGTAATAGCGTGTGGCTTCGTTCCAACCCAGGAGACCATAGGAGACGCTGGCGGGGTCGAGACGGGAACCGGTCGCCATTTTTGATTTCATAAGGAAGTCCACTAAGTTTGCCGCGATGCGCGGGCGGTTGGCAAGTGCGAGAACCATGGCGGTTTCGCCGACGCAATCGGCGCGAATCCACCAGCGTGCGGGCTGCGACCCGTCTGACAGGATCTTTGAGGAATGGCCTTCCAGAAGACCGAGCGTTCCGTCTCCGACCGGCATATCTTTAGTGGGCGCAGCGCCAACGCGATCTTCCAGGGCAGCGGCTTCTTCAAGTTTGTGAGCCCAGGACGGATGAATGAAAAGGCGCGCGGAGGAGTACCACTCGACCGCCTTAAAGATTGCATTTCTTTCGGCATCGGCGGGAAGGGGTGCTGACGCGGAGAAGGCGGGGCGGACGGATGGTGTGGCGGAAATGTTGATGTTTTGCGAATTCGCGAGCAGCCAACGTAGGATTTGTTGCCATACGGTGATCCAGGCGGCAGACGGGCCGTATCGCGACGTTATGAATCGGCTCAACTGCGCGGACGCGACGAGGAGGTGGTCCTGCTCGCGTTCTATGAGCACTGGATACGTTTGCGGCGGGAGGCCGTAGACGGCTTTATCGAAACCGGCGACTGTCGCGAGTGCCAGATGTGTCTTTCCCCCCGACAACGGGAAGTAGCGGCAGGCGTGGAGTGACAAGATGCTCATCGGGGGAAGGGCATCGCCGAAGAACGAACTAGCGACGACGACGCGCTCACGGTTGGCGACTAGCGCCGTATTGGGCAAGGCGGATTCGCGATAGACGCGTAGTTTCTTCTTTTGGGCTTGTGTGCGCAGATTGTCGGGATACTCTCCTTCGAGAAGAAGGACGCCGGAGCCAGGACGCGCGTGATGGATGGCTTGTTCCGGGGTGGCGTAGCGCCGTATTGGGTGGAGCGCGCGGTAGAGATCGTTGCCGGGGGAGCAGCTCAGCACGAGAGAGCCTTCGTCACGGGCGAAGGCGAGAGGCGCCAATAGGAACGTGGCGAATTGGCGTCGAGAAGTATTCATTAGAACTCGAGACGCAGGGCGAATTGGACGACGCGAGGGCCGGTGGATGTCGCTACAATTTTTCCGACCTGGGTCGGAGAGCTGATATTGTTTTGCGGGTTACTGAAATTCGCGTGGTTGAGCGTGTTGAAGAACTCGGAACGGAACTGCAGATTCCAGCGTTCGAAGAAGCGGAAATTTTTGAAGGCGCCTATGTCCCAGGTGACCAGGCCCGGTCCAAAGAGAAAATTGGGCGCGGACGTACCGTAGGTGAACGGTGCTGGCACGGCAAAAGCCTGGGGATTGAACCAACCGTTGATGCCGGGAGACGAGACACCGGGATCGCCGACGATATTGGCGCGGCCGCTGGGCTGGCCCAACAGACTGCTAGTGAAATTGACGGAGAACGGCAAGCCGCTGGCGGCAGTAACGATGCCGCTGGTTTGCCATCCGCCTAACAGGATTTCCGGCAGCCCATGCAGGGAAGAGAGATAACGTTTGCCGTGGCCGAAAGGAAGTTCGTAGACGTAGTTACTTACCAGATAATGTCTGCGAATCATCGAATCGTTGCCGCGGTCAAGCCGCCAGTTGTTGGGGACGCTGGGTGTGCCGGTGTCGGTCGCGGAGCTATCGAGCGATTTGGTCAACGAATATTCGACCTGGAACGAAAGGCCCGACGAGTAGCGACGCTGGAGCGAGAGCTGCAGTTGCTGGGTGTTGGCGGTTTGTCCGTTGGTGTAGAGAGAAATATTGCCGAAGGGTTGGTAGGGGCGATGGATTTGCACCGCGCCGGGTTGGGCGAGCGGTGTATTAATTGGGTAGATCATACCGGAGTGTTCGCGCTCGGATCCGAGATATGTCGCACGAACGACGGTGTCCGAGGATAGCTGCGTTTCGATGGTTGCATTCCATTGGTGCGTTAGAGGATAGCGGGCGCTGGGATCTTGCGCCACAATGCCGACGCCGCTGGGAGTGCTGCCGCTGCCCACCGGGAAGGCATTGTTCAACAGCAGTGAAGGAATCGTACTCGAAGAAGGCTCATAGGAAACCGTTCCCGCAAATGGCGGATTGGTACCCAGGATGTAGCTACCGAATTTCCAGGGCATCGGGTCGTAGTACATTCCGTAGCCGCCGCGCAATACCAGCCGATTGCTGCTCAAGGGACGATAGGCGAGGCCGAAACGCGGGGCTACTTGCTTCAGATCGTTATTTAAGTAGTTGCCAGTGTTGAGACCAACGGATTGGCCCGAAACGATTGGCAAGCCCGGGTACACGCCTGCAATGGACTGACTTTGCAGAATGACCAGAGCGTTCAGATTTTTGTACCAATTGACCATGTCGCCTTTCGAGTTCCGATAAAGGGTTGGGACGTCATAGCGCAGGCCAATGTTCATCGTGAGTTTACTGGAAATACGCCAGTCGTCCTGCAGGAAGAACCCATAGCGGTAGTTGCGGGATTCGATATTAGAAGGGCCAAGCGGTTTAGAGGAACCCGCGGCATAACCAAGCAGAAAATCGGCAAATGCATTGCCAGTGTATTGGCCTGTGAACGATAGCGAGCCGTATTGCGGGGATTGATTGCCGTAGCTCAGAAATTGATAGCGAAGGAACGAGAAGCCGCCTTTGATCGTATGCTTGCCTTTCGTCCAGGTGATGGTGTCGGTGAAATGGTAGTTCGGAATCGTATCACCGCTGCCGAGAGCGTCACTGAAGCCGGTAAAACCGGTGATCGAAATCGCCGGAAGCCCACCGAGGCCCGGATAGGGAACAATGCCAGGGACGAGAGAACCGGGATCGAGCTTGTGGTTCTGGTTGAAGAATTGATCCGTCTCGCGCTGCAGGCCGAAGACGGCTACGTTTACCAGGGTGGGCGAGATGGTGCGAGTGTAGTTTACGGCTAAATTCTGATTGACGAGCGGCTGGTTGTCGCCACCAAATTTTTCGGTGGTGCCCGGCGCGTAGTTGAAGGTGTCGGTATAGAAATACCGGGCAAACAGTGTGTTCGTCGAGTTGAAGGCATAGTCGACGCGTCCTTCATAGCGATAGTTATGCTGGCGCGAAGAAAGATTCACGATGTAGTTTGTACCGAGACCGGCGGCAGCGGTGGTGCGCAGATTTGGGACGCTGAAATACGGAGAAAGCGCTTTGGCAGATGAGTCGATTTGACTCGCGGGGATTTGGTTCCCGGCATAGGTTTGCTGGGAAAACGGATCCTTAATGGGTGCAAGACCGCTGAAATCTCCATTGAGTAATGCAGTGGTGGGCTGGGCGCTCTGATTGGTGGTCGAAGAACGGAACGTGAGTGCCTCGTAGCTTCCGAAGAAGAAGAGCTTGTCGCGCTTGATGGGTCCCCCTAAAGACCCGCCGAATTCATTGCGATTGTAGGGAGCTTTGGGGAGGCCGGTCGCGAAGAAGTTTTTGGCGGCGGTGACACGGTTGCGGTTGTACTCAAACAGGCTGCCGTGGAACTCGTTGCTTCCCGATTTGGTGGAGGCAATGATTTGCGCGGTTCCGCCGCCGTACTCGGCGGAGCCGGTGCTATCGATGACACGAAATTCCCCAAGGGATTCGAGGGAAGGATCGGCGTTCGAGAGCCGCGTATTTTCCATTTCCATATTGAGCGAACCGTCCATGGTGGCCTGAACGCCAATCCAACTGCTTCCACCGATGCGGGGATTCGTCCCGGCTCCCTGGACACCGGGCGATAACGCGAGCAAGCCGAACATGTTGGTTCGGCCGTTGAGCGGCATACGCTGCACCTGATTCGACTCGATGACATTGCCGACGGAAGAAGTGTCGGTCTGCACGAGGGTATGCTCGGCAGTTACCTGGACGGAAGACGCGACGGTACCTATTTGCAGGCTGACATCCTGGCGGGCGGTTTGATTCACTTCGAGCGACAAGTGCTCTACTGTGTGGGCCGCGAAGCCATTTCCCTCGAACGTTAACTGATAGAGGCCGGGTTTGGTGTTCGAGAAGACATACTCGCCCTCGGAGTTAGTATTCTGTGGAGTCGAAACGTTGGTTCCTTCATTCCGGAGGGTCACTTTCACGCCTGGCATGGCGGCGCCGGAGGGATCCACGACGCGTCCGACGATAGTGCCCAGCGTGGATTGCGCGATGGCGATGGTTGAGAGGAGAACAAGAACGCAGGCCACCCGGGAGGACACACGGGTAGCGCGGCTGTCGCGACAGCTTGTCATAACGGCGAATTTTCCTTTCCTTAAATAAGTTAGAGTTTGTCCAAACAGCGGATGCGACCGCGGAAAGGGCTATAAAGCGAAGCGATGTTTTCGTCGCTTGCGGCTCCAAAATTGGCACTCGGAAAGACGGGTACCGAGCGCCCGCTTCGAGACAGGAGCGAGGCGGCTTCGATCATGATCGAGTTGATGATGACGGCACCGGCAATGGTAGAGGCCGGACCGATGGACTGTTCCAGGTTTTCGAGGCGTAGCATAGCATCGCCTTCGGCCACGCAGGTATCGATGGCCAGGTCGACGACTTCAAAAAGACGGTTGCCCGAAGAATGGCGCGACTCGGCGGCCACCGACTGTGTCAGGTTGGTTATAGCGATGGTAGGGATGCCGCGCGATTTCATTTCAAGAGCCATGTCAACGGGCACCGTATTGCGGCCGGAATTCGAAATGACAATCGCGATGTCACCGGCTGTGACGCGTTCCCTTTCGATGAGCGAGCGGGCGTAGCCTTCTTCTCTTTCAGCGCGGGTGCTTTCGAGCGCACCATCGAGGAAGGAGAGCCGGCTATCGAGAATGGCATTGACGGGGACAAGACCACCGGCGCGAAAGAATGCTTCCTCCGCGATCATGTGAGAGTGCCCGGTGCCAAAAGTATGAATGATTCCACCGTGGTCCAGCGTTTCGGCGACCATCGCGCCTGCGGCGGCGATGGGGGCGGATTGAGCGGTGCGGATGCGGTCAAGTAGCTCCTGAATTTGTTCAATATAGGTGCTAAACGCCACTTTGCTTAATTCCTTTCGTGCGGCCATAATGCAGCAAGAGTAATCCTCCGCAGACCGCAACCAAGCACAGCGTTAGACTGGTTGGACCGCCGCGCAGGAATGCAGTTTGGAAACCAAGCACAGCCGAAGCGCCAAAACAGACTACAGAGAAAACCCGATGTAATCCGAAGGCACCGGCGGAAGTGCCACTCTCGGCCGCCTGCTGTTTCTCTTCGGGAGATAAGAGTGCATCGATGTAGCGCGGGAAGCCGAGAAAAAAAAGCGCACCGGCGAGAACCAGGATGGAGAAGAGCAGCAAACCGGTGTTATAGCGGCCGACATAGAACTGGGAGATGCCGGTGATATAAGCCATAACCGCCAGCGCACCGGCGAAAGCGAGCGCGAGGCCGGCGGCAATGGGGAAGCGGGGCTTTGTTGTGGATCGTGGCTCGCCAGCGAGTTGCGCGATCGGAGCCCAGCGGCCTAACGGATGCGCGCGCCGATAGAAGGTCAGCAAGAGTTCGTGACGCTCCGGAGTAGTGACGAGCGTCACGACTATCCAAAGCAGAGTAGAGATGCCTATCGAGAGGAACATTCTGTTCCACCAGGCCCAGGTGGGCCATAACAGCGCGATAGTGAGATAACAAGCGCCACCACCGAAGGATGCGGCTACACGGGCCCAACCGTTGAAGCGCCACCACCACCACTGCGCCCAATTGGCGGACATTTCGGCCGCGCTCAAGCCGACCATGAAGACCGCGACGTCGAAAACGAACCGGACCCGATACACGACGAGCAATGAGAGACCGAGAACTACGAAAATTGCGAGGCGACCCGCCAGCAGGTAGTGGCGTTCAGAGGCGCATTTGACGAGGTGGCGGCGGTAGATATCGTTCAGTAAGACCTGCGAGCCGAAATTGAGGTTGTCGCCGACGACCGAAATGATGCCGCCCAACATGGCTACATAGACCAGGCCGAGCAGACCGGGTGTGAGATAGCGAGTCATCAACAAGCCGTAGGCGAGTTCGCGATCCCACTGGCCGGTGCGCAATTGCGGCCAGAAGATGGCCGCCGCGAGGCACGGTACGCTTAGGAGCCAGACCAGCGAGAACAGAGTGACCTCACTTACGACATACATCTTGCAGGCTTCTTTAGGCGTTCTAGAGGAGAGGATGCGCTGGCCCTCGACAGCTCCGCTCATTGGCGCGGCATCGCCGCCGTAACCGATGCTGGTGCCGATCAGCCAGGCGATACAGGCGATGGCGGGAAATACCGTGCTATCGCCGGATGGAAAAATGCCAAGTGTGGCAGGCCCAAAGGTATCCAGCTTGGCGGCTAACTGATGGGGCCCGCCAACAGCAGAAAGTACACGCCAGGCGAGGACGGCGGAGCCTACGACGAGAACGGACACCTGAACGAGATTGCTGAGCACGACACCGAGATAGCCTGAGAACCACACATAGAAGACCGCAAGCGGGATCGCGAGCGCCAGAGTTTCCGTTTTGCCCCAGCCAAGGACGGGCTCGGAAATTTTCACCAAGGCGAGAAGCGAGATGCCGGTCCAGGCGACCATTGCGACCAGCGATGTGCGGAAGGCTAACCAAAATCGCATCAGCGTTCCGGGGAGACCCTCGAAACGAAGCTCGTAGAATTCGAGCGTCGTGAACGTATTCAAGCGGCGCCAGAATACAGCAAACAACATAGCGCCCAAAAACAGAGCGAATCCAAATCGGCTGAGATAAATCCAGGAAACAGAAAGGCCCGTGACGACGGCGAGGCCGCCGTAGCCGACTGCGGCGTCGGCACTGACCATGGATGCCGCGTAGGACACTCCGGTCATCCAGCCGGGCATGTTGCGCCCGGCCAGAAAATAATTTTCGAGACTTTTGCCGGCGAAGCGGCGCGAACGGCCGGCGATGTAGAGGATGACCGTGGTATAGGCAAGCACGATCAAGATGTCGATCGATCGCAGCTTCATGCGGCCTCATTTTGGAGATCGGCGGCGATCTGCGAGAAGAGTTTTTCGGTTTCGCCTGGGGCGATGGGGCACCATTGCGCGCATGCCACTTCGTAGCCTCCCTGTGCGAACATTTCCTTTGCTGGGAGGTAGCCATGTGCGCCTCCCGTGAGCCCAACTGTGAGGATCACGAGATCCGGTCGCGCGGCTTGTAAGGCGAATCCGAAGCGAGTGAAGATTTCACCCGCGATACCTACCAGAACAAGATTGCCCCATCGCAAGATTTGATACGGAATATCGAACGTCTCCGGAAGCCTGCCGACAGCTTCTTCTTCGGTGAGCAGAAAGGATTCGTAGCCGGTCCCAGAATGATGACGGACGTCGGGGCAGACATCAGCCGTCTTGGACAGAATCTGCCGCTTTCGTTCCAGAGCCTCGGAAGAGCGGGTTTCGCGGCGTCGTGCGCGGAATGTGCTTTTGCGAGCGGGTTGATAACCCGCCGGCAGAGTGCCAGCTCGCCCCACAAAGGTTGCTTGTATGCCATCGGCGAGGCGCGTCGCCATGATGTCGAGCGAACGGTCGTCGCCCATGAGCACGGGGTCGATGTCACCGCACGGGCCATTCAGATGCAACAGAATAATGTTGCCCAAGGCCTGTTCGGCGGCTTGAACGGCGCGGCCCATACAGTCGCCGGAAATCATCTCGGAGCATTGGACGGCAACACCATGAATGCCGAAGTGGCATAAGCCACCGACGACTTCCCCGCCCTCGCGCTCGAACTTTACAATCGTCATGGTGTCGTTAACCGGGCCAGCATCGGCTACGTCGTCCGGCGAAACCGAGGTGTGCAGTTCCGCGATGCGGCCATTTGCGAGAATCGGCCGACGGTTGTAAAGCACTCCAGCGATGCGGCGGGCCGAGATCGAAATGGTTGTGTCGACGGCTTTTCGATCGGCGTCGAGGGCAGACTCGACGATGCGATCGGCAACGAATGAGCCGTACTCGACGCCGCGGCGGGTGTTGTTCCGGTCTATAAGGGGAGAGGAGTGTGTATGCGTGCAAGTGATGAAGATAGCCGATTTCTCGATTCCGAGAGCGCTCGAGATGCGGGCCGAGGCATCGGGACCAAACTGGAAGGAATCGAAGATCGAGTCAACCGAAATTAGGACCTGTTTGCCCCGGACGAGGGTGCGAACAAAGAGCGGATCGCGGATACCAGTAAAGCGGACGGCGCGGTGATACCAATAGCCGATGCCATAGGCGTCGATCTTGTCGAGCGGCGGGGTGATATCGACTTTGGAAAAGCCAGCTCTCATGCGGAGCGCACCTTGCGGAAGCCGGCGATAGCCTCCTGCATTCGGCGGATGGTGTCTTGATTGCGCGGTGTTCCAAAGTGCGCAAACCGGTTTGTGAACTGCTCGATGGGAACCAGAAACGCTTCGCTTGCTTTGGCGGGGGTATGGCACATCTCCTGTAATGCCAGATAGTTGGTAATCGCTTCGGGAGGCATGTCTGCATCGAAGAGACGGCGAGCGAGGCGGCTAGCGAACTGTTCTCGAGTGGCGTGGACATCCCAGACACGCTCGCGGAACCAGTATTCGTGGGCGAAATAGGGCATCGTGTAGGGATCGAATTCACGTGGTGATGAAATTCCGGTCCCGACACCATAGCCGCGTCCATTCCAGGTGTTGCCGAAACCCATTCCGGGATCGTAGCTGGTGTAAAAGCCGGGCAGGGCGGTTTCATCAGGACGAGGAGCATCAGTCGAACCGTGCCAGTCGCTCATCTTCACGACGGTGTGCCAGCGGAGCACTAGCGGATGCTCGGCTAGCGCATGGTCACGGCTCGGGTCACCCCAACCCCACGTCCAATAGATTCTTCTTCGATCGATGGCATCAAGCGCGTCCAGATAGGGCTTAGGATTGAATTTGCCGGCGGCGATAGCGAACTCGAAATCGGGACGCTCGCTCCAGATGGTCTCGGCAAGCTTTCGAATGGCGGCGACGGATTTGAGACTTTCCGAGGAATCCGTACGTTTGCTGCCTTCGCCCACAGGCTCGAGATAAATGCCTTCGGCACCGGGGACCAGATGGAAAAGATCGAGATAGTAGCCGATCGAGCGTGTAACATCGTTGCCGAACAGTTTGCGCTGATGCCACGTATCCCATCCACCGCCGATAAGAAACTTCATGCCCTGCTGTTGGCATAGGGCAACCAGCGAGCGCACATTTGCCGGTTTGGCGAGATCGGTACCGGCGTATTCGCCGCCGTATTGCGGGAGCAGGGGAAAACCATCCAGCCAGAAATAATTCCGATTGCAAGTCAGCTCGGAGTTGAACTGAAGAACGCGACGCCAATGAGCAACCGAATCGTGCTGCGCCCAGCACGGCAGCATGTAAATACCGCGGTACGCGAACTGTGGAGTCTTGCGGATGTTTATCGGCCAATCGACGGAAGCGGTGTCCTTGCTTGCCGACATCCGGAAGAAGACGAGTTCCTGGGAAGCGTACTTCAATGCTGTGGGAGTGCGTGCCAGAAGCAGGACGTACGCCCGAGATTTCTTTTCGTACGTGAAGATTCGAAAGCCATCGTCGCCCAGATTGTCGGTTTGGACATCGACTCCTTCGCGTGCGAGTTTCGTGATGACGGGATTGTTGGCCGTATTTCCCGCTACGATCGAAAGCCGCGTCGAGCCGACAGAGCGGGAGACCGGCAGTTTCCAGCCATATTTGTCGGAGGTGTAGTCATTGATAGTCTTGCCGACGATGTCGTCCATCGGCCCGCGAATTTCCGGGACGATCAGCTCCGCCTGAGCAGCCGACTGTTTCCATACGACCACGGACGGGGCTGCACAGGCGCCAAGACAACCGAGGAGCATGCCGAGGCAGAATAAAGACCGCATAAGTCTACTGCAGTAGCCCGGACTTCAACTTTCTGGTTCGAGTGGACTGCACGATGGCGACATAGAGGTCGCCCCGGTAAGCATCGGACGCCAATTCGAACAATTTGCCGTCGGTCGTGTATGTTTTACGCTTCACGAGGAGGACGGCGCCGTTTGGCGGCAATTGGAGCATCTTGCGGTGATTCTTGTTAGGCGCGATGGCTGAGATTTCCTCTTCGCTACGTGCGAGCTCGATACCGTAGTTTTCTTCGAAGATCTGGTAGAGCGAATGGTCGATGATGTTGAAGCGTTCCAGATTCGGGCAGCGGGACACGGGAATCTGGACGGATTCCAGAGCCATGGGAATGCCATCGGCGAGACGGACGCGATCAATCACATAAATGGGGTCACCCGCGGCGATGCCAAAATCGGCCGCAATGGCGGCAGAGGATTCGATGGTCCTGAACGAAACGAGACGCGAGGATGGAACACCGCCGCGACGACGTATATCTTCGCTGAAGCTGCGTGTTTCCTGCTCCTGCTTCACGAGGCGATTCTGTACGGCGAAGGTACCGCGCCCCCGCTGGCGCTCGATCAAGCCTTCGCGTTCGAGCACATCGTTAGCCTGGCGCATGGTCATGCGGCTGATTTTGAATTGCCTGGCGAGAACCTGTTCGGGCGGAAGAGCGGCGCCGGCGGCGATACGGCCGGAGCGGAGTAGATGGCGCAGGGCGCTCGCAATTTGCAGATAGACGGGTTCGGCTGCACTTTTATCGAGACGGATATCCCAGACGGCGGACTTTTCTTTCAGCGGGCGAGTGGTCATCAGTTGTCTAGAAATCTGCTATTGTGAATAGACTTTTAAAATAAGTCTAGACATGTTTACCATTCAGTCACGGACGCTGTCAAGTCCCGGATGTTGGAATGGAGAGAATTTTGAGATTGTCAGGATGGGAGGCCGGCGCGGATTTGCGGATCAAATCGCTACTTCAATCACTCGCAGGAGGTTTGATTGTTTCCTGCCAGGCGCCGGAGAAGGATCCTTTTCGCGATGCGGCGTCGATGGCGCGCTTCGCCGAGGCGGCGGTGCGAGGAGGCGCGGCCGGCATTCGCGCCAATAGCGCGGCGGACGTAGGCGCGGTGACGCACGCCGTCAGTGTGCCGGTGATTGCCATTCAGAAGCGTATGCAGAGAGACGGAAAAGTGCTGATTACGCCGTCCTTCGATGACGTGCGCGATCTGTTGAACGCAGGCGCGGGCATTGTGGCCGTGGAATGCACGGCTCGAGCCCAAAGATTCGGCGCCCTAGATCTCATCCGGAGAATTCGGGCAGATTTGGGAGTGCCGGTGATGGCGGATATAGCGACAGTAGAGGAAGCTATTGTCGCAGAAGACGCCGGGGCAGAGCTTGTAGCGAGCACTATGCGCGGCTACACAGAGGAGACGGAGGAGATCCGGCGATTCCAGCCGGAATTTATCGCGGCACTCGTGGCGCGGCTCAAAATTCCGGTTTTGGCAGAGGGGCGTGTAGAGACGCCACAACAGGCTGCGGCGGCGCTGCGGGCGGGGGCGCACGCGGTGATTGTCGGCACGGCGATCACACGGCCCGAAGCGATCACGGCTAGATTTCTGTCCGCACTTTGCGAAGTAAGGAAAAGCTTGAACGACGCCACGGTCGTCGGCGTCGATTTGGGCGGCACCAACACGAAGGCGGGGATTCTGACGGCCGCAGGCATTCTTGAATCAGAATCGACGACACCGACACCCGCGACGGGGCGCGATGCGCTGCTCAAACATTTGCGCGAGGTCTGCACGGCAAAGCTAGACGAGGCGCGCAGCACAGGAAATCCCGGGAAAGCAGTCGGCATTGCCACGGCGGGTTGGGTAGATCCGCATAGCGGGCGGATTGCGTATGCGACAGACAATCTCCCCGGATGGACGGGAACGCACCTCGTCCAGAATCTCGAAAAGGCGTTGCAGCTTCCGGTGGCCATTGAGAATGATGGAAATTCTGTGGCGATCGCCGAACGCCATTTCGGGGCGGGACGCGGCGTAGACGATTTCGTTTGCATGACATTGGGGACGGGCGTGGGCGGAGGATGTTATAGTGGCGGGCGCCTGCTTCGTGGGGCCCATGGCTTTGCCAATGCAATCGGTCATATTCCGATCGGGCAGATGGGCACGGATCACGAAGGCGATCCGTGTACGTGTGGATTGCACGGATGCCTGGAAAGTTACGCCAGTGCGGCGGCCCTGGTGAGGTATGCGAAGGGCAATTACTCGTCGGCAGAAGAGGTGATTCGGACAGCGCGGGCGGGGAGCGGCGCGGCGCGAAATGCATTGAAGGAGTATGCGAAATATCTTGCGATTGGAATCGCCTCGATCGTGCACTTGCTCGATCCGGAACTTTTGATTTTGGCAGGAGGAATTGCGGAGGAAAATGACATACTCCTAGCCGATTTGAATGAATTGCTGCCACAGACGATCCTGGCTGGGAAGATGCGACGTTTCCGGCTGTGCACCTCGGGGTTGGGCTATTACGGGGCTATCTATGGAGCGGGTGCGGTAGCGCGCGAGAAATTACACTTAGTTCGGACTACTTGACAAGTTGTTTGTCCTTCTTATATTACCTAACAGTTATACAACCCCGTTATGGAATCGACGCGACATTTGCAGCGCTGGCTGATCCCACGCGACGGGCGATTCTGGCGCGGCTGGCGTCGGGCGAGGCGTCGGTGATGGAACTGGCGGAGCCATTTGCGATGACGAAGCTGGCAATCTCGAAGCATTTGAAGGTGCTCGAGCGCGCGGGGCTGATTTCACACGGCCGGGATGCGCAACGGCGGCCAGGCGGCTCGAAGCGAAGCCGCTCGCGGACGCGACGCACTGGTTGGAAGGCCATCGGCGTTTTTGGGAGAGCTCGTTCGGGCGGTTGGATGGCTTACTCGACAAACTCAAGACCAAGGAAAAGAAACGCCGGCGCGCGAAGCGATATGGAGGAAATCCGCGATGACCAATACCGGAGCCTTGAAGCTGGAAACACCGGGGGATCGAGAAATCGTAATGACGCGCATGTTCGACGCTCCGCGCCACCTGGTATGGGAAGCACTGACCGGCCCTGAATTACTCAAGCGCTGGTTCGTCGGACCACCGGGCTGGTCTTTGGCGGTCTGCGAGATAACACTCCAGGTTGGAGGCGCGTACAGGTATCTGTGGCTAGGCCCGAACGGAAGCAGGATGGGGATGGGCGGCAACTACAGTGAAATTGCGGCACCGGAACGGATCGTCATTACCGAGCGATTTGATGAAACCTGGTACCCGGGTGACGCGGTGAACACGCTAGTACTCACCGAACGAGACGGTAAGACTACACTCACACAGACGGTAACTTATGAATCGCAGCAAGCGCGCGATGCGGTGCTGCAGACCGGCATGGAGGCGGGCGTGGCGACGATGTACGACCGGCTGGCGGAGATGTTAGCGGCGCCGGAGTTTAAGTAGGGTTGAGCGTCGCAATTATTTCTGTTGATATTGCAAGCTAGTAACGGGCACCGCCACGCTCTATCGAGCACCCGTCAGTATCTTTCATCTCGTGTCATGAAACTGATGCCCTCGATTGGCATCTCAGGATTATGCTTCGAACATGCCAGGATTGCCGTGCGACGAATAGAGTGCCCGCTAAGCACCTCACCGATACCGGGCGCTGCGGATCATGCAAAGCTCCGCTGGCACCGGTGTCGGGCCCCATCGAAGCGAACGCAGAGACATTTCGCGACGTGATTCAGAATGCGCGCGTGCCGGTCCTGGTCGATTTCTGGGCGGATTGGTGCGGCCCGTGCAAAGCGGCCGCGCCCGAAGTAGAAGCGGTCGCGAAGGACATGGCCGGAAAGCTCATCGTGCTGAAGGTGGATACCGAACACGAACAGGGAATAGCGGCAGAGTTCCGCATCCAGAGCATACCCCATTTCATCGTCTTTCGAGACGGGCAGCCAGTGCTGCGGCGAAGTGGAGCCGCCCCGAGGTTGGAGTTGCGACGTTGGGTGGAAAGTCAGAGCGCTCAGGCCTGATTTTCCGGCAATCACGCGGCGGTCAAAATGGGCTCCGGGCGGAGTTGGACGGAAACGCGGCGGAGATTCGTCTGGCCTGCACGATAGAAATCGAGATGGAGCAACGCTGCCGGCGCCTGATCGATGGCGGTTTCGAGATCGTGGAGGTTTGTGAAGCGGGAATTGTTGGCGCCCGCCAGGATGTCGCCCGGCAAGAGCGAGGCGGACTCCGCGGCCCCACCAGATACAAGTTCGAGAATCAGTATGCCAATACCGCCGGAGCGGAGCCGGATGGGACGAACGACGACTCCGAGGCTCAGGCTCGATGCGTCGCGATTGAGGAAGGACTGAACGACGCGGCTGGAAATCGCGAGCGCAAGGCCCCTGGCGACAATCATCGTGTTTATGCCTAAGACCTCGCCATGAAAATTGGCGAGCGGGCCGCCCGAATTTCCGGGGGCGAGGCGGACATCGGCGGAGATCCACGTGGAGCCGCCGACGGTGTGGACGATGCCGCTTGAAACAGCGCCAGTGAAGCCGAGCGGATTTCCTACCGCCACCACGGGCGTGCCAGCCTGTAGACGGGCAGAATCTCCGAAAATAGCAGCGGGAGCATCGAGAGCGGGTACGGCCAGAATGGCAAGATCGCGGCGGCGATCGATCTTTGTGAGAGAAGCGGGCAGCGTTTTTCCGTCCCATAATTCGACACTCATGCGGCTTGCGGCGATCACGTGGGCGTTGGTGACGATTCGCTCGCCGGAGAGGACGACGCCGGAGCCATTGCCCCGCCCGCTGATGACCCGAACAGTGGATCTGCGAAGCGATTCTACGACGCGCCCGGGCACTGGAACTGACATAGCTCCAGTGTGAGAGTGAACGGGACTTTTCACATCAGCCGTTCGGGCAGGTGCGATCTATTCGGCGCGTAGAGCTTCGATCGGATTGACGGCTGCAGCGCGACGCGCGGGGAGAAAGCTGGCGAGGAGCGCTGTCACGGCGAGCACGGCGGCGACCGCGAATAGAGTTGGGATATCCCACGAGCGGACGGAGAACAGCAGGCCGCGCAGGAGAGTAGCTGCTCCCAGCGAGGCCACGAGGCCCGTGGCGACGCCGAAAATCGCCAAACGGCCCGCCTCTTTGAGGATGAGGTGACAGACGGACGCGCGCTCCGCACCAAGCGCCATGCGGACGCCAATTTCGCGCGTTCTCTGGCTGACAGAGTAGGCGACAACGCCGTAGAGTCCAACTGCTCCCAGGAGCAAGGCCAACGTGGCAAAGCTTCCGACGAGCCAGGCGGAGGAGCGGTGCAGGTATGCGGATTGCGAATCGTTGATTCGCTCGTTCATGGACGCTCCGGCCGCAGTCACGATGCCGGGGTTGATTTGATGGATGGCGGCGCTCAGCGCCGGAACGATCGATGGCCCGGCTTGCGAGGTTCGAACCATCAGGATGAAATAATTTTCCGGGCGCTGGTTATAGGGAAAATACAGAACAGGGCGGTTTACGGTATCGAGCCCGCCTTCCTTTATATCCTCCACGATACCGATGATCTCTACGGGCTTGGGCGGAGTGGAGAGGCCAGAGATCTGATTGCCAATCGGGTCTTCACCGGGGAAGTATTGGTTTGCCAAGGCACGGTTGATGATAACGACGCGGGGCTTCGAGGCATCTTCGGTTTCGGTAAAGTACCGGCCGCGCAGTAGTTTCGCGCCGATAGTTGTGAAGTAAGCGGAGCTAACGTCGCGCTCGGGCGTATCGTTGTGTTCTCCGTGCCAGGGCCGTCCTACGACGCGGAACCAGGTTGTATCGCCCCAGGAGGTTATGGGGATGTCGGTAGAGAGGCCAACGGATTTGACACCAGGCAGGCCCGCAATGCGATCTACGATCTGACGTTCCAGTGCGATGATTTGGGCATCGTTCGTGTAACTCGACCGCGGCGACGAAACCTGGAGAGCGACGAGGCGATCGGCATCGAAACCAATCTCCACACGCAGGAGTCGGTAGAGGCTTTTGCCGAGCAACCCAGCGCCTACCAAGAGGACCATGGCGGTCGCTAGCTCGAGGACAATGAGTTTGGAGCCGACCCTGCGCCAAGTGTTTGCCGAGGAGCCGCGACTGCCTTCGGCCAGACCCGCACGCGTCTCCTGATGCAGCCTAGACAAGGAAAGATGGACAGCCGGAGTGATTGAGAATAGCAGTGCCGCGAGCAGCGAGATGGCAGCGGCAAAGGCCATGACCCGAGCATTCAAGCCGAGACCTCGCAGATAGGACATTCTGGCCAAGGCGTCGGCCGGAACAAGCCGGACGAGGAGGTGCATTGCGCCGCAGGCGGAAGCCAGGCCCAGGGCGCTGCCGACTGCGACCAGAACCAATCCTTCGGCGACAAACTGGCCGATGAGGCGGACGGCGGATGCGCCCAGGGCGTTTCGAACGGCGATTTCGCGGCGGCGGCTCTCGGAACGGACCAGCAGTAAAGCCGCCACGTTGATGGCGGCAATGACGAGCAGCAGCATGGCGCCAGCCAGCAGTACGAGGAGTATGGGACGAATATCTCCCACAATGACGTCGCTCAAAGGCGCGACGGCGGCTCCCTGGTCACGATTTTCGGGATACATCTTTTCCAACTGGCGCGCGATGGATTTCAGGTTGGCGAGCGCAGTCTGGATCGAGGCGCCGTCCTTGAGGCGGCCCACACCGTAGAGACCGTGGCAGCTCCGTCTCAGATCGCATCCACCTCCGGCATGCAGAGCGGTCCAGAATTCGGCAGGCTCTGCGGGAGCGAAATGAAACTCGCGCGGCAGGACGCCGATGATAGTAAAAAGATCGCCATTCAGAGTAACGGTCTGGCCGAGCACATCCGGTTTTCCAGCGTAGCGCTGCTGCCAGGCGGCGTAACTGAGCAGCGCCGTACGCGGCGCGGCTGGTAAATCCGCACCGGCGCGGAAATCGCGCCCGAGGACGGGGGTAACGCCGAGAGTGCGAAAGAAGCCATCGGTAATGCGAGCGGCGCTGGCTTTTTCCGCACCGGAAGGAGTTTTAAGCATGAACGAGACATGCTGATATGCGTCGAGCGAACTGAAAACGGTGTTGAGTTTTTTCCAGTCGAGGTAGTCGGGATAGGACAGATTGGAGCGCGGAACTTCCTGGATACTTTCAAACACGCTTACTAAGCGCGCGGGATCGCGGTAGGGAAGAGGTTTGATGAGAGCCGCGTCGACAAAGGCGAAGATGGCTACACTCGCACACATGCCGAGGACAAGCATGAGTATGGCGGTTGCGGTGAAGCCGAAATTCTTTCGCAACTGGCGGATCGCGAAGCGAACGTCGCGCACCAGATTTTCGAAAAAAGGGACAGAGCGGCGATCGCGGCAGGCTTCCTTAAGAGACTCGATGCCACCCAGCTTTAGAAGCGCATCGCGACGCGCGAGTTCGGGAGACATACCGGCGCGAAGATTGTCATCGATGTGCATTTGAAGGTGGCTCGCGATCTCATCAGACAGGTCGCGCTCTTGCCGGCCGCTTTGGAACATGCCGGCAAGCCTTGATAGCCAGGTACGGAGCACTTTCATACCGAATCCCCGGAGGGAGCGAGGAAACGCGCAAGGATGGCGGTGGTCTGCTCCCAATTTTGCGTTTCACGTTCGAGTTGCTTACGGCCGGCGCGCGTGAGCTTGTAGAACTTGGCCTTGCGATTGTTTTCGGACAGCCCCCACTCAGAGGCGATGGAGCCTTCCTGCTCCAGTTTCAGCAACGCGGGATAGAGGGTGCCGTAATTCAGCGATAGGAGGTTTCCGCTGGTTTGTTCAATGCGGCGAGCGATCCCGTAGCCGTGAAGGGCTCCCATAGTCTGAATCGTTTTCAACACCATCAGGGCGAGCGTTCCCTGCCACACGTCTGTTTTATCGGGCATTTTGTTCTCCTATTGTATAGCAATAGGAATGGTTTCGGGAGTCGTTTTATTTGGTAGGCGGCCTATTCCATTTCCAGGCGTTCGTAGGATAGGACGAGTTCTTCCATTGCAACGTCGGTCCCTTTGGCATCGAGGGCGGGACCGCTAAATTTAGAGGGCCACGCGCGAAGGAGCTTCCAGGTGAGAACGGGCGTGCCGTCCTCGGAGAGAAGCTGAATGGTCACAGTGCGGCGTGCGTTGGGCGAGCCGTTGCGGACTTCGTTGATCCAGCTATACACGTCAAGTGAACCGATAATGCCGCGGCGCAGGGTGACATCGGGATAGCGGGCGAGGCCAGGAAGTTTGTTGACGCCGTGCTCTTTGTCGCTGCCGGTGCGGTATTCGATGACATCGATCGAGATGCCGGGAAGAATCACTTCACAGAAAGCGGCTTCGGGAGCAGCCGTATTTCCCGTGCCGAGATCGACGAGGAAGCGCTGATTGCCGTAGGGACGGGCACGAAGAACGGCCATGGGAAAGCTCCTTCATCTTTTAGGCACGAATGCAAGGTCGCGGTAGATGGAAAGATCGTGACGGATGCCGCTCTTGTAGTTGCGGCCAGCGCGATCCGCGAAAGAAATGCTGACACTGACGCGTTCCGGCTCCTGGCGCGCGAAGTAGGCGGAGGCAGAATCGAGCAGAGTGCGAACTGAGCGCGCCGGCGCCAGGAATTCGATATTGCGAAACAGAGGAAGATCGGGAATCGAGACGGATCCGCCGAGACCATTGAAAGGTGGCTCGAAGGCGACGTGGACACGTTCGGCGGGTTCGGGGCCGACGTTCGAGACCGTTAGAAAGAAAAGCCCGTCTTCAAAAACGAAGTCGACGATAACGTCGGGCGCGGGCATGGTGCCTCTTATTGTAGCGGCGAATTGGAATATACTGGGCGCATTCCCCAGGGAGGTGCCGATGCCGCAATATAAGTTTCGAGTGAACGGTCGCGAGGTCAGCGTGGATTCATGGGATGCCGAGCAGCCGCTTCTGTACGTGCTGCGCAACGGGTTGGGGCTACATGGCGCGAAGTTCGGGTGCGGATTGGGACAGTGTGGAGCGTGCTCGGTTCTGCTCGACGGCAAAGTGACACGCGCCTGCATGACACCGGTGCAGCAGGTTGCCGGTAGGGCGATTACAACAATTGAAGGGCTCGGGACGCCGGATCCGGTTGTTGCAGCATTCATTCATGAGCAGGCTGCGCAATGCGGCTACTGCACAAGTGGCGTGATCCTAGCGGCGAAAGCGCTGCTGAGCGAAACGCCTCATCCGGCGATTGAACAAGTGAAGCAATCGCTTGCGGGTAATCTGTGCCGGTGTGGAACGCACACGCGCATTCTGAATGCGGTGATGCGGGCGGCGAAGGCTTGAGGAGGAAATATGGAAACCCTTCTTCTTTCGCGTCGTGGATTACTGGTTAGTTTCGCTTTGGGAGCTACGTTCGGCCGAAGGGGAGCCGCTCAGACGGCCAGATCGCTTGATGCGAGCGAGGTCGACAGTTTTCTCGCAATCGGCGGTGATGGTGCGGTGACGATTTATACGAGCAAGGTGGATGTAGGCACCGGAATTAGCACGGCAATTTGCCAGATGGCGGCGGAAGAACTCGGGATCCCTATGGCGCGATTCACCGTGATCCAAGGAGATACGGCACTGACGCCGGACCATGGCGGTACGGGCGGCAGCAGCGGCGTGCCACGGGGCGGAGTGCATATTCGACAGGCCGCGGCGACGGCGCGGGTAGCATTGCTGGGACTGGCGGCGGAGCGGCTGAACCTGCCAGCCGCAGAACTAAGTATCGTCGATGGTGAGGTGAGGCCCGGTGGAATCACGGTTGCGTCGTTGATTGGAGGTAAACGGCTCGCGCTCCGGATCGACCCGAAAGCGCCGCTGAAGAAGCCGGCCGAATACACGGTGGTTGGAAAGCCATTTTTGCGGCCAGACGTTCCAGCAAAATGCACCGGGAGGCAGATCTACATACAAGATTTTGCGGTTCCAGGAATGCTGCACGGACGCGTGGTGCGGCCTCCGGGGATGCGGGCAAAGCTGCTTTCCGTAGACGAATCATCGATAAGGGGGATTCCGGATGTGCAGGTTGTGCGCATCGAGAGTTTTCTGGGCGTGGTTGCGAAAGATGAATGGGCGGCGATCCGCGCAGCACGAGAGTTGAAAGCACACTGGAGCGACTGGCGGGAACTTCCGGGGAGCGAGGGATTGGACCGCTTCGTCCGGGAGGGAGAGATCGGGCGTGATGAAACGATCGTGAATCGGGGTGATTCCAGCAGTGGAATGGCGGCGGCCGCAAAGCGATTGTCAGCTACTTATTATTGGCCGTTTCAGAGTCACGCATCGCTCGGCCCGTCCTGCGCCGTGGCCGATGTGCGCGGGGAGGGGACGACAACTGTTTGGACATCGTCACAGGGCCCGCATAGCTTACGGACTTTTTTGGGCAAGATGTTCGGCATCCCGGCTGAAAAGATGCGAGTGATTTTCATACAGGGCGCCGGCTCGTACGGGAGAAACGGCAACGACGACGCGGCGGCGGATGCGCTGCTGCTATCGCGAGCGGTGAAGCGACCGGTGCGGGTGCAGTGGATGCGCGAAGACGAACATGGCTGGGACCCGAAAGGACCCGCGCAGTTGCTGGAGGTGAAGGCCGGACTCGACACGGAAGGGCGGATCGCGGCGTGGGAAACGGAGATGTGGATACCGGGCGGGCCACCAGGGCCGCCGGCGCTTGTGGGCCCGGAGGCGGCAGGCATTCCGCAGGGACGCGGGCAATCGGCTGGACAAATGACGCTGAATGCGGATCCGCCGTATCGGACAGAACATGTGCGAGTAGCGGCGCACACGCTGAAAGATACCCCATTGCGGCTTTCGAATCTGCGCGCACCGGGAAAGATCGGGAATGTTTTCGCTGTGGAAAGCTTTACGGATGAGTTGGCGGCCGCTGCCGGAATGGACGCGCTCGAATTCCGTTTGCGCGGGTTGAGCGATCCGCGGGCTTTGGCAGTCTTGCAAAAGGCGACGGAGATGATCGGTTGGCAAAAGAGGCCCTCGCCGAATCGCGAGAGTGCAGAAACAGGCGTATCGTCCGGCCGCGGCGTCGCTTATGTGCACTACAAACAGGCCGAGAATCATGTCGCGATCGCAATGGAAGTGACAGTCGAACGAGCGGGCGGAAAGATCGTGGTGCGGCGCGTGACTTGCGCGCACGATGGCGGGCTCGTCGTGAATCCGGACGGCCTGCGCAACCAAGTAGAAGGAAACATCATGCAGACACTCAGCAGGACATTGCATGAAGAGGTGAAGTTCGACCGCTCGCACGTGACGAGTGTCGACTGGACGGGGTACCCGATTCTGACATTTTCCGAGGCGCCGGCGGTTGAAGTGGCGTTGATCGACAGACCGGAATTGCCACCGCTAGGAGGAGGAGAAGCGGCTTCCGCTCCCGTGGCTGCGGCGCTGGGGAACGCAGTATTCGATGCAACCGGAGTGCGACTGCGGCGCGTTCCTTTCGCTGTTGAACGGGTGCGTGCCGAAGTATAATCCGGAATCCACCGAGGGCTGAAAGACAACATGCGGCTCGCCGTTTTCGTGATCCTGGCGACTTCCTTGTCCGCCGCGCCGCATCTGAATGTCGGCCAGGTCAAAGACGTCAGCGGCAAATGGTGCCGCGCCGGCATTGAACTGAAAAAAGCAGACGACATTTTCTTGACGACGATATCCGGTATTGCTCGACGGTACTGAAACGGTCGGAGCGGATAGTCATCACATTCCAGCACGACCCGCCTTTCAATCGCCCCTACGAATGCTCAAGTGCCGGGTTGTGCGATAACCGGACGAAACTCTGGCTGGAGGGCGGATACTATTTTGGCGCGCCGGTTTCGCCCAAGGTCCCTCCGCTGCTGAGCCGCCCCAATATCAGCTCCGTTTTCCCGGACCTGGTCGTGCCACAACAGGGTGACGGCATCAAGCTGCCGGCCGCAGTAGCCGGGTGGGGAAAATCGTTCGCAATCTGTTATGTGGACGGGACGAAGCAAGGGGAATGCCTAAAGAATCGAATCAACGCCGTTGGCGAGACTTTTAAAATCGGAACCGGGCTTTATGCGCTCTACGTGGATTCGGCGGGCGATCCGCAAGCGTCGCCGAGCGCCTTGCTTTTGGTGACGCCGGGTGGATCGGACCTGACAAATAAGTGGGATGCGATTCCGGAAGAATTCCGAATGAGCAGGAGCGCGGCGGTCGTGCAGATTCCCCAGTGGAGTCACGGAGCGACGGTCAGCGTGACACTACGGTTAACGCCAGCGTATGAAGCGGTGATGGTGTTAGCGCTTTGAGCGGTAGTGTGGCGCGTTTCGATTGGAAAGGTAGCGGAGGCTTGGCCGGCGGGTACTTTGACATCGCGCGGCACGTTCATGATGGCAGGACCGGTGGCGGCAAGCGTTATCGTAATACCGGACGCTGGCGCGGCGTGATGCAGGGCCACCGATCCGGAGGCGGGTGCTCCCCCGCGCACCCGTGCCGGATTCGCGACGACCGCGGCCAAGAGCGGGAACAGCACCAGCGTGTTCGATCGCGTGAGTTGGTTCGAAGCAACGGAAATCTTCACCGTTGTTCCATCGCTCTGAACGGCGTGGGTCTGGATGGCAAATTGGACGTGATTGGCTCCGGGGGGAATGGTAACCGTCGATGGAATTGTAACCAGATCGGACCGGTCGGCCTTGACGGAAAAATGCAAGCCGTCTGGCGGGGCGGGTCCGCTTATGCCAATCAAGACACCGGAGGTTCCATCTCCGGCGGTCATTTGCGGAAGCAGCCCGAGAACGACGACTTCAAGACCTGGCAGGCTGGCGGGGCGGCGGCCACCGGGGAAGGGGCGATAGAGCGGATCGCCTACGTTTATGATTTTCCATTTCAGCAAGCGAGTGCTGCGCAGCAGAGCATCGCCTACATTTGCTCCTTCGAATAAATACAAGAACGCCTGATCGGGATGAGGAAGGTTGTCGAGATACGGTTCGCCGATTGCGCCGCTGCTGATTGTAATTCCTTTACTGACGGCATTGGCGACCCAGTTGGGACCACTGCGGGGATTGACAGCAGAGGCGCTATCCAGATGTATGCCGATAGCGCCGGGATTCCAGGAGAATGCGTCATTGTAGTGGTTGAGGCTGTACCAGCCGGCATAAAGAGCGGCGCCGTCGCAACGCGGCACGGCAGGGGGTGTGCCGAACTCCTTTTCGTCTCTGTCCTCCAGGATCGGAAAGCCGACTTTGCGGGCGAAGGCTTCAGCCTGATAGATATCCCAGTTCCCCGCTCCATACAAATAGTCGGCCGCCGGAACGCCGCTAAGATCGAAGCAGGCTTTGCCGGACAGACCGTGCGCTTCGGCCTCGAGAGCCTTATCGACGAGACCTTTGGCGAGAGCGGGCGTGGCGGCATCCAGACGCCACACCGAATAGATATGGCGGGCCTGCGGCTGCTCGCGATAGGTGGAAAGCGGAACGAAGCCCTGATAAACGCCGCCCTCGCTCTGGGCGTATCCGAAATAAGGTTGAACCTCTGTGGGATTCGCGGGACGCATAGGAAGATATTCGTCCCAGATATCGGCGACAAATTGATCGAGCGCCTCGTTATAGCCGTTGATAGTGAGCGCAAACGGGGTTAGATAAGAGAAGACGATGTAGAGAATTTTGTCCCTGCCGGCTTCTTCGAGGCATTTACGAATGGGCTGCTTTACGTTTGAATCGAATTCCTTGGGCTCGACCGCCTCAACCGAAGATACGTGAATGGGACAGAGGTTGTTCGGCGGGATGGATCGTTTTTCGATGTAATAATTCGCGACGTCGCGCGATTCGCGGACGCCCGCGTTATAGACGACCAGAACGCGATTGTTCTGAGCAGAGGTCAGGGCGGCAAAAATCAAAAAGACAATGGCGAAATTCATCGATAAATATCCAGACTTTCGGAAGCATCAGCAGGCCGATTGCCAATCGGCCGCAGGTTACCAACTTGCACCACAGAAGAAGGCGATCAGGAACTTGGCACGCCTTTTTTGATGATGCTCATGGCGGCGGCAATGAAGCCGCCGGGGTCGGAGAGCGTGGTAGGGATAACAAGCGTGTTGCCGGTTTTGGCTAAATTTCCAAATTGGGATACATACTGTTCAGCGACACGGAGCTGGACAGCTTCGAAACCACCAGGCGCCTGAATGGCTGCAGCGACGCTGCGGATGCCTTCGGCAGTGGCAGCGGCAATAGAGAGAATGGCTTGCGCCTGGCCTTCCGCTTCGTTGATACGCTGCTGCCGGACGGCTTCGGAGGCCTTGATGGACTTTTGCTTTTCGCCTTCGGCGGTATTGATGGCGGCGTCACGAATGCCTTCGGAGGTGAGGATGACGGAACGCTTCTCGCGCTCAGCGCGCATTTGTTTCTCCATAGCGGAGAGAATGTCCTGCGGCGGATTGATGTTTTTGATTTCGTACCGGAGGACTTTTACGCCCCACGGTTCCGACGCTTTGTCGACTTCGGTGACCACGGCCATGTTAATTTGGGCGCGTTCTTCGAAAGTTTTATCCAAGTCGATTTTTCCGACTTCGGAACGGAGCGTGGTTTGGGCGAGCTGCGTGATGGCGAAGCCGTAATTCGAGATGCCGTAGGAGGCGCGCTCGGCGTCCAGAACTTTCAGATAGAGGATGCCATCAACCCCGACTTGAACGTTGTCGCGCGTGATGCAGATTTGTTCGGGAATATCGATGGCGGTCTCTTTGAGCGAATGGCGGTAGCGAATGACATCCACGAAAGGCGTCAGGATGTGGAAGCCGGCCTGTAAAGTGCCCGAGTAGCGGCCCAGGCGCTCGACAACGTAAGCAGCCTGCTGGGGGACCACGACCGCGGTTTTGGCGAGTATGACAATCGCCAGGAAGATCAGGATGAAGACAACGATGACACCGGCAGTCATTGGATTCTCCTAAATTTTGACATGTAAGGTGAGGCCTTCCACTTTCTCGACGCGGCAACGCTCGTTCAGGGAGAGCGGCTCAGAACCGATATTTAGGGCGGACCAGCAGGCCCCGCGCAGTTCGACCTTTCCGACGGATTGGGGAGTGATGGTTTCAAGAACGATGGCAGTTTGGCCGACCAGAGAGTCTACCGAAGAATGCTGTTTATTCCGGAGATGGAACTTGGTGAGCATCGGTTTTCGGAGAAGGACGATGGAGGCGAACGAAATTGCAATAAAGGCAAGGCCTTGGGCAGAGAAAGAAGGCAGCAGACCCAGAGCTTCAAGGCAGCCGGTAAGGGCGGCGCCGACGCCGAAGAAGAACAGGAAGAAACCGGTGGGAAGAAGAAGCTCCGCAGCCATGAGAAGACCGCCCAAGATGAGCCAAGCCCACCAGGTGAGTGTGATCGCAAATGTAGGCATTACAAGGCCCGACCGAAATGTAGCACGAAAGGTGTAACCTTTTCCGGGTCAGCCAGTATTGAAGAGTGAGGGCGAGTGACTAGCGAGAGCGACAGCACATTGATGAGGCTCGTACAGGCCGGCGACACGGCCCAGCTGGCCTTGCTATTCGAGCGGCATCATGTGGGGCTGTTCCGGTATCTGCTGGCCCTGGGGCGCGACCGCGCGCTGGCCGAAGACCTGGTGCAGGAGGTTTTTTTTCGTGTTATCAAATACGCCCGGACGTACGATTCAAAGCTCGCGTTCCCGGTCTGGCTGTATGGCATGGCGCGGAACGCGTATTTCGATTCGCATCGCAAGCGGCGTCCGGAACGGTTCGCGGGCGATCCGGGTGAGATAGAGAGTTCGGAACCGATGCCGGAAGAGGCGATCACGCGGAAACAGGAAGTAGCGCTGCTGCGGGAGGCGCTAGCGAAATTGCCGGAAGATAAGCGCGAGGTCCTGGTTTTGAGCCGCTATCACGATATGCGGTATGAGGACATCGCGAGAATTCTACGGTGTGAAGTGGGAACGGTGAAAGTACGAGTGTATCGCGCGCTGAAAGAATTGCGCGAACACTTTTGCGAGCTTCGTGGAGAAAAGCTTTATGACGTTTGAAGAGTGCCGTTTGCGGATTCCTGAGTATCTTTCCGGCCAGTTGACACCGACGGAGAAGGAGTCGTTCGAATCGCAACTCGAAACCAGCGCCGAGCTGCGGATTGAATTGGAAGAGCTGCGCGCCGTGTGGGACGGTCTCGAACTGTTGCCCGAGGAAGAACCGAGCGCCGAGCTGCGAACGCGTTTTTATCAAAGGCTGAGTGATGTAAACCACGAGCGGCGGCAAAGTTTCCGGGGCGAGTTCGCGTGGTGGAAGCCGGGGCTTTCGGGTCTGGTGCGGCAAGCGGCGATCGCCATTATTCTGTTCGGACTGGGAATCTATGCCGGACGAGTGAACCGGGAAGGACACACTCAAGCGCAGGACATTGCCGAGATGCGTACGCAGGTGCAGAATCTGCGGTCGATGGTGGCGCTCTCGCTGCTCGATCGGCAATCAGCGACCTCGCGACTCGAAGGAGTCTCCTGGAGCAGCCGGGTGGATCGCCCGGACGGCGAACTGCTGGCCGCGCTGCTACGAGCACTGAATCATGATTCGAACGTCAATGTGCGGTTGTCGTCGCTCGATGCGCTCGAGAAGTTCAGCGGCAATCCGGAGGTGCGCAAGGCGATGGTGGATTCGATTCCGCTGCAGGAATCGCCTCTGGTGCAGATTGCGTTGATTGACGCGCTAGTACACGCGCGCGACAACGCCGCGGTTATGGAGCTGAAGAAGCTGACAAGCGACACCGATCTGAATATGGCGGTGCGGCAGCGGGCGCGTTGGGGCGTTGAAAAGCTAAGCGCGAACTAGCAAGCAGAAGACAAGGCAGGAGTCAGGAGACAGAAGACCATGAAGCTCGTAGTGTGCGCGTTATTGGCGGGGTATTGCTTTGCCGCTTCCAACTCGGATCGCTGGAGTGTGCGGGATGAGGAGACGATTCATAAGACGTTGACGCTTTCGGGTCCACCGATGCGGCTGCTGGTGGACAACGTCGATGGCTATGTCCATGTCACGGGCACGAGCGGGTCTGAGGTGCGGGTTACCGCGCATAAGACTATACGCGCCGATGCGGACAGCGATGCGCAGGAAGCAAAGAACGACGTAAAGCTTCAAATCGAAGAGAAGCCTGGTACGGTCTCAATTTATTACGATGCGCCATGGCGTTGCAATAACTGCTGCAACGGCGGCTGCCGCGGTGAGCACCGGCGTTTCTATAACGTCACCTACGACATCGACGTGGAGGTTCCGCGCGCTGCGCGGGCAGTAGTGTCGACCGTCAATCACGGGGATGTGCACGTAGATGGCATGACGGGAGATTTCGACGTCAGCGATGTAAACGGCGGCATCGTGATGACGAAGATTTCGGGATCGGGCGATGTGCACACGGTGAACGGGCCGGTACGCGTGGAGTTCGTTAAGAACCCGGCGGGGGCCAGCAGTTTCAAAAGCGTGAATGGAGCGCTCGATGTTTACTTTCAGCCGAGCCTGAATGCGGACCTGCTCTTCAAAACTTTCAATGGGCAGATCTATAGCGACTTCGATGTGGCGCCGCGGGCCACGCCTATCGAGAGTGAACGGAAAAACGGGAGATATGTATATCGCAGCAACCGACTGCAAGGCGGGAGCGCCGGGCGGGGCGGTCCGCAGTTGAGTTTTGACACGTTGAATGGAAATGTTCGCCTGCATAGGGCAGGCAATGGAGGGGAAACAAATGAATAACAAGATCGCAATCTTATTTCTTTGCGCGGGCGCTCTATTGGCCCAGGACAACAACGAAAAGGCGACAGTGCCTCTGCGGGATCCATCGCGGCCTGCGCGCATTCAGGTGAGCCTGATGATGGGCGGCATCACGGTGCGAGGAGCCGACATTAAGGAGGTTCTAGTGGAGACCCATTCTCGCGGGGAGACGGAACGGCACGACCGCCATTCTCCTGCCCGAGCGGATGGAATGAAGCGCTTGGATCTGCCAGGGAATGCGGGTCTCGATGTGGTCGAAGAAGACAATGTCGTCACCATTAAGACCTCGATGATGAATCGAGCGGCCGACCTCGTGGTGACGGTGCCACGGCGATCTTCGCTGCGCCTGAAGTGCATGAACGACGGAGACATTTACGTGGAGCACGTGGACGGCGAGATCGATGCGAACAATTTGAACGGCAAGGTGACGCTCAAGAACGTATCGGGGTCCGTGGTGGCGCATTCGCTCAACGGCGCGGTGACGGCCTCACTCGACCGGATTGATGCCGGCAAGCCCATGTCTTTCAGCACTTTAAATGGAGATATTGATGTAACACTTCCGGACATCCTGAAGGCCAACGTCCGGATGAAAACCGACAATGGAGAGATCTATAGCGACTTTGAAGTGAAGCTGATCGCGGGAACGAGCATAGAGAAAGGCAATTCCGGACGGCAGGCGGACGGCAGTTATCATCTGCGCTTCGATCACGCGCTACGGGGCACGATCAACGGCGGCGGACCTGAATTTCAGTTCACGTCTTTTAACGGACAGATTTATATTCGCAAGAAAAAGTGAACAGAACGCCCAACCGCCGCGTTGTAAAGACAGTCAGAAAAGGAAGCCCGTGCATCTGATTCAGGACATCAGCTTTGCGTTCCGCACCTTTGCCAAAGCGCCGCTGTTCGTTGCCGTAGCAGTGCTTTCGCTCGCATTTGGGATCGGGGCGAACACAGCAATTTTTTCCCTGACCGATCAGATTCTGATGCGCTCGCTGCCCGTGAAGCAGCCCGAACAACTGGCTTTGCTGAGCGCAGTCGGGAGACACTACGGCAGCAATCAGGGATGGAACCGGATTTCGTATCCAATGTATCAAGACTTCCGCGACCACAACACGGCGTTCAGCGGAATGTTTTGCTTCCGCGAAGTGGACATGAGCCTGAGTTATCACGGCCGAACCGAGCGTGTGGCGGGTGAAGTGGTTTCGGGAAATTATTTTCCGGTTCTCGGCGTGGGAGCGGCGCTGGGGCGATTGTTCACCGCCAACGACGATAAATTTCAGGGCGCACATCCAGTAGCAGTCCTGAGTTACGGATTCTGGCAGACGCGGTTCGCGGGCAATCCGGATGTAATCGGGCAAAAGCTCACCATCAACGGCTACCCGTACACGATTATCGGCGTCAGTCAGGAGGGCTTTGCCGGAATGGATCCGAGCTACGCCCGGCAGATTCGTGTACCCATGATGATGGCCGGAAAGCTCAGCAACTACATGGATCTCAATGAGCGAAGGTCGCGCTGGGTGACGGCGTTCGGACGCCTGAAGCCGGGAATAGATATTCAACATGCCAAGGCTAGTCTGCAGCCGTTCTTCCACCAGATTCTCCAGATGGAAGTGAAGCAAAAGGCGTTCGCGAAGGCGTCGCCTTACATGAAGCAGTCCTTCCTGAAAATGTCGATGGACCTGCTGCCGGCGGCGAAGGGACGGTCATATCTGCGGCGGCAATTTTCAAAGCCACTCCTGGTCTTAATGGCGACGGTGGCGCTGGTGCTGCTAATCGCTTGCGCCAATGTGGCGAATCTGTTGTTGGCGCGGGCCACTTCGCGGCAGAAAGAAATCGCAGTGCGGCTGGCGCTCGGTTCCGGACGAGGGCGCATCGTATCGCAACTGTTAGTGGAGAGCTTGCTCCTTGCGATGGCAGGAGGGTTGGCGGGGCTGGGCCTGGCGTTCTGGACCGATCACGCTTTGCTTCATTTCCTTCCTCCGAGTTCGGTGCCGCTGACGGTGTCGCCGACGCCCGACTGGCGCGTACTCGGCTTCAATATTGGGCTTTCCGCGCTCACCGGCATTCTTTTCGGGCTTGTTCCGGCGCTGCAATCCACGCGTCCGGACCTGGTCAACACACTCAAAGACCAGGCCGGCGCAGTGGCTGGCGGAACATCCACCGGCCTGCGAAAATTGCTGGTCGTCGCGCAAATCGCGCTTTCGCTGCTACTGCTGATCGGCGCGGGGCTCTTTATTCGGAGCCTGCAAAAACTGAAGGATCTGGACCCTGGATTTCGCACGATGAATCTGCTGGCTTTCAAAGTTAACCCTACGTTGAATGGATACGAAAAAGAACGGACCAAGACTTTCTACGACCGTTTGAAAGAGAATCTGGAATCGCTGCCCGGCGTAGAGCACGCGGCGCTAGCGGTGGTGCCGGTGATGGAAGGCGATGAATGGGACCAGTGGGTGACGATCGATTCCTATTCGCCCAAGACAGGCGAGCTACCTGATCCGCACATGAATTTCCTCTCCCCCGACTATTTCAAAACGATGGACATTACGCTGCTGGCCGGACGCGATTTCCGAATCACCGATACGCTGACGTCTCCGAAGGTCTGCATCGTGAATGAGGCGTTTGCGAAGAAATATTTCGGGACGACGAATGCCGTAGGCCACAAAATCGGGATGGGCATTGATCCCGGGACCAAGACCGATATCACGATTGTCGGCGTGGCGCGCAGCACAAAATACGAAAGCATGCGCGATGAGATACCGGTCGAAGTCTATCGGCCTTACCGGCAGCTCGAATTTGTGACGGGAATGGTGGCGTATGTGCGGACAGCGCACAGTCCGGAGGACATTTTTGGCAGCATCGGCAAACGAGTACACGATCTGGACGCGAATCTACCGATCTACGACATGATCACGCTCGAGAAGCAGACGGAACATTCGCTGGCGACCGAGCGGCTGGTCGCGACGCTTTCGACGGGCTTCGGATTTCTGGCTACGTTGCTCGCTTCGATCGGACTGTATGGAGTGATGGCATATACGGTGGCGCGACGTACGCGCGAGATCGGTATTCGCATGGCGATCGGCGCGGCGAAACGCGATGTACTATGGCTGGTGATGCGCGAGGTGCTGGTGCTGTTGAGTATTGGCATGGCAATCGCACTGCCGGCATCCTGGATGCTGACGCAAACGGTGCGGTCGCAGCTTTACGGGATTCAGCCGGCTGATCCGGTGTCGATCGTCTCGGCCACGCTGGCGATTGGGTGCGTGGCGCTACTGGCGGGCTATGTGCCGGCAGTGCGCGCGACGCGCGTGGACCCTATGCATGCCCTGCGGTATGAATGAGGCAAAGGCCTGAGATCAGGCCAGGGCAACTTCGGCGTCGGCGATGGCCGGGTACATCACGAAAAATTTGTCGACACCGCACATCGTGAACAGGCTCCGTGCGCGTTCGTTCACGCCGACAAGCGCGTATTTCTGCCCGCTCTTTTCGCGCGAGAGGTGAATACCTATCAGACAGCCCAGCGCCGCGGAATCGATGTAGGAGACACCTGACAAATCGACTATCAAAGCTCCAGGGAGTCTCTGCCGGGACAGGTCCTGGAATTCAAAAAAGTTGTAAATGGTGAGAGGGCCGCTGAGTTTGACGATGCGAACATCTGGGCGGCTGCCGGCAAGCGTTTCGATTTTTACTGGTTGGGT
>Ga0157369_10001110_pt1 | contig 33623 bp, 25 predicted proteins | sample C25metaG_FD_113461 | JGI IMG/M metagenome (GOLD analysis project Ga0157369, IMG submission 113461) | Corn rhizosphere microbial communities from Kellogg Biological Station, Michigan, USA - C2-5 metaG | ecosystem: Host-associated > Plants > Roots > Rhizosphere > Soil | place: USA: Michigan... | reverse complement strand
GTTCCGATCCAGAGCGTGCCGTCGGGATCGCGCAGAAGCGCGCGCGCGAAATCGTTGGGCAAGCCCTCGCGCGTCGTGATGCGCTGCTGCACGCGCCCGTCGCGCCAGCGCACCACGCCGCCGCCGTGCGTGGCCACCCACAAGCCGCCTTCCCCGTCGTCGCAAATCGTCCAGATGCGATCGGTGGGCAGCCCGTCGCGCGTCGTGAAGCGCGTGACCTTTTCGCCGTCGATGCGGAGCAGACCACCGCCGGCAGTGGCGACGAAGAGCGCTCCGTCCTGCGCCGTACGAAATTCGCGAATGCGATCCGATCCGAGTAGCTCCGGATGAAAGGCCTCGATCCGCCCATCGCGCAATCGCGCGATCCCGCCGCCGTACGTGCCGATCCACAGCGTCTTGTCCCGCGATTCATAGAGCGACGAGATGAACGGGCTGCGCAGCGCCGGCGCGTTCTGCCGATCGCTGACCACGAACCTCATCCCATCGAACCGGACCAGCCCCTCCTCGGTGCCGATCCACAGGTAGCCGTCCGCCGTCTGCACCATCGCGTCGATGGTCGCCTGCGGCAGCCCCGACTCACTCGTCCAGACCGAAAGCCGCGACTGCGTCAGCGCCCTGCCCGGATCGAGCGCAAACGAGGCGTTCGCGAGAAAGAGGAGCACCAGCACCAGCGCAAAACGCCGGCACTGAAGACGCATGTTGAAGCGTGAAATGGCGCCGCGGATGGTCCGAAAATCGTACACCCGGTACCGCACGCAAGATGATCGGATCACTGGCACGGCGGCCGATTACTTTGATATCAATGCATCGGCAAGCCATTTCCAAGGAGACCAACCGCATGAATGGATCGCTTCAAAAGCTGCTGCAACTGAGTGCCGCGGCGTTTCTGATCGCAGGGGTATGCAATGCCGCCGATTTCAACGGCGACGGGTTCCGCATCACGCTGCCGGACGGGTTCACCGCGCCGGTGAAATCGAGCACGAACAAAGGAGGCATCGAGACCACGACCTGGCTCTCGAAAGTGCCGGCCACCGGCGAGGCGCTGGTCATTTCAATCAGCAAGATGCCCGCAAAAATCAGCGACCCGGCGAAGCTGATGGACAGCACGCGCGACTCGCTGCTCAAGAGCGTCAACGGGACGCTGGAGAACGAAGACACGCTCCCCGGTGACACCCCCGCGCGGCGGCTTCTTTTCCACAGCGGAACGGCAGCGTTTCTCCGCTCGCGTTTAACCGTCGACGGCGACCGCTTGTACGACGTTCTCTACGTCGGACGCTCCGAAGCGCAGCGCGTGGCGCCGGCGGTCGCGCAGATTTTCGACTCGTTCAAGATCGAACCACCAGCTGCTGCGCCAACAGCGACGCCGCCTCCCGCGACATCGCCGCACTGAGGCGCAGCGCTCCTCGCCCGAACTTACACGCCCTAATTGCGCCGACGATGATCGGAAATCGTACACCTCGTGTGTGGATGTCGTGCCGCACACCTTTTGTCAGCTTTCGCGCAATTCCGCTTCGTACGTCAGCTCGGCCGTGGCATTCGCCGCGAGACTTCCAATATGGAAGAAGAATGGATTCACACCGTGAACCTCTCTTAGAGGGTGACCATTAAGCTGCGCCGAGTCAGCGATGTAGTCGCTGCCGCTCGGCAAATGCTCGGCGATGCTTACCGTGGAAACGGTATCGAGTCCTCGGTTCCGGATCACGATGGCGACCTGGCGACCACCGGGCAAAGTACGCACAGAACGCGTGAGTGAGATCCATGGGCTGAAGGGTACGGTGAGGGTACGTGGATCGTAATTGAGCATCGGACCGAGTTCGGGATCGCCGAAGATCATCTGCCTTGAGATTGCCGTCCAGAGCGCGCGCTCGGAGTCCAGGTCGCCCGGCCGGCTCTCAAAGCCGAGGTCTTTGAGAACGTCCCATCGGTAAAGATCGAAAACGCCGCGCACCAAGTCGCCCCAATCAGAGGCTCGGTCAATGGCCAGCTCATAGAAGGCCCAGGTCAACCCGAATGCGATGGCCACGCGCACCCCAAGCCAGATCAACAGGCGCGGCGGGATCAGCGGTGGTGGGTAGACGCAGGCCATACCGATCATGGCCACGGCGGTAATGGCGGATAGAAGCGAGAGATGAATGGCGACGTCAAAGGACGTCTTTGCGTCGTCGATCTGCGCTGCGTGCTCGGTGCGTATGCGCGATACGAATCGCGGCCACAGCGGAATCGCCGAGATGCCGTACTGCTCGCGTGAATACGTCTCGAATGCCCGGATCACGTTACCCAGCTTCGTCGCGAGCACAGAACGGCTTTGAGGGTAAATGCTCTTGATCTCGCGAGCGGCGTCGTCACGGGCGCCAGCCAGTTTGTCCAGACGCGAGTCTTTGGGGGCAGTCCGGCGGAGCCTTCGGGCGAGTTCGCGAGCGCGAACGCGCGTATTCGTCCGCTCAGCCAGTTTTTCCGCCTGCACTTTTGTCATCCATTCGCCGATCCAGCCCTTTCTCCACGGATAGCCCTCGTAAAAGCGGACGATGCTCGTATTGAGAACGTACAAGAGGGCGGCGACGAACACCGCTGCAATGGTCAGCGCGGCGACTTTCCATTGCGCGTCGAGCAGAGCAATGCGGGTGATCAGTCGCCATTCCCAAGGCAGCATCGGAATGACAAAGACGTGCATCGCGAGCACGAAGATGGCGGCTGGCAGAAGGGCACCGATGACGACGGCGCGGCCGAATTGTCCGGAGATGGCGGTAAAGAGGCTGCTCATCGCTCAGTCGTCGCCGTGGGTATCGTCTTTGCCGGCGAGAGAGGTAACGAGAGCACCTACCTGGACGATAATCCTCTGCTTGTAAAGCGCTACAAAGAGATCGGGGTCGATACTGTAATTGTGCGACTTGATCTCCCGCCCGAAAGCGCGCGCCTGCTCTTCCGACGACAGGAGCGTGCCGAAATTGAGCGGCTGTTCGTTATTGCCAATTGTAAAGCCATGGCCAGCGGCTACGTTACTGAGAACGCTGAAAGCGCGGTCGGTTTTCGGGTCAGTCATTGGTCATCTCCTTGCACGCATGAGCGTGAGGTCAGCCGCAGGCAGCGCCGCGAACCGCAGCGCCTCGGCACGTTTCATTGCCACAACCATCGTCACCGGCTCTCGCGTACTGTCGGCCGACACGACCCGCACATTCTCGAAGACTGCTGACGGACCGTTGCCGCGCGGAGTGGCCACGACCATTACCTCCGCCCCTGCAGCGGGAGCAAGCGCACCTGCGAAAGCACGCATAGGAATCTCGATCTCGTCCGCGGCGACCTTCGTCGGTTGCGCTGCCGGGACATCGACGGCAACGTTCGTGCGAATCACTGAGCCCGCGGCGACGAACTGCCCGGCCTTCTTCCGCCCCACGTACGGAGTCAGAGCATCGGCGATGTACGGCAGCGGCTTGAAAGCGATGTTCTTTGCTGCATCGAGCACCTCGCCTTCAGCGATGTTCGCGCTGGCGACCGCTTCCGGGCGCGCCACATCGGTGGTCCGGATGACGGTTCCGTCCGATAGATCGCGAATGGCCAGGAGACCCCGCACCCGATCCGGACTGGAGAAGACATGCTCCAAATGGGGCAGGTTGACGATAGCCACGTCCTTGCCATCGATCGGCTCGCCCTGCCGAAGGTCATGGACAAGAACGATCGCCGGCTCCCTCTGGTAACCAAAGAGGATGGATAAGAGAGCAAGGCTCGCCGCGACGATGGTGACTTCGAGCCATAAGGAGCCGAGCGTACGGCGTTCTTCCCGCGCGATGAGAGCGTCGATCTCCTGCATGTCCTGTTGCGTCGCAACCGGCGGTGGCGCAACAGGCGGCAGCGCTGCGGCCGCCGCCGGTACGGGCACGGGATGGCGGAACATACAGACCCATACCGCCGCTACGGCAGCGGCAGGAACGGCCCAGATGCGCACGAAGCGTCTCAGCAAAAAATCAGTCATCGCCGGGCGTATCGTCATTGCCTGGCAAGCGGGCGGCAATGACATCGCCGATCTTCCTTGCCGCCTTCCGTAGTTGCTTTATTTGTGGTTTGGCGCTCTTCTCGATCGCTTCCAAGGAGCGCGAGAACATGCCCTTGCGCGCTCGCCCGGCCTTGCTGGGCAGCTTGCGCGAACGCTCCGATGAACCTGCCTTCGCCGATGATTTGGCCGTGGCCTTTTTTACACTTTGCTTCTTCTTGCCGCCGCCTCGCTTTCCGCCAGTCTTCGTAGCCATCATCTGCCCCTTTACTAGGAGTGGCTATGTAGGACGTTTCCCTACCCCGGATCGTGGAACCAAGAGCCGTACCCGCTTCTACCTACTCTATTCCGACGGATACGCCACCACCACGTCCAGTATCACCAGCGCTCCGACCAGTTACCACGAGGCCGCGAAGGCCACTCGTGAGGAAGGCCTGGAAAATGGAGGTCATCCCCCCAATTCCGGAAACCGTACGCTCATCCATCCGTACTCTCCCTGCGCGGCGGACACTTGCCCGTGAAGCGCTTTGCAGCGCAAAGCCGCGGCCGCACACAACAGGGAGCCCATGGAACTACAGATTCGCAACGTATCGAAGACCTACCCGAACGGCGTCCAGGCGCTGAAAGACGTCACCCTCGCCATCCCCGCCGGCATGTATGGGCTGCTCGGCCCGAACGGTGCCGGCAAGTCGACGCTCATGCGCATCCTCGCCACGCTGCAGGAGCCGGATGAAGGAAGCATTCGCCTCGATGACATCGACGTGCTGCATCGCAAGGACGACGTTCGCGAGACGCTCGGATACCTGCCGCAGGAGTTCGGCGTCTACGGGCGAGTGAGCGCCGAGGCGCTGCTGGATCACTTCGCGATTCTCAAGGGGATGATCCAGCGCCGCGCGCGGAAGGAAGTCGTCGAGACGCTCCTCCGCCAGACCAATCTGTGGGACGTACGCAAGCAGAAGTTGGGCGGCTACTCGGGCGGCATGCGGCAGCGCTTTGGTGTCGCCGTCGCGCTGCTGGGGAATCCGAAACTGATGATCGTCGACGAACCGACGGCCGGTCTCGACCCCGCCGAGCGCGTGCGGTTCCTGAACCTGCTGAGCGAGCTGGGAGAGAACAGCGTGGTCATCCTCTCCACGCACATCGTCGAAGACGTCTCCGAGTTGTGTACGCGGATGGCCATCATCGACCGAGGAGAGATCCTGCTCGAAGGGGAGCCATTGCGCGCCGTCGACGAATTGAAGGGACGGATCTGGCGCAGGGTGATCGAACGCGGCGCGCTGCCGGACGTGGAGCGGGAGCACAAGGTCATCTCGACGAAACTCCTCGGCGGACGCACGGTCGTCCATGTCCACAGCGAGGCGTCGCCCGGCGCGGAGTTCGAAGCGGTCGTGCCCGACCTCGAGGACGTCTACTTCAGCACCATGGCCGGCCACTACGGCAGGCGCGCGGACGCTGCTCGCGGAGCAGCGCAGGCATGAGGCGCACCGCGACGTTGAAGTGGCTGGAGATCGTGCGGTTCGAAGTCACCTACCAGCTCCGCCGGCTGCCCACGTGGTTCTTCTTCGCGATCTTCGCGCTCATGCTTTTCGGTCAGACGAACGGCCAGGTGATGTCGGCAACCCAGCACGCGTTGCTGTTCTACTCCCCTCTTTTCATCGCCAAGACCGCCGTTCCGATGGGCCTTTTCGCGTTGCTGACAATGGCGGCGATCGCCGGCGATGCGGCGACGCGCGACGTGGAGACGCGGATCGAGCCGCTGATGCACGCCTCCCCCATCGGCCGCCTTGCGTACCTCGGCGGGCGCTTCACGGCCGCGTTCATTCTCAATGCGCTGGTGATGCTGGCGATCCCTCTGGCTCTGATCCTCGCGCGGGTCTTCCTCGGCGCCGCCGCCAGTGGCCCGATCCGACCCGAGGCGTTCGTGCAAACGTACTTTCTGCTGCTGCTGCCGAATGCATTTGTGGCCAGCGCGTTCCTCTTCGCCGCTGCGACGAAAGTGCGGCACACGGTCGGGAGCTACGCGGCCGCGGCGCTCGTTTTCTCGGCATCGCTCCTGAGCTTGATGATCTCCGGCAAATCGATGGGGCGCTGGGATCTGGCGAAACTGCTCGATCCTGCCGGACTTACTCCGCTGCGGGTGATGGCCGACTCGTGGTCGCCGATCGATCTGAACGGGCGACTGGTCGGATTGAGCGGCGGGCTGCTTTGGAACCGGTTGTTGTGGCTCGCGCTGGCGTGGGGCGCGCTAGCGTTCACGTACGCGAAATTTCGCTACGGCGCGAACGACCGCGCTGCTCGATGGTGGCAGCGGCGACGCGCGGCGGAGCCTAATGAATTCGCGGTCGCGGACCGCGCGCCGATCACGATCCTCGATGTCCCTCGAACATTCGCCGCCGCCGGCCGCATGCGGCAGCTGCTGGCCACGGCGCGCGATTCGATCATGGAGCTGGCCACGCCCTGGACCCTGCTTCTGCTGCCGTTGCTCGGAATGCAAGCCTTCCTCGCCGTGGAGGAGATGACGGTGCGAGGCACGCCGCTCCTGGCGACCACCGGCCGTGTTCTCGCCGCGTTCAGCGAGATGCCGCCGCCCATCGCCGACTTCATCTTTTTCTTCAGCGTCCTCTTCGCCGGAGAGTTGGTGTGGCGCGAGCGCGACGCGAACATCCAGGCACTTTCCGATGCCGCGCCGGTGCCCGACTGGGTGCGCTTCGCCGGAAAGATCCTCGGCATGTGGCTGGTGATCGTTGCGTGGCACGCGTTGCTGATGCTGTCCGGAATCGGCATCCAGTTGTGGTTCGGCTGGCATGACTTCGACCTGCCGCTCTACGTCAAGGTCCTCTTCGGACTCCGGCTCGTGGCGCCGCTGGTGTTCGCCGTTTTTGTCTTCTCGATTCACACGCTCGTGAACCAGAAGCATGCCGGGCACGCCACCGTGATCGCGCTCCTCATGGCCGGGAGCATGCTGGCGGAGGAGTTCGCAATCGAGCATCCGCTGCTGCTGCCGATGACGCTGCCCGGCTGGCGCTGGTCAGCGATCAGCGGCTTCGATCCCTTCGTCGCGCCGTACCTCTGGTTCATGCTCTATTGGGCGGGGTGGACGCTGCTCCTCGCCTTTGCGGCGCGCCTTTTCTGGGTGCGCGGTGTCCAGCCCGGGATGCGTGAACGCCTGCGCATCGCCGGCCGCCGCTTTTCCGGCCGCATGATCGTCGCCACTGCCTCGGTGCTGAGCGTCGTGGTTCTCGTCGGCGGATTCATTTTCTACAACACCAACATTCGCAACGAGTACCGCAGCAGCGCCGACGACGCGGAGCGGCAGGCCGAGTATGAGCGTCGGTATCACCGTTACGACGCCGCGCCGCAGCCGCAGCCCGCGAGCATGAAGGTGGACGTCGAGATCTATCCCGAGCAGCACGGCGCCGACATCCGCGGCGTCTACACGCTCGTGAATCGAACGCCGCAGATGATCGACACGATCCATGTCGCCGTCCCGTTCGCGTTCAAAACCGGCGCGATCGATTTCGACCGCGCCGCGCGCGCAGAAGTCCTCGACGATGCCTTCGGCCATCGCAGCTACGTGTTGAAGCAGCCGCTCCAACCGGGCCAGTCGGTTCGAATGAGCTGGCAGGTCAGCCATCACCCGCGCGGCTTCACCGCTCGCGGCATCCACACCGCCGTCGTCGCGAACGGAACGTTCATCGACATGCCGGATTGGATGCCGCTCATCGGCTACCAGTCGCGGCGCGAGCTCAGCGAGCCGGAGGAGCGGAAGCGGCACGGATTGCCGCCGCAGGTCGACGTCTACTCGCTGGATAACGTCGCCGCGCGACGCGATCCGACCGGGCAGGAGTTGTTCGATCTCGACGTCACCGTCGGCACCGCCGCCAACCAGACCGCCGTCGCTCCCGGCGAGCTGCTCGGCACGTGGATGCGCAACGGCCGGCGCTATTTTCATTACGCGTCGCCCGCGATCGGCTATGGGTACGCCGTCTTCTCCGCCGATTACGCGGTGCGGCGGGCGCGGGCCGGCGACATCGCCATCGAAGTCGTCCACATCCCCGCGCACACCGGCAACGTCGACCGGATGATCCGCAGCATGCAGCGCTCGCTCGAGCAGTACACGCAGCGATTCGGACCGTATCCCTACAAGGTTCTTCGCCTCGTCGAATACGTTCGGAAAGACGGCGGAGCGCATGCGGCGCACGCCACCATCTGGTATTCGGAAGTCTTCCCGCTGATGGATCCCGCCCACGACGAGCGCGGATTCGACCTGCCGTTCGCCGTCATCGCGCACGAGACGGCGCATCAGTTTCAGGTGGCTCCCGCGCGCGTCGAGGGAGCGGCGCTGCTCAGCGAGAGTTTCGCGTGGTACGCGGCGATGAGCGTCATCGAGCAGGAGTACGGCACCGCGCACCTCTCCCGCTTCCTCGATTTCATGCGCCGCGACTACCTGACTCCTCGCTCCCGCGCCGACGTTCCGCTGCTGCGCGCCTCCGACAAGTTCCTCGCCTACCGCAAGGGGCCGTTCGCGATGTTCGCGTTGCGCGAGTACGTGGGGCAGAACAACGTGGACCTCGCCTGGCGCCGGCTGCGCGAGCAGCACGCGTCGCACCAGCCGCCGTTCGCGACCTCGCTCGACCTGCTGCGCGAGCTCCAGGCCGTGACCCCCGCCTCACTACGCTCGCTCCTCGGCGACCTCCTCGAGCGCAACACCTTCTGGGAGCTGAAAACGAAGAAAGCGACCGCGCAGCAGATCGCTACCGGAGCGTGGCGCGTCACCCTCGACGTCGAAGCGCGCAAGGTGGCGGTCGATAAAACAGGCGTCGAGACAAACCTGGCGATGAACGACCCAATCGAGATCGGCGTTTTCGGCCCCAATGGCGATCAACCGCTCTACCGCGCCATGCAACCCATCCGCACCGGCCTGCAAACGATCACGATCACCGTCCCGCAACGCCCCACCACCGCAGGCATCGATCCGCGCCACCTGCTGATCGACGTGGTACCGGACGACAACATGGCGCCCATCGCGATCAGGCCTTGATGTTGGCCGCGCACGAGCGGCGACGACCAAAAAAGCTATGCGAAATGCGCGGCGTTCGCGGCGATGAACTGCAGCTTGTCTGCCGGCACGTCATCGAGCGCGAAGATCGCGTCCGAGGTGCAGGCCGGGATGCACGCACCACAGTCGATGCATTCCGACGGGTCGACGTACATCTGCGTCACCCCGTCGAACGAAGCCTCATCCATCCTCGGATGAATGCAGTCGACCGGACAAGCATCCACACACAGCGCGTCTTTGATGCAGTTGTCAGTGATGACGAAAGCCATTGATTGATCTCCCGATCGCCAGAATTTTCCAGGCGATGGTAGCGGCCGAGGCCACGGCGAGATGTGGAGCGAATCACCGGCCGGTATGACGAAAATCACATGAGTCGCGGCTAACGGACCTCGACTACGAGGACCATCGCGTGGAGAGGACGCGCTTGCGCAGCTCGATGTATCGCGGATCGCTGTGAAGCTCGCGCAGCCACGGGCTATCTACGTTCAGGAAGGCGCGCAGGCACCACGACTTCACCTCCCACGCCTTGTTGAGCCAGCGCATGGCGTTGTCGCGATCGCCGTTCGCGGCGTATGCGATGGCGATGAAATCAGGGTCGACCCATTGCGTCCGCTCGCGCGCTTCCACCGCATGGATCGCGCGCAGCGCATCCTCGTGCCGCCCCATCCGGCCGTAGGTGACAGCCAGCCCCCACGAAGGTTGATTGAACGTCTTCTCGTAATTCAGGAAGGACTGGATCGATTCGTCGTAACGGCCGAGGTCGCGCAGCGCATTCGCGTCCGTCGCCTCGGTCAGGATCACGGTCGGATCGAGGCTGTTCGCGATCTGGTGCTGGCGCAACGCCTCCTCGTTTCGTCCTCCCCACTGCAGGGCTTCCGCCCGCAGACGCGCCGCCAGCGCGGACAGCGGATCGATTTTCAACAAGCGATCGGCAATGCTCACCGCCTGCGCCTCATCGCCCGTCACCCAGGCGAATATCCCCGCCATGAAGAGGGCGTCGGAAGAGTTGGGATTCAGAGCGAGCCCCCGCGCCATTTCCGCTTTCCCGCCCGGGAAATCCCAGTTCGCCGCAATCATCTCGTAGCCGACTAACGCGTGCGCTTCCGGGAGCTGGTCATCACTCTCGAGCGCGCGCCGCGCGGCAGCCAGAGCGAGACTGTGATACTCGTGCGACGGCGCATAGACGTCGGCTTGCATGTCGTAGACAAACGCCACGCCGGCATGCGCCTGTGCGTAATGCGGATCGAGCGCGAGGGCGCGCTGGAAGTAGCCGAGCGCACGCGCCAACCCTTCCGGCGACAGCTTGTTCTTCTCGAACTGTCCGCGAAGAAACAAGTCATGGGCCTCGGCATTGATCGTCCGCCCCGCACGCGTACCGGCGACCGTTTTCGGCGAGAGCACGAGGCGCAACTCCGACGCCACCGCCGCCGTGATCTCATCCTGCATGGCGAACGTGTCGCGCCTCTGCCGGTCGTAGGTGTTCGACCAGAGCAGCCGTCCATCCGGATTGCTCAACTGCATCTGCAGGCGCACCCGATCGACTCCGGGTTGCAGCCTGCCGGTGAGGAGCATGCGCACGCCGAGCTGCCGCGCAATTTCCGCGGGATCGACGTGCGCGCCCTTGAACCGGAACGTCGAAAGATCGCCCGAGACCTGCAGTCCTGGAACTCGTTTCAGCGCACCGGCGAGCTCGCCGGTCATGCCATCGGCCAGATACTCCAGCGACGAATCCTTGCCGAGGTTTTCGATCGGAAGAACGGCGAGGGTCATCTCGGATGCTTGCTGCATTTGCGGAGACGACTCGCGGCGTTGCGCACGCCAGAGGACCGCCGCCACGAGAGAGCCGATCGCGATCAGCGCGATTCCTGCGATAAGGGCCACGCGTTGCCACCCGGCGCGTGCGGGTCCGCCGGCCGGGACCACCTCGGACGAAGAAGTCAGCGGGATCGCGTTCAATGCCGCGCGAACCTCGCGCGCCGACGCGAATCGATCGGCGGCGCTCTTCCTGAGGCAGCGTTCGACCAGGAGCGCGAACGGCTTCGGAAGATCGGGACGAATCTCACCGAGAGACTTCGGATCATCGCGCAGAATCACCGACGCCAGCTCCGCGGTCGAACGCCCCTGAAACGGACGTTGTCCCGTGGCCAATTCATAAAGAATGACGCCGAGCGAGAAGATGTCCGAGCGATGATCGACGGAAAGCCCTTGGACCTGCTCCGGCGACATGTACGGGAGCGTGCCCATGACTACGCCGGCCTGCGTTCTCATGTCGGTCGCCGAATCGACGCCGGCGTTCCCATTCGGCTCCGTCATTTTTGCGAGCCCGAAGTCGAGCACCTTGACGTGGCCATCGGCGGTGAGCATCACGTTCGCGGGTTTCAGATCGCGATGGACGATCCCTTTTTCGTGCGCCGCGGAGAGCGCGTCCGCGAGCGAGGTCGCAATGGACAGAAGGCGAGCACAGGGCAACCCATCCCGAGGAATGAGCCTGTCGAGCGGCTCCCCCTCGACGAGCTGCATCGTCAGAAAATGAAAGCCCTCCGACTCCTCGACCGAATAAACGCCGACGATGCCGGGATGATCGAGAGCCGCCAGCGCCTTCGCTTCCCGCTGAAAACGCTCCAGCCTCTCCGAACTGGCCGACATCTCCGCCGGCAGCACCTTGAGCGCAACGTCTCTCGCCAGCCTCGTATCGTGCGCCCGATAAACATCCCCCATCCCGCCCGACCCGAGCGCTGCGTCGACGCGGTAATGCCCGAGCCTCCGCCCGATGATCGACTGATCATCAGCCGGCCCATCGCCGAGGCGGTCGATTGGAGGAGTAGACAAGATTGTTGCGGACCAGCCGCAATTGTACGTTGGTCGGAGGTGCAGGAGCGGATGGCCGCGTCAGCGGCGCAAGCCATACATCGAAGCCGGGAGGGACGCCTCCACTACCTCTGAATGTTGACAATAACTCGCGCAGCATGCTTTTATTTAATTCAATCATGCGTCGAACCAGCGTCGCGATGATGGCTTCGTTTTTTATCGTGTTCGGTGCGGCAGGCGCACCCTTGGAGCACCTACCCGTACCGGTGCAGGTTCACGTCTTGACGTCCGCCGGCAAGCCTGTTCGGGATGCATATATCGCTCTGGTACCCGTTTGGCGACCGTCAAGTATGCCGCTCGTCGAAGAAATTGCAGACACTGGATCCAGTGTGTTTCGCGTGCCGATGGGCAGGTATGAAGTCGTCGCCGGCGCGAAGGGTTTTCAGGTTTCTACAGAGCGTCTCCTTGTTTCCCATGAATTGGGCGAAACTCAAAACGTCGTCTTGAAACCTCTTTTACGCGCGAGCGGCAAGGTCAAGGACGAGAACGGAGCCCCTGCTGCGGGCGTACGCGTTGCGGAGAGCCACGGCGAGATCGTGACGCCATTGGCGAGGCTGAGTGCGTTGGCGGTTCGCCATCTATCGTCTGACTGGTCGGTGGTGACCGATCAAGAGGGAAATTGGAGCCTGGGCCTACCCGACGGAAATGTGCCGCTGGTCTTCTCCGCCGAAGGGCGTGCCGCGCAATGGCGCTCCTATAAGAGCGATGATCCTAAGCCGCTTGAGGTTTCGATGTCTCCGGGTGCCACGCTCCGCGTCACGTCCGATCGCCCGGATCCAAACGTGATGTTGACCCTCGAGCGAGAGGGCCGGGATCCGGCCGGCAGCATTCCTCGGAGTTGGCAGCGCGGGATATGGGCGCGTTGGGCGAAAACGACAGTGACTACTTGGTCTTCCCTCCCCGCCGGCGTCTATTCGATTTACGCCAAGTACGTTGACCCGCGCTTTTTTATGAGGCGGGCTACATTGGTGGGAAAAGTGGAGCTCTCGGCGTCGAAGGAGGTCCAACTGAAGGTGACTCTTCCTTCCGAAAGGCATGCAGCCGCAAGGGTTGTCAGGCTGTACCTCGACGGTGTGCCACCTCAGGATGTTGACGTCGACCAACTGGAGGCGTTTGGACTGGATGCCGCCGGTGATGTGCGCGGCTTGCACTGTGTTGTTCAGCAGACGGTGGGCGGAACGGTACTGTTCGTCGACGCCGACGGCGCCAAGTCTCCGTTTTATGCAGTGACCGCAGACCGGTTTATCGCGGCAAGTTCTGATGTCGTGGACGCGCCATTGGAAGATTCGGCCGTCCCGCCCGTAACCGCGGTGCTTCAGCCGCGAGCCGACGCCTACCTGGTCTTTCGTTCCCTTGAGAAAGAGCTGCAGCTTCCACGCACTGGACTGGCAGTACTGCATGAGTGTTCCAAGACCATTCCAAGCGTCAGCGTTCCGATCCGGATCATGAGCGGCAATCTGGCTGACTTCACGGCTCCGGCCGGCTGCCGGAATGCTGTTCTTTCGTTCAATCCCTTCGAGCCTGTCATTCTGACGAAGCCTCTTCACGCCGGCCATCAATCGGTCGGTGAGTTTGTGCTTCGTGCGGCCGCCTTCGCCGATGTTCGGGTCGTGCGAAACCCTGGCGACGCTGTGGTGCCTGGGGCCATCGTGCGCGTGATGGCGCTTTCTGATGATTGGTCCAATACAGATCGGATCCCGGCGGCGGAGGCGGAGACCGGCGCGGACGGATGGGCGCATATGGAGGGCTTGCCTGTTCTTCGCTCTCTTCAGTTTGTGGCACAGACACCTGGTGGCGAGTCGTCTCTCAGCGCAGAAGCGCGGGCCGAGCCGCATGGCCGGCTCACCATCGATCCGCTCTCGATACCGAAACCAGCCATGCTTGTCGTCGTGCCGAAGTTGAGCGCGCGAGTTCGTGATCTCTTCCCGAGCGCGCGCGTATGGCTCGTCTTCGCCGAGCCTGTCGATCCTCTTCGTGCAGCACTGGAGAAACAGCAGCGGAAACTCGATGATGAGGATTCGGCCCTTCGCTTCGAGCCGCTCAAACCGGGAACGTGGCGAGCGACGGCCCTGGTGGAGGTGGCCGGCACCTACGCGTTCGTAAAGATCGCCGAAGTCGAATTGAAAGCCGGCGAGACGCGCCGGCTCGATTCACAGCTGGAACCGGCTGTTTTTCAGGGCCGCGTTACGTCGGGCGGCAAAGGAGTTGCTGCTCGTATCACTCTGGACAACCGCTCCGCTCCCGACATCGCACGCCAGCACTTTGATTCAAAAAAGGACGGTACGTTTTACGCTGTTCTTCCCAATACAGGCACCTATGGAGCAGTAGCCGTACGGCTCGATTCGCAAAGCGATGCCATCCCCTTAAACGATATCGACTTCACTGATCCCTCGCAGCCGATGGAGATCGTGCTTCCGGCTACCTCCACGGCAGTCGTCCACGTACGCGCTCTGGGCAAGCCGGTCGCCAGCGCATCCGTCTGGATTGCCGAGACGCGAAATGGGCGCGGCCGCATCGAACACGACGCCCGAGGACGCTCGACGGATTCGGAAGGCGACGTAAAATTCGAGCATCTGGTGGCAGGGGAATGGATCGTTTCCGCACGAGACCAGGCGGGCAGCGGTACAGAGAAATCCGTAGTAATTCGTGAAGGGGAAGATTCGGATGTCACTCTCGATATCGGGCCGTCGCACGCGATTCAGGGCAGCGTTCACGACGCGGCGGGACTCGTCGTCCCGAACGCCCGAATCGACTGCCTCGTTCTTGGGATTACAGGTACACCGTCCCAATCGGAAGCCGTAACAGACGCCGACGGCAAGTTCAGGGTCGATACGTATTCAGAGCTGTCCGCACCTGCGCTCTGCAGCGTCCTCGCGCCTTCGGGTGTCGCAGATGCCTTCAAAGCGATGCCGGGAGACGCAGCCGCGGTGCAACTCCGTTCATCGACCGGCACGTTGCGGATCGCAGACTGGGCGAAATCTTACAGCCCGGGAGCGTTCTGGCTTGCCACTTCCGACGGCCGCGTCATCAATCTCTCCTCTATGGCGGAAGTGGCCGGGCGTTTCGGGCCGCCACTGCAGATCCCAGCTCTGGCCGCCGGTCATTGGAAAGTGATCCGGCTTCAATCGATCTCTCAGTGGGTGGCGCTGGCTATGGGCCGCGGAGGCGTGCTGCCGGCCGTTGCCGAGGTCGATCTCGACGCCGGAGCAGCCCAGACAATCCACGTTTATGACGCTGCCGTCAATCCAGGCGGGGTGCAATAGAAAGGAGCAACACGTGAAAAATAAGCTAGTCGCCTCCATGTTCGTGATCAGTATTTGCCTCGCGTGTAGTCCGGCTCTTTATGCATGTGAAACCTGCATCAAAAAAGGAGATACGGACCCCTCGGGCGGTACAGCGTCGTGGACGAGATGCTATGCCTCGGATTCCGGCTATTACGAACTTTGTACTGTAAAAACTGATGGCTCAGGTTGCGACATGGACGACACCGATCCGGCAGCATGTCCGGTATCGAGTGGCAGCGGTGGCGGAACCGGTGATGGAGACGAATACAATCTCAGCGAAGGGTCTTACGATCCGGGGTCAGGCGGCTATTGCTCGGCTGAGTACGCAATCTGTCATTAATCTCCGACCAGAGTTATTTCTGCGTGCCCCACGATGTTTGATCGTCGGCGATTCGTTCGTCTTCGAAACATGAACATGCAGCATGCGGAAGCGTTGTTGACGGTCGCGTTGTGCTTCGTCACGCCGGCGTATGCGGCGGAGCGGCGAGGCAGCGTCGCTTTTCACTACGGCGGGGCGCTTACGGCGGCGCAGATCGATTGGTGCGGGCGATTCGACATCCTGGTCACGCATGATCCGCTGCCGGCGGCGCAGGTGGCGGTGTTGCATCGGCGTGGGACGCGGTTGGCGCTGTACGAATGGGCGGTGGCGTTCTATGGATCGCTGGCGAAGCCGGGCGGATGGGAGGCGTCGCTGCGGACGCGCGGGCGCGGGTTGCTGAACGATCGTCCGCTTCGCGGCGGGCTCGGCGCGGCAGATGCGGATGCGTACTACTACGATCCGGCTACGCGCGAGCATGCCGAGGAGCGGCCGGCGGCGATCGCGGCACGCTTGCGCGCCGTGGGGTACGACGGCGTCTTTCTCGACACGACCACGGCCGAAAGCGTGCATCCTGATGCGCTGGCGGCATTCAAGGCGCGGCATGAGGAGCCGTACGACGCGGCGTTCGCGCGCTTCCTGCGCAATCTGCGGCGCGAGTTGCGGGGCGGCGTGATCATCACCAATCAGGGCTATCGCGCGGCAGGCGACATCCTCCCCTACGTCGACGTCGACGTGTCCGAGAGTCTCATCACGCTGCATGGAACGTTTCGGCCGTGGAACGATCCGCACGATCGATGGAACAGCATCGATTACCTGATGCGTCATCTCATCGCGCCGGTGCGCAAGCGTTATCCGCGCGTTCGCTTCGTGCATCTCAATTACGTGGCGAATGCGGAAGAGGCCGAGCGCGTGATCGCCATCGCGCGGCTCTACGACATGGATGCGTTCGCGGCGCTGCCTGCGATTACGCCGATTTTCATCGACGACTACTTTCGCGATTTCGGAAAGCCGCTGACGCCGATTCATCGCGAAACGGGAACGGCCTGGCGGCGATTCGCGCATGGCACGGTTCGAATTCAGACAAACTAGAGGGCATGTTCCGCGAAACGACGGCTGCTGACCGCGACGCGATCCTCGCACTTCGTGCGCGTTGTTTCGGCGACGTCGACCGCGAGAAGCTCGATCCCGCCTTCTGGGACTGGGAGTTCGGACGCGGGCGATGTTTCGTCGACGATGCCGGGACGACGCACATCGCGATCGTGCCGACGCCGTACCGGGTCGATGGCGAGATCGTGCGCGGCGGCCTTGCCGTCGATGCGATGACTGCTCCCGAGTCGCGCGGCCGCGGTCTCTTCACGAAGGTCGTCACGCATGCGATGGAGGCCACCAGCGATGACTTCACCCTCTCCACCGCCTATCAAATCCGTTCGTCGGTCCTCGGCGCGATGCTTCGCGGCGGCTGGATGGTGGCGACGAAGGTGCCGGTGGTGATTCGCCCCGCATTTCTCGCGCCGAGGCGTCCAGGTGGAGTCCGCGAACTGACGCGTGCGGACGCCCCGCTCATGGACTCGATCGCCGCGGCGATGCCGGGCGATGGCGCGTCGGTCGCGCGGACGGCCGAGTGGCTGGCGTGGCGGTTTTTTGACAATCCGCACTGGCGATACCGCGTCACGGCATTCGGCGATGATGCGTACCTAGTGACGCGGCGGACCACGTTGAAAGGCCAGGACACGTTTGCCATCGCCGACCTTGCCTGGCGCGATGCGCGAGCGGCGCGGATGCTCGTGCGCGATGCGATTGCCGAGGGGAAGGCGCGAGGATGCCGGCTCATCGCGGCGCTCGTCTCGCGATCGCATCCGGCATTTCGGATGCTGCTGATGCGCGGCTTTCTGCCGGGACCGCATTGGTTCCGGCTGCTCGTTCATCCGGCGCCGTACGCGTCCAAACGCTGGCGCGTGATGTGGGCGGACACGGACCATCTCTGATGCGGATCGTCTTCGTTTTCGCTCATCAGGATGACGAGATCGCGGCGGCGCCGCGCATCCGGCGCGCCGTCGCGGCGGGCGATGAGGTTGCCTGCGCGTTTCTCACCGATGGGAAAAAGCCGATCGTGCGCGATGAGGAATCGCGCCGGGCGCTGGCCTCGCTCGGCGTGTTTGAGGTCGCCTTCATCGGATCGGAGAATCGAATTGCGGACGGTGCGCTGGTCGAGAACCTCGACCGCGCGCTGGCGTTGCTGTGGGCTCGTTTCGATCGCGCGGACGAAGTCTGGACGCTGGCGTGGGAAGGCGGCCATCACGATCACGACGCGGCGCATCTCGTCGCATTAGCGTTCGCGCAGCAGCACGACGCGCGATGTTTCGAAGTGCCGCTCTATACCGGCTTCCGTCGCATCGGACCGTTCTTTCGCGTCTGTTATACGATCGGCGACGGATGGACGTCGCGTCGATTGAAATTGCGCGACGTGTTGTCGAACGCAGCGCTCGTTCGCTTCTTTCGATCGCAGCGCCGGACGTGGCTTGCGTTGTTGCCCGGCATCCTCACCTCGTGGCGCGAGCACTCGCGCGAGGCCAGCGCGGTGCGCCCGCAAACGCGTCCGCACGCCGGGCCGCTCTATTACGAGCGGCGATTCCGATTCCCCTACGAACGGTTCGAGGCGCTGGCGCGGCCGTTCATCGAGAAGCGGCTACGCTGATCGGCCAAAGCATCAGGCCCTTGCCGTGTCTTTCGGGTCTTCTTCTGGAATGCACAGCGCGACGTAGCCGCAACCAAAACATCTTTCCCATCGAGAGTCCCTCTCCCCGCGTCTTCTTGCGGGGAGAGGGAGACACGAGTGCGGGTGAGGGGCGTTTACGAGGCTCGATCTCGCAAGCGCCGCCCCCTCATCCGCCTTCGGCACCTTCTCCCCCGCAAAAAACCCGCGGGGGAGAAGGACTCTCGATGTGACGAGCGCGCAAGAACCCATAGGATTCGAGGCGCTGGCGCCGCCGTCATCGAGGCGCACCTACGTCCGATTCCTCCCGCGACGGAACCTCGATCGCGCCGCCGTTGATCGGATCGCGCGGCACCTTGTCGAGGTCGAGATGCGCGGCGGAGAGCAGCAGTTGGACTCCGAGCATCACCGACAGCGCGGCCAGCATGACCGTTCCGGTCGGCGCGGGGAGACGATGCGAGGCGAACCAGATCCACTTCACCGCGCCGAAGATGATGCCGAAGAGCAGGAGCGGAATGCCGGCGGCGAGGTCGATCGATTCGAGATTGAAGTCGTAGACGTAGTTGCGCAGCGCGATGCGGCGCACCAGCGACCAGATCAGTTTTGCGGGGAACTGGCGCATCACGCGGCCGATGGAAAGGTTGGACGTCTCGCCGGCGTAGCGCGCGGGCATCGGCACTTCCTTCACCACCGCGCCGATCAGATAGAGGTGGCTGAGCATCGAGATCTCGAAAAAATACGTCTGATCGATCTTGTGCAGCGGCAACTGCGAGAGGACGTCGGCGCGAATGGCCAGAAAGCCGTTGGTCGGATCGAAGCTGCGCCAGTAGCCGGTGGCGGCCTTGGCCAGAAAACTGAGAACGACGTTTCCGATGCGCCGCGCCATCGGCATGGCGCGGATGGCAGCGAAGTCGCGGAAGCGGTTGCCTTTGACGTAGTCCGCTTCGCCGCGCACGAGCGGCTCGATCAGTTGCGGCACGAGCCAGAGCGGCATCTGGCCGTCGCCGTCGATCTTCACGATCACGTCGGCGCCGGCGTCGACGGCGGTGCGGAAGCCGGTGATCATCGCGCCGCCGACGCCGCGATTCGTTTCGTGATGCACGACGATCACGCGCGGATCGAGCTGCGCGTAGCGGTCGGCCAGCTCGCCGGTGCGGTCAGCCGAGGCGTCGTCGACCACGACGATCGTGGTGAAGATCGGCGGCATCGCACGCAGCACCGATCCGAGCTCCTTCTCCACGTTGAACGCGGGAACCACCGCGGCCGCATGCACGCTGGGACGGCGCTTCAGCGGAAGGCGCGGCATGACGCTCACTCTCCCCTCCCGTCAGCGAGGCGCGCCATCTCGCGCGGCGGCCGGCGAATGGCGTAGATGCGGACGTTGCCGTCCTCCAGCCAGATGCCCATGTCTTTGTGCGTCATCCGGTACAGTGTGCACCACGTCTGCAGCCGCTCCTCGATCGCTCCCCGATCGAATCGCGCCGACCAGGTGTTGATCTGAAAGCGATGCGGCTTCTTTTCGACGGCGATGAAAACGAGCGGCGTCGGAATGGGCAGCGTCGACTCGGCCGGGTCGAAGCGCTCCAGAAAATCGGCGGCGGTGACGTGAAAGCCGCGGCCGAGAACCATCGGGTACTCCTGGCCGTAGGTGACGAGCGTCCAGGTGAACGGCTCGTAATCGTGGGAGAGCTTCACGACCGCCAGCGCGGTCTCGCCGTAGCCGGAGTAGTCGAGCAGCTTGCCGCGCATGGCGGCGCCGAAAAGATTCGGCATCGTGAATGTCCATGCGGCCAGCGCGATCGCGGGAATGGCGGACGCCCATCGCCGCCGCGGCACGAGCCCGGCGATGGCGGCGACGGCGACGCCGAGGATTGCGGCGACGGCCATGGCCAGCCAGGTGGCGTTGCGACGCACTTCCACAATCTCCGGAATCCCGATCGCGGACGCCGCGTGCGTCAGCGTGAAGAGAATCACTGCCAGTGCGAGCCAGATCGTCGCGCCGTCGCGCGCACGCGCTGCGCGCAACAGCAGGATCACGGCGACGATCACGATCAGCATCAGAAACGGCGTCAGCGTCATGTACGCGATTTCCGCCGATGGCTCCTCGGCGTTGCCGCTCGCGAACGGCCGGAGGAAGGGGAAGTAGTAGAGCGCGGTGGATCCGACATGGCTGTCTGCGCTGACGGCTGCTCGGTGATAACGGATGAAGCCGAGGATCCAGGTCGATCCGAGTGCCACCGCGCCGCCGCCGATCAACGCGGCGCGAACGATCTCGCGCACGCTCGCGCTTCGCTCGATCAGCACCGCGATCGCCACGGCCGCGCATAGGAGCACGAGCGGCACCACCACGCCGGAGTGAATGGCGGCGATGGCTGACGCGCAGCCGGCAAACCCTGCCAGCCGCCAGCGGTCGCGCGTGCGAAGCCAGTCGAAGAGAAAGAGCGCCGCGGGAAAGAGCAGCGCGATGGCCAGTTCCTGTGGAAGCGTCGACGTCTGCCGCTGAAAAGCGGTGAGCAGGACGTCGAACTCCCCCATCGTCGACGCGTCCATCTCGCCGTACGAGCGTTGCAGCATCGAGCGCGCAACGCTGCGGTCGGCCGACGAGACGCTGCCGCCGGCGATGAAGTATTGGTGCGGCCCGCCGATCATCGTCGCGAAGGCCAGCCCCGCTACCAGCGCGGCGACGTTGCTGCGCGCGACGCGCCGCGCGGCGTAGGCGACGGAGAGCGTGATCAGCACGCCGCTGAACGCGCCGAAGAAGTTGAGCAGCAGGATGGCGTCGACGTTCGTCAGCCGCTCGATGGCCAGCAGCAGAAAGTGCATGCCGCGCGGATACGGCCCCCAAGCCGGATCGACCTGCCGTCCGGCGTCGAGAAGGCGCATCAGATAGAGGTGAACATAGGTGTCGGAAAAGCCGAGGTTCGCGGTTGCGAAGGGACGATAGAAGCGAGTGACCGCGGCAACCGCGGCGATCGCGGCCCAGACCGCAAGCGATCGATCGCGCAGTTGTGCCGCGGCGCGATGTGCGATCTCGCGCATCGCATGCGTGACCCGCGCGCGAAGATCGAGGCGGCCGTCGACGACGTTCAGCCCGAAGAGAACGGCGGCGCGATAGCCTCCGGCGATCAACTGCAGCGGTCCGACGCCGCGGCTGCGCGCGCGTCCGAAAATCACGATCGCGGCAAGCAGGATCGCGTACGTCAGCGAGCCGGCGATGTTCAGCAGCGTGAAGAGCTGTCCGGCCAACGTCAATAGCGTCAGGCCGATGCCGAGGTTCCACCAGAACCACTCCATCCGCCCGAATGACGCGGGCCGCCGCCAGGCCAGCGCCGGCACGATCACGAACAGCAGCGCCATCGCCGCCGCGATGCGCAAGACCGTGTCGATGCCGAGTAGCCAGTACATGTCAGAAGGCCGCGAAATAGTGATAGTCGAGATCGTCGAGAGTCCGCCGCACCGCGCGGCCGGCCACGAGCGTCATCACCGCTGCGCCGGCGACCAGTCCGGCTACCGCCGCCGCGTAGTTGAAAAAACGGCTGCAGACGAAGCCGACGGCGATGTTGACGGCAAGTGCGATGGCGACGCTGCGCACGGCATCGTCGACTCGCGACGTCGTCAACAGCATCAGGAGATGGCGCACCGCGAACATGAAGAAGACGTAGCCGATCGCGGCCGCGGCGAAGACGCTCATCGTCACGCGCGCCATCAGCGCCTCGTGCAGGACCGGATTCGAAACGCGCTGCAGCGCCATGAAGACGCCCGCGGCCACGGCGAGCGCGATGATTGCGAAGACCGCCAGTCCGTAGCCGCGGCGGCGATAGGCGGCGCGATTCGCATCGATGAAATCCGCCGCGGCATCGCTCCGGATCCCCTTCTCCATCGGGATCAGTTCCTCCGAAAATTTCTCGATCGCCACTTCCACCATGCCGCTCATCACGATGGCCACGACGAGCGCGAGGTCGAGCGCCAGTTCGTAGCGGACGCTCAGCCAGAACGGATACGGCGGAAAGTCGAGGCGGCCGACCGGCGTCGTCCACGCGATCACGCGGTCGGCGAACAGGAACGCGTTGAACAAAAGCCCGTACACGAAATAGCGGGAGGTGGCGTAGACGAGGACCACCAGCCGCGGCGGATTCACCGGCTCGGCGCGTCCGCGCGCCAGGCGGCGGAGTTGCCACGATGCCGCGCCGAAACTGAGGACGTCCGCGACCGTCACGCCCACCGCATTCGCCGCGATCGGCGCGAGATGCAGCACCTTCGCCGCGATCAACACCGCGCCGAGCGACAGCGCGGTCACGACCAGGAACCAGTGCGACTTGCGCACGAGGTAGATGAGCGACCAGTTCAGCCAGAGAATCCCCAGACCAACGTAAAACGCGGTGGCGACGATCACCATCGACCACGGCAGGATGCGAAAAAGCGCATTCGCCAGCAGCGCGGGAATGAGCAGCGCCAGCATGGCGCGCAGCGCGATCCACCAGCCGCGCAGTGCCGTCCATCGCGCCAGCACTTCTTCCTTTTGATAGAGATAGAAAAGGCCGCGGCGGACGATCGATTGCGAGAAGCCGCCGGCCACGATGTAGCTGGCGATGAAGCCGAGGGCGATCGCGCTCCCCTGCGAGAGCTCGAGATCGATCGCACCCCAGATGCCGTAGCCCCAGATCAGCATCGTCGCGGCCTGCAGCGCCATCGGCATGGCGAACACGATTCCGGCGAAGTATCGCCGCACGAAACGCAACACGGAATTGACGTAGGGAACGGGATCTTCGCCTTCGACCACGAATGTGTACTGCCCGGCGCGGAAGCGCCGCTCGATTCCGCGCGCGAGGTCGAAGAGATCGCGTGCGCCGTGGATGCTGCGGGCGTCGTCGTCGCGGAGACCGAGCACCTCGAGCTGCGCGGCGATTTCCCACGCATCCTTCGGAATGCCGATGCGGTCGATGACCTGCTGGCCGAGCGCGTCCGCGGTCATGCCGCCGCCTTCTGCCGAGCCAGCGTCTGATAGAGGTCGAGATACGACGCGACGCAGTGGTCGAGACGGAACTCCTCGAGCACGCGTTGCCGCGCGCGGCGGCCGAGACGGATGCGAAGCGCGCGATCGTCGAGGAGCTGCGTTACCGCGGCGGCGAAACCGTCGACGTCGCGCGGCTTCACCAGGATCCCGCAATCCTCCAGCGCCTCGTGAACGCCGCCGACGTCGCTGGCTACCACCGCCCGCTCGCACGACATCGCTTCGATCACCGAGTACGGAAAGGCCTCGGAGATGCTGGTGAGAAGGACGACGTCGGCATCGGCATACGCGCCGGCAACGTCGCTGACCGCGCTCCCCATCGTCACGATTTCATCGAGCTTCAACTCGCGGCGGAGTTGCAGACAGCGTTCGTAATACTCCTTGTCGGCGACCGATCCGTGAACGGTGAAGCGGACGTCGCCATGCGTCTCGCGCACGCGCGCGGCGACGCGGAGAAACGTCTCGATGTCTTTCAGCGGATCGATGCGCGCGGTGGCGACGACGTGCAGCGCGCCATCCGTCTTCGCCGCGGGCGCGAACAGCTCGGGGTCGACGCCGTTGTAGATGACGCGGATCTTGTGCGGCGGCGTTCCGTGCGCGAGTTCCCAGCGCGAGTTGTAGTGGCATACCGGCGCCACCACGTCCGCGTGAAAATAGTTCGCGCGAACGACCGCGGTGATGAGATTCAGCAGGAACTGTTTGCAAAAGAAAAGACGGCGGAAGCGGGAGAGAAAGAGGTTCTGCTCGCGCAGATAGACGCCGTGCTCGGTGACGATCATCGGCGTGCCGTAGCGCACCTTGGCGGTGATGCACGGAATCCCGCAAAACGCCGCAGCGGTGGTGTGGGTAACGTCGGCCTCGGGTGGCGCCACGGTGAGGACGATGAGAAAGCGATAGAGCCAGCGAAGGCTCTCGGTGAGATCGAAGAGCGTCGGCTGCTGATGAATGCGAGCGGCTTCCGGCAGCGCCTCGGCGGCGCGGCGGCTGAACGCCTGCATGACCTCGCAGAACGCGCGCCACACCGGCCGCGACTTCATCGTCTCGCTGTAATCGCAGACGGTGAAAAAGTCCTCCATCTCCACGAGCACCTGACCGAATCCTTCCGGGTCGGCGCCGCCGTTCACGAAATCGAGGAAGCGGCGGAAGATCGGGACGAACTGGGCTTCGATTTGCGCGTCCGAGGTGCGGCGTTTTCGTTCGTACAACTCGGCGAAGGGCGCATCGGCAGTGAATTCGGCCGGCTCTTCGATGCCCCACAACGGTACGTTGATGATGCCCTGCACGTTCGCCGGCGGATCGAACTTCGATTCGATGTGCGGGTTCATCATGATCGGCAGCAGCGTGTAGCGAACGTCGGGCGTCTTTCGCAGCAGCGCGTCGCACCACGTGCTCACGCCGCCCGCGCCGTACGGATACGTGCCTTCCGTGGTCATGAGGACGGAGATGTCGCTCATCGCGTCGGCGTGCCGGCAACCGCGGGGCCGCCGCTTCCCTCCCGACGCATGAGCTGCGCGATTTTCCAGAGATCGACGCGCGCCGCGAGCAGATCGCTCTCGCGCCGCGTTCGATCGGCAGCGGCGTGCGCGGCTTCCGCGGCGGAGCGAAGTCCGGCCGAGACGAGCCGCGCGGTCGACTCTTCCCGCTGACGCGAGACGTCGACCGCCTGCGTCAGCAATGCGATCCGTTTCCGCAACGCGGCCGCGTCCATCGCCAGCGCGTCGCGCTGACGGCGCGCCTGCGCGTCGGCGACGTCGCGTTCGATCCGCGATTCCTCCGCCTCCAGCCGCGCCTCGGCGGCGCGGCGCCGCGCGGAGGCGTCGAACATCGGCAGGCCGATGCTCATGCGCACTCCGTAAAGTCCGTACTGCCGGTCGCCGCCGACCGCGGCAACGCCGCCGAAACCGGAAAGCAGCACCTGCGGCCGGCGCGCGGCTTCCGCCTCCTCGGCCGCCAACTCCCGGCGCTGAAAGAGAAGGCTGGCGACGCTGTCGTTCGCGCGTTGCGGCGCTGCGTCCAGCGGTTTGTCGACATCGATCGTGACTTCGATCGGATCCGGCGACGGATCCGCGATCAGTTGCTTGACGTGCGTCTCTGCTTCGATCCGCTGCGACTCGAGATCGAGGCGTTGCCCCTCGGCGGCGAGAGCCTCGTCTTCCCACTGCGCCGCGGTGACGTTCGAAATCTCGCGGACGTCGAGCATCTTTTTGGCGCGATCGCCGAGGTCGAGCGCGCGCTGCATGCCGCTGTTGAGAAGGCGAAGGCGCTCCTGCACCGTGTAGAGGCGCGCCACCGCATCGACCGTCTCGCGAAAGAGATCGTCCGACATCGCGCGCATCCGCTCGCGAAACGTGAGCGCCTCGATGCGTGCCGACTGGCGCTGCAACGCGCGAACGCCGCCGTCGAGCAGCGGATAGTCGACGCTGACAAGCGCGGTGAAGGCGTTGAAGCGCAGAACGTTCTGCGTGAAAAGATCGAGGTTGTCGGCGCTGCTGACCGAGGTCTCGGCGCGGACGGTGGGGAAATCGCGGATGGTGTCGCGATCGAGTGCGGCGACCGCGTCGGCCGCGGACGATGGCAACGCACGGGCGCGCGCGGCACGCGCCAGCACCTCGTCGAACGTCAGCACATCGGCCGCGCGCGCCGATGCGGCGAGCAACAGCGCAGCGAACGCGAAGGCACGTTTCATTGCAGCGTGATGATTGCCGGCGTTCCCGGCTGCATCATCCGATCGGGATTCGGAACGTTGACGACGATGGCCGGCCCGCCCTCGGCGCCGGCCGCGATCACGCGCGCGATCGGCTCGCGAAAACGATGCGGCGGAATGGTGAGAACGCGCACGTCGGCGGAAGCACCCGCGCGCACGAAACGAACGAGCTCCGGCGCAAGCTGCGCCTGGACGTGAACGGTGGAGGGATCGGCGACCTCGGCGAGCGGATCGCGCGTGTAGACGTCGTCCCCCGCGCGCACGCGAAGCCGCGCTACGGTGCCGGCCGCCGGCGCCATGATGGTCAACAGCGTCTGGCGGTGCTCGGCGAACGCGAGATCGGCCCGCGCACGGTCGAGCTCCGCGCGCGCCAGGGCGGGATCGGTGACCGGCGCCGCGGCGGTGCGCCGCTCGCGTTCGGCCAGCCAGTCGCGCCGCGCCATCGCGTATTCGGTTTCCGCGTCCGCGACTTCCTGTTTCGATACGTCACCCGAGGCGAGCAGTGCGCGATAGCGGGCCGCCTTCTCTTCTTTCGCCTTCATGATCGCGGCGGCGCTCTTCTCTCCTTCCGCCGAGACGGCAGCAGGGATGGCGGTAGTGCCGCGCAACTTCAATTCGGCTGACGCGATCTGCGCGCGGGCGTACGCGAGATCGCGATCGACGGCCGGATTCGTGAGCACGATCAGCACGTCGCCCGCTTTCACTGCCGCGCCCTCGGCGGCGTTGATTTTCGCCACGCGGCCCTCGATCGGTGCGGAGACGGTGACGGAGTCGATCGGCGCGACGGCGCCTTTGATTTCGATGCGCGGCGGCTGCGAGGCCGAGGCGTTGTCGGAGTCCTGGCAGGACGCGGCCATCAACACGCCGCACGCGCAAAGAATCGCGCACCAAACCGTTCTCATCGTCGCATCCGAATGGGAAACCCAGTGGAGAGGTTCTTGCACAGTCCGCTGCAAACTACGGGCCGTATGCGAGCACAGCAGTCGATCGAGCGTCGGGTGACACTGGGCGTACTGGCTATCGCTCTGCTCACCGCTCTCACCTCTGCCGCGATCATCGCCTATTTTGCGAGAGCCGCAAAGACTACGGAGGCATCGTCGACGGGCAGCGTCGCCGACGCGGTAGCCGCATCGATCGAAAAAGGAAATGCGCCGCAGCCGCTGCTCGATGCCTTTACCGCTGCCGGACAGATTCGTTCGGCCACCATTTTCGGCCACGACGGCCGCACGCTCGTTTCGTCCGGCTCACAAGGAGGCGGCGAATTAGTCTGCCGATCGATCGCTGGAGGCAACACGCTTTGCGTCGAGCCGGCAGCGATCGCGACGTCGACGCCGGCGCGCGCGTTTACTCGCGACGCGATCGCCGCCGCGGCAATTGCAATCGTCATCGCCATCCTTTTTTCCGCGGCACTCGTGGGCAGCATCCGGCGGCGCTTCCGCGCTCTTCGCGACGGCGTCCACGCCGCGACGCGCGACGAAACGCTGTCCACCCGCCTGCCGATCGCGCGCGGCGAGCTCGGTCCGCTCACGCAGTCGCTCAACGAACTGCTGGAGCAGATGCAGACGCGCGAGGTGACGCTGCGCCGCCGCACCGCGGAGCTCGAGTCGGTTAACAAGGATCTCGAGGCGTTCGCCCACATGGTTTCGCACGATCTTCGCGGTCCCCTCGGCGCCGTCAGCGGATTCGCGCAGGCGCTGGAGCAGGACTTCTCCGCGGAGCTGACCGACGACGCGCGCGATTGCGTTCACTGGATCCGCGACGGCTGCGAGCAGATGCAGCGTCTGATCGACGGGCTCCTGCAGATGACGCGGCTGACCCGGGCCGAGATGCAGCGCGAAGAGGTCGATCTCAGCGACATGGCGCGAAGCATCGCGTCGTCGCTGCAGCGATCGAATCCCGATCGCGACGTCGACTTCGCAATTGACGACCGCGTGGTCGCAAACGGCGACGAGCGCCTGCTGCGTGCGGTGCTCGAAAACCTGATCACGAACGCGTGGAAGTTCACGAGCAAACGGCCGCACGCGCGCATCGAGATCGGCATGCGCAACGACAATGGATGTCCCGCGTACTTCGTCCGCGACAACGGCGCGGGATTCGATCCCGCTCATGCGGCGAAGATGTTTCGTCCCTTCCAGCGCCTGCATTCGACGCGCGAATTCGAAGGGACCGGCATCGGCCTGGCGACGGTGCAGAAGATCATCCAGAAACACGGCGGCCGCGCATGGGCCGAGGGCGAGCCGGACAAGGGCGCGACGATCTGGTTCACCACCGGCTCCGCCGCACGTGAGGTGATGTAAGTGGCCCGCCCGCTCCGGCTCATCCTGATCGAGGATTCCGACCGCGATGCCGCGCACATCGCGATGGAGCTGAAACGCGGCGGCTGGGCGCCGGACATGACGCGCGTGGAGACGGCCGGGGAGCTCGGCGCCGCGCTCGACGCCGGTCCGTGGGACATCATCGTCAGCGACTATCACCTTCCCCGCTTCAGCGCACCCGAGGCGTTGGCGATCGTGAAGAAGCGCGAGCTCGACGTGCCGTTCATCGTCGTTTCCGGCGCCATCGGCGAAGACGTCGCGGTTGGGATGATGCGCGAAGGCGCGCACGACTACCTGTTGAAGGATCGCCTGACGCGTCTGGCGGCGGCGATCGAGCGCGAGCTCGATCAGGCGGCGCAGCGGCGCGACAAACGGCGCGCCGAGTCGCTCTTCCAGGCCGTGCTGCGCGCGTCGCCGCATCCCGGCGCGATCGTCGACCGCAACACCGGTTACCTCATCGACGGCAGTTCGTCCTTCGCGCGCGCATTTCTCGACGGCGCGTCATTTCCCGTCGCGCGGCCACTGACGGACGTGATCGATTTCTCGCTGCCTGCGAGGATCGAGCAGCTCCTCGCGCGCGGCTCCGGCACGGCGTGGTACGCGGTCTACCATGCCGGCGGCGTCGACCGCGTGGCGAACGTCCGCTGCTACACGGTCGAGCACGAAGGCGCGTCGTACGCATTCGTCGTCATCGAAGACGTGACCGAGCAGCACTATCTCAAGGCGGCCTTCGACGCGATTCCCGACGCGGTGCTGGTGATCGGCGCCGATCAGCGCCTGCTCTACGCGAACCGGCGCGCCGAGGAGTTGTTCGGAACTCTCTATTTCGGCATGGACGCGGAGCTCATTCTCGACCGCGATTCACTCGCGCCACGCTGGTGGCTGCGGACGACGTCGCGCTACGCGGCGGAACGAATCGTCATCGAAAATCAGCCGCACGAGGCCACCAGCGTCGTCTTCCGCTTCGCCGGCGAAACGAGCGCCTCGACGATTCTGACGCTGCGCAACGTTGCGGAAGAAGTCGAGCTGCAACGGCTGGCAATGCACGATGCGCTCACGGGCACGTACAACGTCCGCTATTTTTCCGAGGTGCTGCCGCAGCACATCGAAAGCGCGCGCGACGCCGCCGGCGGAGCGCTGGCGATGATCGATCTCGATCATTTCAAGCCGATCAACGACGAGTTGGGACATGCCGCCGGCGATGCGGCGCTGATCACGTTCGCGAACATCATCCGCACCGAGCTTCGACCCGGCGACGTGCTGGCCCGCCTCGGCGGCGACGAGTTCGCGATCCTCTTTCCGCGCCTGCCGGTCGCCGATGCGCAAGCCGAGGTGCAGCGCATCTTCGACCGCCTGGCGGCAACGCCGCTGCGGTACGACGGCGCCACGCGTCTGCTCAGCGCCTCGTGCGGCATCGTTTCCATCACCGACGGCGAATCGCCCGAATCGCTGAAGGAGCGCGCCGACCGCGCGCTGTACGAGGCGAAGCGGCAGGGCCGCGCGCGGTTTGTGGTGGGGTGATTGGGGAGACGACGTCGCGCACGATCAAGCGCGCCGCGGATAAGGTGTTCCTGCTAAGTGACCTGTTGTCTGTACTAACGCCTCGCCGCCCACCGCTGATGAAAATACAAGCCGTCTAAGCACGGTTCAGGCCGTTACTTCTTGGCCGTCCGATGCGCGCGCGATGAGTTGACGGTGCCACTGCTCGATCATCAAGTCATCCTCCTCGGCGCCAGCAGTGTAGATGAGCACTTTCCGTAGAGCGCGATCCTGCTGGTATATCTGCGGCCGCTGCGGGCCCGGACGGAGCCCGTAAGTCGCTAGCATGAGAAAATCACGATCGACGAGAAGACCGTGATGATTCGGAATCGCGTAGGTCTCGACAACGTGGACAGATTTGACGCGGCCAGGCGAAAGGGCGCGCCACTCCTGCAGGTTCGCCGGCCGCTTAAGGAGATTGCTCTCCTTAACGTCGTCATCGAAAAGCTCGCGGATGGCGCGCTCGGAGGGGCAAATGATCAGCACGTCAAGATCGGGACAGCCAGCCTCGCGAATCGCGCGCAGAACATCCTTCGCCCACGTGAGGCCATATCCCCAAACGGCGAGCCGTTTCGCCTGTGGCCGCTGCCCAATGTACTCGGCGGCACGGGTGATCGCAGCGGGTTCCATCATTACCCGCGCACCGGCCGGCCGCTCCACCTTCCCGTCGAACGTGGCGAAGAACTCCCGCGCCCGCGTCACGCCGGACCGAAAGAGGTTGTACTTCTCTTCGCTCGTCAGCGCGAACTTTGTCGTCGGAATACCGCACGTCGGGATGAAGATGCAGCTCGGATCTGCGGTTTGTGTCAGGCGCTTGTCGTGCGCGAGGCGCATTGTCTCGAAGACTGCTCGCCCGTATTGGATGAGCGTCTCGGGCCGCGCCGGCGGATCGTTTGACTGGTCGTCCACCAAGCGAAAACCGATCGACACGCAATCCGCTCGATCGGCAGCCCAGAACGGAAAATTGCTCAGGATTCCGCCGTCCACGACGAGTTTTTCGCCGAAGACGTGCGGTCGAAAGAAGCCGGGAAGCGTCGCCGACATCTGCACCGCCTCGGCGATTTTCATGGTCGGATACGTGCTTTTCTCGAACGTGAGGAAGTCGTAATTTGTAACGTCTGCTGCAATGATCTTCAGCTCCTTCTTTAGGTCGGCGAACGTGATCACACCTTTCGCCTTCAACAGCGCAAACACCCACTTGTACAACCCATCGGTTGCGTAGATCCCTTTGTGGCGGATGACCGCCAAATTCTTAGACATCGGCTGATGCAGCAGTTCCTCGAAGTCTTTCTCCCAGAGGATCTTTGTCAGCTCCTTTGGCGAATACCCGGCCACGTACAGCGCGGCAACGATCGAACCCGCCGAAGTACCGACCACCGACGAGAACGAGTAGCCCTGCCACTCGGCAACACGCAGCGCCCCGACAAGGGCAATGCCTTTGACGCCACCCCCTTGGAAGATGCCGCAGTACTCGTTTGCGCTCATGGTCAGTCGACCGCGAAATCCGCTATGACCGGAAGATGATCGGATGCGCTTTCCGCTGCGCGGCCGTGTATGACACGGAATTCACGGCAGCGCTCGGCGAGCCGCACGGTCGCGAAGATGTAGTCGAGCCGTACGCGCACTCCATAGCGCATGTCCTTGCCATCAAGCGCGGTCGGATAGGTCGGAGAAGCTCCGGCACGCGCGCCGAGGTCGATGAAACCGTGTGCGACCGGCGCAGCGATGATCCGCGTGTCGAGCTTCGCTCGCTCGTCCTTGAAACGCGTGGCGAGGTGATCGGGCGCGGCCTCTAGCGTGGGGGTCGCATCTTCCGGCGCCACGCTGTTCATATCGCCCATGATCAGCGCGTTATCGGTCGCTCGGGATTTACCGAGGACGGTCTGCATCTCGATCAGCCGCTGATGGGAAGCGAACGGATGGAGGTGCGACATGACCACCGTCATTGCACCCGCCGCTTCTGTTTCCAGAGTCGCGCGAACTAGGCCGTTGTACATCCCGACGGCGCTGCCGTTGATCTTCCGGACGCGAACTGAGGGGCGACGCAGCAGCGCGACGTGGTGACCTGACGGTGCGTGATTCAGGAAGCCGATCATGCCGGTTGCGCTGCAGAGATCGTTGAAGTCGGCAGCGCGCGTGTCATCGAAGTCGGTGCACTCGCAGATGCCGAGAAGATCCGGAGCGGCGTCATTGATCAATTGCACAATTGATGGAAGACGGTTACGGTGATCGCAGCGTCCGCCCGTCAGAATGTTGTAAGCCATGATTCGCACATCAGAAGTGTACCGGTAATAGGCGGACACACCTCACCGAGGTGACGCACTTTGGTACGGTCGGGGCTGATAACACCGAATCACATCCGAAGCGGCCGCCGTATCCTCGGCCACCGCTTCGCGGGTGTTTTACTTAGCCCTCGGGCCTGCGCTGGAGGTCGATCCGCTTGAGGGAGAACGCGCCGCGAAAATCGAGATCATCCCCGGACGAAAGCGGACGCCGGAAACTCGGTCGGCAGTCGTTTTCTATGCGGTCGCTGATATGCAACGGTCGACGTCTTCGAAGAGTCGGCGGAACATCTCCGGTGGAAGCTTCGTATCGCTAGCGGCGACTAGCCGGAATCGCTGAAGGAGCGCGCCGACCGCGCGCTGTACGAGGCGAAGCGGCAGGGACGCGCACGATTCGTGGTGGCGTGAGCAGCCTGGGAACGCGGGCGTCTCGCCCGCATCGGACTTCAGGCGGGAGTCGACAGCGGGCGGGACGCCCGCGGTCCCAGGGTCTGATCGCTCGCGATCGCGTACCGTGCTGCGTCTTCGGCCGTCAGCGGCTTGGCGAAGAGATAGCCCTGCATCAGCGACACGCCGAGGCTTCGCAACGTCTCGACCATCTCGGCGGTGGAGACGCCTTCCGCAACGAGCTGTGCGCCGAAACGCGACGCTAGCGACCGAAGCGCCTCGATGACGGCGCGGCGGTTCGGATCGGTGTCGCAGCGCTCGATGAAGTAGCGGTCGATTTTCAGATAGTCGGGACAGACGTCGATCATCATCTTGAAATTCGACTGCCCGAGGCCGACGTCGTCGAGCGCGATCTTCACGCCGTTTTCGCGCAATTTCGCGAGCGCCGTGAGAAAGCTGACGTTGTCCCATGGCGGCGCGTGCTCGACGATCTCGATGGTCAGACGATTGAGCGGAATGTCGTTGTTGTCCGCCGCGGCGATGAAGAACGGGACGAAATCGCGATCGCGGCCGAGCGTCGAGGCGTGCACGTTCACCGACAGCCGGATATTTTCCTGGCGCGGCGCGCGAGTGAGCGCGGCGGAAACGCAGGCGCGGTCGACGAGCGACTCCTCACGCTTCAGACGGACGTAATCGAACAGGACGTTCGCCGCCTCGAAATTCGTCCCCATCGGTCCGCGAGAAAGACATTCGAATCCGGCCAGTTGCGGCGGCAGCGTCCCGTCGACGGCGCAGATCGGCTGATACATCGGTGTGATTCCGCCTGGAGCCAGGATCGAGTTCAGCGCTCTGTGTTCTTGCATGCCCGCGGATTCACTGCTCCAGAAGCGACTTCGCCACCTGCGCGATCTCCATCATCGCTTTCGGCTTGTGCAGGAAGGCGTCCGCGCCGCGGTTGTACGACTCGCGCTCGATCTCCGGCGTACCGAAGGCGCTGAGCAGGATGACGCGCGTGTCGACGCATTTCTGATGCACGTCGGCCACGATCTGCAGCCCTTCCACGCCGCCGATTCCGGTGAGGCGAAGATCGGCGATGACCAGGTCGTACTGGTAATTCGCCAGCAGCGCCTGCGCCTCCTCCAGCTCGTATGCCGAAT
>Ga0157369_10001107_pt1 | contig 33725 bp, 31 predicted proteins | sample C25metaG_FD_113461 | JGI IMG/M metagenome (GOLD analysis project Ga0157369, IMG submission 113461) | Corn rhizosphere microbial communities from Kellogg Biological Station, Michigan, USA - C2-5 metaG | ecosystem: Host-associated > Plants > Roots > Rhizosphere > Soil | place: USA: Michigan... | reverse complement strand
TTAGTTGCCGAGCGTTGGTGGAATGTGAAGAAAGCAAGCGTAACAGAGGACTATGCCGACGGTATCTGGCGCTCACTTGAGAGAGATATTTTTCCAGCAATCAGTGATATCAGTGTCACTGAGATTAAGGCTCATACTATGGTTAAAGCTGTTCAGCCGTTTCAGGCCAGAGGTGCATTAGAGACTGTTCGCCGGCTTTGTCAGCGTATTAATGAAGTCATGATTTATGCGCAGAACACAGGCCTGATTGATGCAGTTCCCAGTGTAAATATCGGAAAAGCATTTGAGAAACCGCAAAAGAAAAAACATGCCAAGCATCCGCCCGGATCAACTTCCGCAGCTAATGCAGACTATTCGTACGGCAAGTATCAGCTTGTCCACAAGATGCCTTTTCATGTGGCAACTTCTCACCATCACCCGCCCTGCCGAAGCCGCTGAAGCTCGATGGGATGAGATCGATTTTGATGCTAACGAATGGAAAATTCCTGCAGCTAGAATGAAGATGAACCGAGACCACACGGTTCCACTATCTGATGGAGCTCTCGCTATTCTGGAAATGATGAAGTCTCTCAGTGGTAGTCGAGAATTTATCTTTCCCAGTCGCATCAAACCAACCCAGCCAATGAAGAGCCAAACAGTGAATGCAGCACTCAAGCGTGCTGGCCTAGGAGGCGTACTCGTATCACACGATTTACGTTCTATTGCTAGTACGGCACTCAATGAGGAAGGATTTCCGCCTGATGTCATTGAAGCAGCACTGGCTCATGTAGACACAATGAGGTACGCCGCGCTTATAACCGCAGTGATTATATTGAGCAACGTCGTCCTATGATGCAATGGTGGGCTGATTTTGTTAGCAAGGCCGATAGTGGGAGTATTGTTGAAAATGGGTAAACGGGGTTAAAACTTGTGGGCTAAGTTTTGAGCTGGACTAGTGTTTTCCTAGCAAATGTGCATTGGCTCAAACCTGTCTTGGAGTAATCGTAGATAGATCGCAATCGAATCTGACAGTCTGGTTTGCGCCAAAAGCAGACGATCATTGCAATACTGATGTTAAGGAAAGAAATTCTTTGAAAATATTGAATAAATAAAGAACTGAATAAATATTCTTCATCAAAAGCACTTTAGTTCTAGGATAATATTACTGCGCTCATTATTATATTCTTACTTTAAAAATGAAATTAATTTTCACAATGCCACCCCTTAAGATGGCATCAATTAATCATTAATTATCACCAAATAATTCGATATAATTTGAGCAATACGATCCTGGAATAAGGTACATAGGTTCCAGTTTATTGTAGGTACCAATGCTATCGTTTATTCCGAATTGAGTTCCAAAAAAGAAATCAGAATCAAGTGACTTTCTGACCTCTAAAGAAAAAAGATTTAACGCATGAGCTAAATTATAGTGCAGCCAAAATAGCTCTCTTCTCCAGTGTTCATAGGTGTCATATTTCTCATGATATTTATCTTGGTCCATTCTGATTTTCTTCCAACTCATATCGCTCCTCCAAAAACCATTTATGTTACTTGCAAAGTTCATATTAGTTATATGTTCGCAAAGGTAATATGCATGGTTAGCGAGCTCAACCATTGATAAGTCAAGGTTGGGAAGTCGGCCTGGCATTTGAGTCGCCAGAACGATCTGGCAGGCCTCATAAAATCCATCAATAACTTCAGATTGCATTCCATTAGCGATAAGGTTATCGCTAATGTTATCCCAAGCATGAAGATACATCTTACTTGCGAGGCGTTCTACAAGGTAGCGCTCTGTTTTGAACTGATTACGAGTCGATTGCCCACATATATAATTTTTTTGTTCATTACTCAGCGTTGCAAAAAAACTCTCAAGGGCCGTAGCACCAATCACCATAGCTTCATTTAATTTATGTTCATTTTTAATTTCGGCGATGGCATTGTTTAGATATGGTGGGATGCCGTAATATCTATCATTGACAACATAATAAAACTCCCTGACTGTGGAAATAGCATTCCAATACGAGAAAAGTTTTCGAAATCAGCCTTCAATTTATCTAGCGATTTCTTTTCATTACTAGGTAGGTCCTCTGGAGCGTATACCTGATAGTAAATTCCTGCACCATATACCCATCCATCATTACCTCTGTCACCTATGTTACCATGAGGTTTTACTTTATCGAATCCGGGACGGTAATATGACATAACTTTCGAAAATAAATTTTCATATTCTATTCCGTTACTTTCGTGAACTTTAAGTTTAAAGCTCTGGATATATCCCTCTGACACTTTCGACCCCCTAACTAAAATTTTTTCTATAACTGAATAAGTGAAGACTTGAGTTAAAAACACTCTCCATTTATTTTGTTTTTACCTTCAGCACAGCTTAATATGTGCCTAGCTTTGACACTATATCTTTACTAAGCAGTTATGGGGAACAGATTTTCTGTGACAGTCTATACAATAAATGGTGCTTCATATGGCTGATGAGAATCTAGATATCCACCTGAGCTATAGGTGCCATTAACGACCGTTTATCGCTCAAAGCGGCCTTATCAAATGGATTCGTGACAGGATTGGTTTGCAGCAAGAAGAAGATGTTTGGGCATCTGGTCTGCATGAACGGCTGGTCTCTGAAGGGATTTTCGCTCATAGGGCTGTCGCCTTTGAAATGCAGCGTGAACCACTCATGGCCCGCAATTGAATATTGCTAATTTGAAAACAACTTTATCAGGTTCGATCTGGCGGAAGAGAGCGTAGCGTTAGGGGAAATTATGACAATTGACTATCTACAAGCCTGGTACAGCGGCAGCTGAACAATGCTGCGAGTGTAACCAAAAAATCCCCCCTCGTTTCTTCATTATTGTGCCATCATCTACGCCTGTTGTGTGTTGGTCATCATGTGGTTAACTTGCCAAGAAAAGCGATAAGTAATTCTCGTTTCTGGTGGCATGAACCGTGTAAAAAAACTTTTGCTGAATGAGGATTACCGCGAGTCTGCGCTGAGGTCAATGAAGCTCTGATAAACATTCTCAGTAAGACAGTGATTATCCCTCCGATTCGTCATAAACAAGTAAAGAACCATGTTTGGATTCTTTAAAAAAACCTGACGCTGAGCCCAGGCAAGGTCCCCGACTGACGGCAAAACAATTTATCGCGCTGACGCTGAGTGATGAAAAGCTGTCTATGCCCGTGTACCTGCCGGGGATCCGCAGTGAGGACGAATGTGACGAGATGGGTTTATAGCCACTCATCTACATCTGGAATGTGGATCGTGTCACTGGCACGTTCAGCCTTTCTGTTAACGGTAAGCATTGCCCACCTCCTGGAGCCTTTCGTGCCCCGAGAAGACCCTGCGTATGTCGAAATTCGTGATGAGGCGATGAAGGTCATCTCCGAGGCTTCAACGCGGTCCGTTCTAGCGACGGTTGAGAAAACCGGTCTCATGCCCGATGTTTTGTTCCCGTATGACGCTGAGAACGAATGATTGCTATCACGGCGGCAGAAGAGGGATGGAAAAATCATGAGAGAGCCCGTCAGCTTACCAGCAGGGATTCCCGGGATGCCTCTCTTGCTTTTCCAAAGTTAGTGGACAGGGGATTTATTGTCTCAAGCGGTCAAGAGCGTGACAAATCCTGTTGCCTGCCAGGCATGGATTTATCCTATCCGCAAGAGGTCTTCGCTAATGCGTTAAGCTCGATACCAAACTTAACGCTATGCGTACGAGACTTAACGCATAGCGAGCCTGATTCATTGGTTACCCACCCGGAGAGAGATGAATATGGCTTTTTTATCAGTCGTTTACTGGATAAACCTTTCATAGATGATCTTGACGACTTAAGTGATGAATTCAGGTCTGAACTATTTAAACTAGCTGCGGCTTCAGACTGGGCCATGAAGGAAATGCTGGTTCTATGACCTCATTGAACCAGCATCACACATAAACTCAACGGCTTCCCGCTTCTGGTCTGTCGTCATTACTTTCGACCGAGAGCCACCTGAATCCCCTCCTTATTAAGCATGGCTTCAGCAAGTAGCTTCCTGAGTCGTGCGTTCTCCTCTTCAGGCAACTTAAGCCGCCTCACCTCAGGCATTTTCATGCCGCTAAAACTCCTGCGACAGGTGTAAAAGGTGGCGTCGGAAATGGCGTGCTTACGGCAAAACTCACGGGCAGAAACCCTGGCTTCACCCTCGCGGAGGATGCTGATGAACTGTTCGTCGGAAAAACGCTTCTTATGGGGTTGTCCTCATGTGGCTTATGAAGACGTTGCTAACATCGGTGTGTATTAATCAACGGGGAGCAGGTCAAACCATCTCGTCAAAAAAATCACAAGTTTCATGAGCAATATTACTTTGCAACATTTATCTCAATTAGCTATAAAGAGGGAAAAATACTATTAATTAGGATAAGGGCATGCAAAGCACAGCCTTAGATAAAAGTCAAGAATTTCAACTTGTTGGGAATGATGATATTGCCGAGCAATCAACAATTAATGCAACTCAAGAAATAAAAGACAGTGTTACTCCAGAGATTATAATCGCACTTTGTGGGCCAATTGGTTCACCGCTACATGAGACTGCTGAGCAGATATCATTCTCACTGAAAAAATATGGCTATAAAACATATGACATACGTTTGAGTGATCTAATCCGGATTAATTCAAAATATACAGAAATTAATATTGATGAAAGCACTAAGCTAAAGAAATTCAAGTCGCTGATAACTGTGGGTGATAAACTTCGTGAAATTTACGGTGGTGATATTCTTGCAAAATTAGCTATTGCTAAAATTAGCGCCGAGCGTAAAAAAAACTTTGGTGAGTTTGATGATATTGTCAATGAATCCAGCAAAGGGGAAGCGAGTAAGATTAAAAATCAAAAAATTTGCCATATTATTGACTCAGTTAAAAACTCCTCTGAGCTTGAGTTATTGAAATCAATCTATGGAAAAATGATTTTCTCTATAGGTGTGTTCTCCCCTTTAGAGGCAAGGCGTGAAAATCTTTCAAAAATTAATAGCCTAAGCGTTGAAGATATTGCTGAACTAATCAATACCGATTCTGGTGAAGAGTTCGATCATGGGCAATCAGTTAGAGCCACTTTCCCGAAATGTGATTACTTTTTGCGGGTTGATAGTGGGTTGGCAGAGCCAGGAAATGCCGAGGCTAAAGGCCAAATTCTATCTAAACTTGAACGTTTCTTTAAGCTAATTTTTAGGAGTTCAGTTATATCACCGACTGAAGAGGAAAATGCAATGTATGCAGCCACCTCAGCGGCTCGTAATTCTGCATGTCTATCAAGACAAGTTGGTGCTGCAGTAACATCTTCATCCGGAGAACTTCTTTCTACCGGTTGGAATGATGTGCCTCGTAATGGTGGTGGCCTCTATGGTAAACAATCTATACGCTTAAAAGTTATTGATCCTGATCATCGTTGTTATGCTTTACAAAATAGAAATTGCTCGAATGATGCAGAAAAGAGAATATTGGCTGAAGTTGTCATTGATAGCCTTGTACAGGAAAAAATAATCCCTGTAAAAAAAAGAGAAGCTGCGATTCAAACCATTATAAAAAACTCACGATTAAAAGATTTAATAGAGTTTTCAAGAGCGGTTCATGCAGAAATGCACGCAATTCTTGGCGCATCTCGTGTGGCAGGAGAAAGAATTTTAGGCGGGAAAATATTTGTAACAACCTATCCATGCCATTCCTGTGCAAGGCATATTATCGCTTCTGGTATCTCTGAAGTATATTTCATTGAACCGTATAGAAAAAGCTTAGCTCTTAAGCTTCATTCGGATGCGATGACCGAATCAGTAATCGAGACGGATGAAAAAGTGAAGTTGATACAATTTGATGGAGTAGCTCCAACTAGGTTTCTTGAGCTTTTTGAATCTGGATCTCGAAAATCTAAAGCTGGGGTGCTAGAGTTAGCGACAGAGGGTGCGGCTATGCCTGTGGATAGCGTTAGTCTCAAAGCGATTCCTAAATTAGAACAGGTAGTTATTGCTGAAGTTGATAGTAATAAACTTAACTTGTTGAGGCTTGAGTGATTTATATGAAAAAAAACGACAGAAACCAGTTGGAACTACCTATATTAACAGAAGTTATTATAGGAACAATCCACTCCAACACCAGAAGTGTCCAACACACTGCTCAACCGTCTACATGTGAGAGTGAGTATGTCGAACTTGCAGGTTCTGAAGATATTGAGATTTATCAATCGATTAGCAACGCTTACTTCAGGGCCTTATCTACTCAGAAACGTTAGTTAATTGCCATGATTTAGGCTCCGTTTTGGATAAGGATTGGTTTTGGATACGCATGTCCTTTTTGCTACATGCGTATCTATAAGTAGAAATCAGATTAATTATTTTACAACGTTTATCTTAATCGCTGACGTGGACTGCCCCCATACCCGTAGACAAATTCTGTCCTCACTACGATGCCTGTTCAAAGGCTTCCATACTGGTGCCGCCGGGATGGCTGCCCCGGTATGAGTGTACGATGGCCTCGCCGTCAGGTTTACGAGCGCCAGCTCCCGCAACAACGTAGGTTTCATCGACCAGCCGACCACGTTACGGGCGAAGAAATCGATAACCGCCGCCAGATACAGCCAGCCCTGCCAGGTGCGGATAATATAAGTAATATCGTTATTGGCCCGGACAACAGTAAACTGGCGCTGTACGCGATTAGGGGCAACAAATGCGGGGCGGCCAGCGATACGACGCGGAACTCTATAGCCACGTAAGGCTTTAATCCGGTTCAGTTGCATAATACGACCCATCCGGTTTTTGCCGCAGGTTTCACCGATTTCATTCAGATCGCCATGAACCGGACGATAGCCATATACGCCACAGCTCAGTGAAAAGGCGTCGTGGATGAGCGTTAGCAGATGCTGGTTATCTTTTCCCCGCGCAGAGACCGGATTATGAAGCCACGCATAAAACCCGGCCCGAGAACATTAATTAAGAATCAACTCGGACCTGAAAATACTTCCGAATTGCAACGTCGCGGTTTGCTCGTCATCCTGAATAATGTTAACCCCCATCATATTGATCCAATGGTTACGAGATGGGTCGATTAGCGTCTCAATGGTTGGCTGCTCTCTGAGCAAATCGATGGCATCCACATTCATGCCTTGCCTTACGGTAACTTTTGAAATCATATCGTCATAAATATAGATCGGTCTCGGCAACTGGAAAGAAACCTCTCGACCTCGATAGCGACCGCCGAAAAGATGAGCTCTTGAGGTGCTTTCCAGCAACTCTTCGCGTGCGCGTCGGTCGCGATCTGCAAGAAACTCTATACGCTTTTTATCTGTTTTTTTTGTCGATGGAGGCATGGCTTGCGGTTTCCCGAAAGGCGCGGCTACCGCCTCTGCCGCTGTTTCAAAGCCTGTCGACCGAAGCAGTTTGGCCATTACGCCACGGGTTGCGGCGTCCTTTACAAACTCCATTTCACTTTCGGTTATAATTACAGGATCTTCAGGTTCTGGATCAATGATCTTCAGGTGGCTTGGATTACCGTCCTCAATGCCGATACTAAGACCTGATACCAACCTCTGCCCTGTATGCCTTGGTGGGAACTTTATTGAAAGTTTCTGGGATATGCCCGAATCGATTTGGCTATCCCTGAAAGCCTCGCCAGATTGAGTTCCCTTACATTCTATAATATGCCATTTTCCATCGAGCCCATGTACCACGAAGTCAGGCGTCTTATTTGGCCCTCGCTTTGCGGTGCGATGCTGGTATGCGCCATGGCTTGCGCCGTAGCGCTGCAAAAAATAGCGGCCATCGACAATATCAACCAATGGTAAATTCTTCATGAGCCAGACCATTGGCACTCCCATTCCGAAGTCATCACTTAGAATAGTTTTCTGATGCGCATCAAGATCTGTATAGCTTCTTGTCAAGCGGAGATCCTGGTCTCGAGGCGTGATTGCAGCCAAATATCTCACCCACGCCCAGAATTCTGCAAGCGAAACACCTGTGACAGAAGTCGGTGTTGTCAGGTAACCAATGATTAATAACATCGAGTTGATGTTCAATTTGAAGGAGCTGCTGCCTGCGGTGAAAGCAGCCGGAAAACTGGGAATCTTGCCGATCCCTGGCCAACTGGATTTATCAACATGAACATCGATCGTACGGTACATTGCGAGTGATCCTCTCTAAAAAGTTGGGTGCCAATATTAGTGACCTGCTTCCCGTTCAATAAAATACATCGATACCAGTCATGCCCACCTTGAAGGTGGTTGGCATTACCAACTTGATCTTACCCAGCAATAGTGGACACGCGATTAAGTGAGTAAACTCTTAACCAGAGGTATCTCACATGACAAAGCCAGCATCAACAATAAAGAAGACGCGTAAACAGCACACGCCTGAATTCCGTAATGAAGCCCTTAAACTCGCTGAGCGTATCGGCGTGGCCGCCGCCCGCGAGCTCAGCCTGTATGAATCACAGCTCTATGCCTGGCGCAGCAGACAACACCACCAGGCCACGTCTTCTGAGCGCGAGAGCGTACTCGCTGCTGAAAATGCCCGCCTGAAACGGCAGTTGGTTGAGCAGGCAGAGGAGCAGGCCATTCTCCAAAAGGCCGCGACATACTACGCGAAGCACCTGAAATGAAGTATGTCTTTATCGAAAAACACCAGGCTGAGTTCAGCATCAAAGCCATTTGCCGCATGCTGCGTGTGGCCCGCAGCGGCTGGTATGCCTAGTGCAACCGGTGCCGGGTCATTAGTGCGCGTCAGCGCTTCCGGCAGGACTGTGACATTGCGGTCAGTGACGCCTTCACCCGGGCGAAACAGCGCTACGGTGCGCCACGTCTGGCAGATGTAATGCGGGAGCAGGGGCTGACGTATGACGTTAAAACCATCGCTTCCAGCCTGCGGCGGCAGGGGCTGCGGGCAAACGCCTCCCGACGGTTCAGCCCGGTCAGCTACCGTGAACACGGGCTGCTGGTGTCGGAGAACCTGCTGAAGCAGGACTTCAGCGCCAGTGGCCCGAACCAGAAGTGGGCAGGAGACATCACATATCTGCGTACGGATAAAGGCTGGCTGTATCTTGCCGTGGTCATCGACCTGTGGTCGCGGGCGGTTATCGGCTGGTCAATGTCATCGAGGATCACGGCGGAGCCTGCGTACGATGCGCTGCAGATGGCACTCTGGCGGCGTAAACGCCCGCAGAATGTTATCGTTCATACTGATCGCGGCGGACAGTATTGCTCAGCGGATTATCAGGCACGGCTTAAACGACATAATCTGCGTGGCAGCATGAGCGGCCGTGGCAATTGCTACGACAACGCCTGCGCAGAGAGCTTCTTCCATTCGATGAAAGTGGAATGTGTCCACGGAGAACGTTTTGCCAGCCGGGAAATCATGCGGATAACGGTGTTTAATTATATCGAGTGTGATTACAATTGCTGGAGTCCCCACAGTGCCTGCGGGGGCCTCAGCCCGGAACAGTTTGAAAACCAGACCCTCGCTTAGTGCTGTGTCCACATTACGCGGGTAGGATCAACTTCCGCTTTTCGCTCATAGCGGACCTTGCAACGACTGCGTGTCCGCTTCGTGCCAGAAGCAGACATTGATAACATTGAGATATGTTAATTGATAGGGAGCAAGTCAACGCTGTAAAACCTGTCACCAAATTAATAATGCTCATAAGCCCATTAGATCGGATACATTCGGCAGGACCCACATCATATAGGCTTCATAGCGTATGTTTGATGCGATTTGTTAACTCAACCCTCTCAGAAGCTGAGGAGTAAACCGAGCTAAATCATGAACTGATGTGGACCTTACTAGACCTGTAAACTTGAGCAGATTGCTGGATGTGAAATGATAATAACACCGGCAAATTAATCATTGTGCTTCTTTAAACTTGCGCACTCTTTTCTAGAGCAGAAAATACTTTTACGACACACAAGCATTATGATGGAGGTTGCATTGATCATTCCTCTCCAGAAGCAGACTGAGGGTGGAAAGCTTTACACACGCTTTCCTGAGACCGAAGCCAGGCTGGCAGAATTAGTCACTCTTGCAGATGAAAATCTGATTTGGTTGTGTATGCAGAGCAAGACACATCCGCAATATGTGCCCAGTGAATGTCTTCTTTACTTCGTCCGGCGCAGCGCATTGACTAACCCGGCTCTTTTTGATCCCCTCTTCAGGATCCTCTCAGAACGCATTTTCAGGAAGCTTCCTCGAGCCATTAATCATGCAGGAAATTCTGTGTCAATGGTGAACAGCGACATTCAGGAGAGCGTTTTGGACCGTTTTGTTGAAATGCTCGTGCTCGATAAAGCGGTATATGATGCACGACTGGACATGTTTGAAATCCGTTTTGACAAAGCCGTTTTAAGTCTAAAAAACGATGCCCTGCAGAAGTCTTATCGGTCTGAGAAAAGAAACACTGAGCTGGAGTACGATGATTCAGAGGACATTACTTCAGAGGTTGAAACTGCTTCTGAAGGTTTTAATCCTTTTGAAGAAACAGATTTCAATCATTTTCATTACCGTCGTGAGCTTGATGCGGCGATTGAGACTTTACCCGATCTACAGAAGCGAATCATTGAGATGATCCGATTAGATTTTCCAATAGACTCCATCGACCCTCAAGAGATGACAATTTCCAAGGCACTTAACAAGTCTGAAAAGACCATCCATAATCAGAAAAACAGGGCGTTTGCACGTCTGAAAAAATTGCTTGAAGGGGGCATATGATGACCGGACTTTCACCTCAGGCATCCCTAGAAGAGGTGCTGGAGTCATTTTCCATAGAGCATGATGTGGGAAAAGCGACTCTGCAAAAGTACCTCACAGCCTTCCCAGAATTTGCTAATGAACTCATAGATTTATCTCGAGAGATAGCCAGATCATCAATTGAGGATGATGCACCACTCTCTGAGTCTCAGCGCCGCTTAATCAATTCGGCTGTCACTCGCATCCAGACGTCACCGGGGAAAACAACAGGTGACCCCTTCGCCAATATCCCGGCTCAGGAAATGCGTCATCTCGCTAAATTGCTTAATCTCCCCCGGCAGGTTGTTATGGCATTTAAAGAACGAAACGTAATTGCCGAGTCTGTTCCCCGGAAGGTTATGATCAGCTTTGCTGAAAAACTTCAGACAAGCGTTCAGCACCTGTTTACATCTCTCAAACAGCCACACATGGAGGTTGCAGGGAGCTATAAGTCCAACACTAAACCGGGTGATACAGAAAAGATTACTTTTGAACAACTGCTGCGGGATGCTGACTGGCCTGAGGACGATATCAGTCACTTAATGGAAGAGGATTGATAACGTGCAAGCCGTGGAACTGGCTCGTAAGGCCGCTGCTGCTCTACATGACCAAGCCGTTGCTTCAGGACATAATCCATGGGCACCCTATGAGTTTGCTGTTGCAGAAGCAAAACGGCGAGGCCTTGATGTGGAGAGAACCAGTAAAGGATCGCCTAATCTGAGGGGCGCACGGGCTCGCTTTATTCCAGAGGAGATGTTTATCCTCCACGAAAAATGCGCAACTCTTTTTGAACAGGCATTCCTCGTCGCTCATGAAATTGGTCATGCTGAACTTGGAGATGATGTCGAAGAGGATGAGACGAGTTATACGATAGATCCCACCAGGACATCGGAATCCTCGCCTCTAGGAGTTGAACGAGTCGTTGATTACAGCCGCAGACAGCGAAGAGAGGTCCAGATGGATCTATTTGCGCGAGAGTTTTTGCTGCCGAGGCATTTTGTCAGCACGCTTTATCTTGAAGGCCAAAGTGCTTCAAGTATTGCCGAAAGGCTTGGCGCGCCGTTTGACGTCGTTGCCCAGCAACTTTTTGATGCACTGCTGTTGCCTCCGACATTGCCTGAAAATCAAAAGCCAGCAATTGAATTTCCCCTAAACGATGAACAGGTAGAAGCCGCTGCTCATCGTGGTGCTGCCTTTCTGCTTGAAGCCGGACCCGGCACAGGAAAAACACAGACATTGGTAGGCCGTGTTAAAGGGCTGCTTAATGAAGGGGTTGATCCCCGTAAAATTCTCCTGCTGACTTTTTCAAATAAAGCCGCTGGAGAAATGGCTGAAAGGATTGCGCGAGTTGATAGCGCTGCTGCGGCTGCGATGTGGATCGGTACCTTCCACTCATTCGGCCTCGATTTGGTTCGCCGGTTTCACGATAAGCTGAATCTGCCGCAAGCTCCCCGAATGCTGGACCGTACTGAAGCAGTAGAACTGCTGGAGCATGAGTTCCCTAAATTAGGCTTGATTCATTACCGCAATCTTTACGATCCAAGCCGAATTATCGCGGACTTTCTCACCGGCATATCACGCGCTAAAGATGAGGTAGTCGATGCAAGCACTTACCTTGGACTGGCGAAGGCCATGCGCGATAGCGCTGTTGAGACTGATGCCATCCTTGAAGCAGAGAAAGCGATTGAAGTCGCCAGGGTGTACGCAGCTTATGAAAGCCTCAAGCAACAGTCTGAATGTATAGACTTTGGGGACCTGGTTTCACTACCTGTAAAGCTGCTTGAAGAAAATGAAGCTATTCGCTCTCATATTCAGTCTACCTATGAACATGTTTTGGTGGACGAATACCAGGACGTCAACCACAGCAGCGTGCGACTGCTGAAAGCCATATGTGGTGAGGGTGAGAACCTGTGGGCAGTTGGGGATGCCAAGCAGTCAATCTATCGTTTCAGAGGTGCCTCTTCATTTAACATGACGCGCTTTGGGAATGAAGATTTTCCAGGCGGGATGCGATATCGGTTAAAAACGAACTATCGATCGGTACCTGAAATAGTTTCAGCATTTTCGAGATTTGCGGTGGGCATGGCTGTGGGGGATGCTGAAAGCGGGCTACACCCGAACCGGGAGAGTAATGCCTGCAAACCCGAGCTTCGCTTTGTGGGACAAGGCGTCCAACAGTCACCTGCTCTTGCAGACGCGATACAGGAAATGCTGGATGCCGGATATCCATATCGTGATCAGGCCGTTCTCTGCACAGGCAATGAAAAACTCTCAGAAATCGGGCAACAGCTAGAGCGCTTAGGCATCCCTGTTCTGTTCCTGGGCAGTGTTTTCGAGCGTCCCGAGATTAAGGATTGCCTGTCGCTGCTTTCCCTTCTGGTGGATCGCCGCGCAATGGGCCTAGTGCGAATGGCTTGCCTGCCAGAATTTACAATGTCGCTGGAAGATGTCGGCAATATACTTGCCTGTCTGCGTGAACAAGATGACAGAGGGGACTGGAGAGAAAAAACAGATCAGTTCCAAATCTCTGAAAATGGCCATGCGGTCATAAAGCGACTGATTAAAGCACTGGATGGTTATAACGGAGCGACTTCACCCTGGACTGTGCTGGCAACTGTGCTTTTAGACAGGACACGCATAGTCGCCCGCATGGCAATGTCTCCAGCTAGCAGTGACCGCACCCAATGTATTGCAACCTGGCAGTTACTTAATTTCTTGCGAGTCCAGCCCTCAACTGGCGAAGGATTATTTATCACCCGCACATTAGATCGCATCCGTCGTTTAGTCCGACTCGGAGACGATCGTGACCTCCGGCAACTCCCGGTAGCAGCACAAAGCATCGACGCTGTTCGCCTCATGACCATTCATGGTGCGAAAGGGCTGGAATTTCCTGTAGTTCATATACCAGGCATGAATGCAGATACCTTACCTGGCTTTACACAAAAGCAACCCTGCCCGCCACCCGATGGAATGATCGCCGGTAGAAAGTCTAATAACAAAGAACAGCTCAGTCAGGAGCACAAGGCGGAGAGAGAATGCTTATTCTACGTTGCATTGTCGAGAGCGAAGGACCAGCTATTTCTCTATGCCGCACTGCGAAACGCTGCAGGTAGTGCACGAAGGAAATCCGAGTATCTGGACCGTATTGAGCCTGATCTGGTTCAAATGAACACAGAACCCCATCATCCGATCATTAAGCCCCCCGAATCGTTACCAATAGACTGGGCTGTGGATGGAGACCTCAAGCTCAGTGGCGATCAGGTATCACTCTATGAGTCATGTCCGCGACGATTCTTCTATACTCACGTCCTTCGGATTGGGGGACGGCGGACGCCAACTCCATTCTCAAAAATGCACGATGCTGTCCGAAATGTGTTCAGAGATATGATCGAGGCGGAGTCGACAATATCAACAAATATGGAAGGCAGCGTTGAGCAGGCCCTCGAAGCTGAAGGTCTGGCTGAGCACGGATATGCCCCTGAGTTTAAATCTCTGGCAATAGACATGGTGAGCTATTTCAGTTCAATTCGCGAAGGCCAGTCACCTGAAACACCCAGTGTACTCACGATTAAGCTTGGGAATATTCCTGTCACCGTACAACCTGACGATGTGCTGATTCACTCAGATGGCCGACGTACGTTTCGCCGGGTCAGAACCGGACATAAAAGAGATAAAGAAGAATCGGACCTTAGCGCTGCCGCTTTTGTACTTGCAGCAAGGAGAGCCTTTCCTGACGCGATAGTTGAGTTAGTTCATCTTTCTGATAAGACTGTAACGTCGGTTGAACTGACCACTAAGGTGCTGCATAACCGGCAGGAAAAGCTTCTTGATGCCCTGAACTCTATAGGTCGGGGGGTATTTCCCGCCGAATCATCATCCCGTATTTGTCCCTCCTGCCCGGCATTTTTCGTCTGCGGATCGACACCGCCAGGCGCGCTTCAAAAAAAATTCTAAAATAATTTACCGCTTTGGTAGCGCTGCATCGATTGAGTATTAGAGCCAGACACCGTCTGGCCAAACTCAAGGACATGCACAAGATGAACAACCAAAATATTAACAATATCGACGATGTCGGAGAAGCGATTCGCGAAGGCCGCGAACTGCGTCCGGCAAATGCCTACCGCATCCTGTTTGCGCAGGAAAACCTGGATTTTCACGCAATTGAGATCAATGACCCAGTTCCACTGGGGCGTCAGATTCTGATTGCCGCAGGCCTGCATGTAAATGATGGTTACAGCCTCTTCGCTATTCTTCAGACGGGCGACTTTGAAGATCTGCGACTTGATGAACCTTTCGATTTACGCGTTCGTGGCGCTGAACGGTTCGTGGCCTTCCAGACCGATCGTGATTTCAAACTTACCGTAAACGACAGCCAGGTATCGTGGGGAAAACCTGCAATTTCGGGAGCAGCACTTTATGAGCTGGCAAAACCAGCCGATGGCGATGCTGTATTTATGGTGGTTCGTGGCGGTGATGATCGCCAGATTGAACCGAATGAGGCGGTGGATCTTACGACGCCGGGCATTGAACACTTTGTAACGGCGCCAAAGCGTAAACCAAAGATTGATATCGTCGTTAACGGGCGTGAAGTTCAGGTCAGCGATAGTCATCAAACTTTCGAGCAATTTGTGGCTATCGCATATCCAGGCGAAGCCCCAACTGCAGAGATCGTTTATTCAATCACATATCGTGGAGCGGACTCAAAACCACACAGTGGTGAGTTAGCTGCAGGCGCCTATATCAACGTGAAAAACGGGAGCGTAATCAATGTCGGCCGCACTATTCAATCTTAATAGCGATCTTAAGCGCTTGCGCGAAGAAGGTTATCACGTACAAATTGTGGGTGGCTTTCTGGTCATGTATGACGTTCCGTACGTTAACGCGCAACGGGAAGTTAAATCCGGCACGCTTATATCGAGTCTTTGCCTGTCTGGAGACGCTACTCAAAAACCTGAACCACACACTATTCACTTTGATGGAGAATTTCCATGCACTTCCCAAGGGGTGCGCATCCAGGCTATTTTTCATCAGAGTGAAGCGGTAAATCTTGGGCATGGACTGTCTGCTCAGCACTTATTTTCAAGTAAGCCTGGGCCTGAAGGTTACAGTGACTACCATCAGAAGATGTCCACCTATGCGACGATCATCTCTGGCCACGCCGCACCCCTCAAACCTGGCGTTAGTCCACGTGTTTTTAAAACCCCTGATGAGGAGGAAGGGAGCGTATTTAACTATCTTGAAACTGCATCTGACCGGGTCGGGATCGGGGCATTAACTGCACGACTTGAAGGTCAGCACATTGCCATCATCGGTGTCGGTGGTACAGGTTCCTATATACTGGACCAGATAGCTAAAACACCTGTCAGTGAGATACGTCTCATCGATGGTGATGATTTTCTTCAGCACAACGCTTTTCGTGCCCCTGGCGCCCCGTCGATTAACACTCTCAGGGAAGTGCCGAAGAAAGTGGATTACTTGGCGGGAGTTTACGGTCAGATGCACCGTCGTATCGTGACGCATGCAGTACAGATAAGCGAGGATAGTCTTACTCTCTTGGACGGAATTACTTTTGCCTTCCTTTGTATGGACGCAGGGGAGCCAAAACGCTTAGCGATGCAGAAACTGGAAGATATGGGCGTGTCATTCATAGACGTGGGAATGGGGCTCGAGTTGGTGGACGGCTCGCTGGGTGGCATCCTAAGGGTGACGACCAGTACTCCAGAGAAAAGAGATCATATTCGCACTCGTGTGTCTTTCAAGGAGAGCGGCGCAGAAAACGTTTACGCTTCAAATATTCAAGTCGCCGAGTTAAACATGTTGAATGCGGCACTTGCTGTCATCAAATGGAAGAAGCTACTCGGATTTTATCGTGATCTTGAAAATGAACATAATTGTTCATATACGACTGACGGGAATATGTTACTGAATGGTGACTTACTATGATACGCCATAACCAACTGACCCCATGTTTTGTTAAAGGGATTCCACGAGAAATTGAAGCAGGCACTCTGTATGTTTCCATGGAGTATGGCACGGTTATTCACAGTTGCTGCTGTGGTTGCGGGCATGAAGTAGTAACTCCTCTAACTCCAACTGACTGGAAGTTAACCTTCGATGGTGAGACCATTTCGCTTTGGCCATCCGTAGGAAATTGGAATTTACCCTGTCGATCGCACTATGTAATTAAGTGTAACCGTGTACTAGAAGCACCTCCTTGGGATAAGGCCAAAATCGATGCAGAGATGCGTCGAGATAAAGCGGCGAAGAAGCGTTATTACGCGCAGACTATTGCGACGCTAGCATCTGAAGAACTGAAACAGGAACCAACTGAGGTGCAGTCTGGGATGAGGATCAAACCATTATCTCTTTGGAGTAAGATAAGGAAGTGGCTGAGTTAGGGCAATGACTTTAACAGTACTCAAAACTATCAGATCTGAAAGCATGACTCTGAGCAGGTTACATTCAGCTTGTTCTTCAGGCGAGTTCATCGGTTTGGCTATGGACCGGTGACCTGCCCCCAGAATTAGATAAAACGCTCAGTTAGTAATGTCGGTTTGTTTACCTTCTAATTTTCCATTTCGCCAGTTCGCTGCAAATTCAGCTGGCGTCTGGTAATTCAGCGATGAATGAGGTCTGGACTCGTTTTAGTCCTGCCGCCAGTCATTAATCGTTTTCCTGGCATAAGCAATATCGCTGAACCCGTGTTCATTCAGGCATTCATCGCGAAAGCGTCCGTTAAAACTCACAATAAATCCGTTCTGTGTCGGTTTACCGGGCTGAATAAGCCGCAGCTCCACGCAATGCTCAAAGGCCCACTGATCAAGTGCTCTACAGGTAAACTCCGGGCCCTGATCGGTTCTTATTGTCGCGGGATAGCCAAGAAACAGCGCAATCCTGTCCAGAATACGCGCGACCTGAACGCCTGAAATACTGAAGCAGCGGTGATCGTCAGACACTCCTTCGTGAAATCATCCACGCAGGTCAGGCACTTAATCCGGCGGCCGCTGGCAAGTGCATCCATGAAAAAAACCATCGACCATGTCAGGTTCGGCGCATCCGGGCGGAGAAGCGGAAGCCGCTCAGTCGCCAGCCCCTCACGGCGTCGCCTGCGTTTTACACCCAGACCGTTAAGGTGATAGATGCGGTAAACCCGCTTGTGGTTGACGTGAAGGCCCTCCCGACGTAATAACTGCCAGATCCGTCGGTAACCAAACCGGCGACGTTCAAGTGCCAGCTCTGTGATACGCAGAGACAGTTGCGCGTCAGCAGCCGGGCGCTGAGCCGAATAACGGCGGGTTGAAAGGGACAGACCAGCCAGCCTGCAGGCACGGCGTTGCGACAGACCCGTTGTCTCACACATGACTTCCACGGCTTCCCGCTTCTGGTCTGTCGTCAGTACTTTCGCCCCAGAGCCACCTGAAGTGCCTCCTTATCCAGCATGGCTTCGGCAGGCAGCTTCCTGAGGCGTGCGTTCTCCTCTTCAGGAGATTTAAGCCGCTTCACCTCAGGAACTTCCATGCCACCAAACTTCCTGCGCCAGGTGTAGAAGGTGGCATCGGAAATGGCGTGCTTACGGCAGAGCTCACGGGCAGAAACTCCGGCTTCCGCTTCGCGAAGACTACTGATGATCTGTTCGTCGGAAAAACGCTTCTTCATGGGGATGTCCTCATGTGGCTTATGAAGACATTCCTAATATCGGGGTGTATTAATCAACAGGGAGCAGGTCATTCGCCATGTACCAAAAGCGCAGGTTTATAATGGGTTACTTCAATCAAAACACAATATCACGTCACAACCAGCCGACGCTTTCTCGCCACTTATAATTAGTAACTTTATCATTCTCGCTTATTTTTTTAGAGATTGAGCGAGGTTCTCTCCCTAAATACTCAGATATTTCTGCCGGGGATAAATCAAAATCGACAACCATGACTCTAAGTTTTTCCATTTCTTTTAAAGTCCAGGGTTTGCCAAAATTTCTATAAATAGAAATCTTTTCCTCTTTGATAATGCTCTTTCTCTGAATTTCACTTTCCCTCTGAGAAATCTCGCTTTTAAGTTGTGAACGAAACTCCTTACAGCAATTGGTATCAATTTTTTTGTCATATAGATTGCTAAAAATAAGTTGGGATGCTGGGTCTAAATCAGGCGTATCAATAATAAAAACCTTGACCTTCTCCATATAGGGATGTTCAATTTTACCCAGCATGCTCAAATTTTTTACATTAAAAAAACCTCTTAAGTCAAAAGTTTTAATGAGCTTTGATTGGATTACGCTTTCAATTCTGCTTGCTTTTGAATAACAGTAGCTTGCCATTGGAAGGGCCCATACTACCAGCTGAGGAATATATTTTTCAAATGCAATGCTCTGCCAGTCAGCATCAAAGGTTTGTTTTTTTGCCAGTAAGTTTTTTGGTGAGTCAGAATGTAATGTTGTATATGCCCATATTTTATTTTTTTTCGCTAGGGCTTGATAGTATTTTGTATGGTTATGGATTTTGTAAGCCGACATGAAGCGATACACGTCGTCATCGTGACCCGCGTCGTAAATTGTTCGGTTTCCTCTCATGTAACCTTCGTAATGTTCGTTTATCCTTCTGCCTACATTACAGCTTACCCCCACATAAACTACACGATTGAAAAGTCCTTTATGGACAATAAGATAAACCCCACTACAGCAAGATTTCCTAGCCTCTAATATTGAACCTAAAAATCTCCATTCCATAATCAAGTCCATTGTTGTTGCTGGTTTTTCTACATCATTATTTCCATGTAACTCAACAAAGCAATCTATAGCGGACTGCCCCCCAACTTCACGACGTGCTCGCATTTTGATGTGAGGATGATAAGAGCTATCATCTGATGCGTCGATTATAGTGCGGGATGCAGACCAACTTGGGTCTGACGGACGAAAGCAGCGCAGACTTACTGCTAAAATGTGATGACCCAACAGCAACTTGAACCACCCGGAATCGGCGAAAGCCGGTTTTCTTACGCTTATTCTACACCATCAGTGTAGAATAAAGCGCATCCTAAAAGCATGCATCACCATCTAACCATATGAATACTAAAATAAAAAATTAAAGATGTAGAGTGTGAAGGATTTTTCATAAAATCTTTTTTGAAGGTAACTCGCTTTCTGTTCGCTCAACTGTTTTAAAGCACCACCTTTCACATCATCAGGCCTTTCCATATCGCTGAAAGCAGGATACGTTCGGCTTACCCGCCAATTAAACCAAAAAGTGCTGATTAATATTCAGCATGTTTTTTCCACTAAACATCACAGAGATTTTTTAGGACTTGATCACAATGTAAAAACATGATAAGTAAGAATTTAATAATATAAATCTAACAAATAAATCTATTTATTATGGTTGGTACCGAGATGAGAAATTTGATATTTATTGTTGATGAAGATGACCAAAACGAACCTTCAACAGAGGAAATAATTACCACTCTAATTTCCGGAGAAGAAGAAATCCCGATAGGAAGCGCATCAAAAAAAACAAGTCCGTTTACATCAGCGAAAGACAAGCCAACCTCAGAAAAAAAAGAAAAAAATACAATAGACCCTCAGGTTGCAAATATTGCCATAGCCGTGGCCGCAAGACTACTGCCACTACCGTTGGCCGTTCTTGTTAATGCTGTACCTGCTGCTTACTCACTATATCAACTGTTCTCAAAAAAAGATGAAAGTGATGTATCAGTTGCAAGTCTAAAACAATCTGCAAGTTCATTTGATAAATATTTAAAACGTATAAGTATAACAATGGAAATGGCATCAAAGGAAAAATTTATCTTTCAGCCAGGACATCCGCAAATCAACCAAGCTTACATAAAGCACCCGCTATCAGAATATAACGAATCTAAAAAAAATTTATATATCCTAAGTGACCATTTAGATGACATCCTTCTGCAGGAAAGGGAGGCTGAAATGGTACGGGTATTTGTTAGCTTGGGTGCAACTAAAATAGAATTTCGTAAAGAAAATAAGTCAAACTCTCTAAGATTAGCCAAATTAGAAGTAAAAGCTGATGCTCTTATTAATTCAGGAGAGGCTAAAGTGAAATTAGATTCAGCTTCTGCGGATACAGGAACCGTTAGGCGATTAATTACCTTAGCTGGTTGTGAATGGAAGAAAGATACTGTTCTTAATAGAAAGGTTTTTAGTTGGTTACCATATGAACCATCATGGGAGAGCATTGTATTTGCCAGGGAGAATGGCGGATGCCTTAGCGCTGAGCTTGAACTGAAAAAGAAAAGCATATTTTCCTCAAACAAAGAGGGGCGTTTAGGGTTTGGAGCGAACATGTTTAATGGCTCAGCAACAGCTAACGTGGATCTTAATCAAGAGCATGACGAAAGCTATACGGTTTATGTAGAATTCAACCACCCAGTTTAACACTTTGCAAACTCATTAACTTGGCTAATTATTTCCTTAAAAAATAATTGCCATTAAACTCACACAATTATCTTTTTACATATTACACAAAAATTGAATTTCAATTGGTTGGATTAAAAAATAAATAAATCTCACGCTGCATTAATAATTTATTCAGTCCGTTACTTGATTATATCGAACTTCAATCAGCTCACATCTTCATGTTTGCGAAGGAACATTTCGGAAGTGTTGGTGATTTCAGGTATGCATAGCGGTTCTGATTTTTCGTTATGGAATGTAGTACCCTTTTCGATACATCTAAACTGCACGATCCTTTTCTATCTATGTGGCGTTAAGTATAATTTGAGGCTTAAAACATACAAAATGATAGAGGCTGAGCCATCCACCACACCTTTATGAAAATACTTTGGTGAACGCGATTGGTATACGCTTAGGTATACCAATAAAAGTTGAATTCACATAAAACTTTTTAAAAAAATATAATTGCAGAAAGTATTCAGGCTCCGCCAGCCCAAACAAATCTAAGGGTTACTTTCCAGAGCAACCCTTTTTCTTTTTCTGTGGCGGCAAATTGGCGACAGCCTAAGTCATCCGCCGCCAATGGCTCGGTAATTGTTATGATGCCCGTGCTCTTGCTGCTTTTCCCAGTGTAAGGAGGCTGCCTAGCATGCTTCATCACGATCTGAAAACGCCACAAACAACCGTCCAAGTTTGCTGTACCCTCCTTTTTTTTAACCTTACATTCCAGTATTCACCACACAGCCAGATCACATAGTGGTTAAAGAATCACCAGTAATTACTCCATAGAGCACATCCTTGAGAAATGCTCTTTTTGATAAGAGAAAGCACGCAATAAAAAAGGCCACGATTAGTATCATGGCTTTAGCGTTTAATATTATAACTTACAGATAATGTGGCATAGTAATCATGCTTCCCCTTTTAGCTTATCCATTAGATAAGCGATAAACCAGGCAAGTATAAAAAAACCAAAAAAACCAACAATCTTTAATAGCCAGCCTTCAAATATAAACAACGAGAAAAATGCTGCGAAGGAGCAGATCCCCGTGGAGAAAGCTTCAACCACATTAGTAGTTTGTATACCTATGAACTTACCGAATTTTAGTAGAAATGATTTTGCAGAGTTCATTCTGTATACCTTTACACATTAACGTATGGCTGTTGATGTACATCAGATAGGGTTCAAGTGGCTTCTCAACTAGAAAATAGACCATATCCAAATTCAGTCGGGAAACCTTAGAATAGGTCTTTGGGAATCTGCTTTTCATCCGTCTTGATGCGAGTGAAGCCTCTTCGATTAACCCTTGAATCATGAGAAGGTTCAACGATAGCGACGAACCAACTCTCACAAACCGCTTGAAGGTCTCAGCAGTAACGATACGAGTTAATATTTTTTTAGCTATAAACTGGGCCAGAATAAATTGTGAACCTACCCTTCCCCCTAGCCTGCCAGCACCATAACCCAGCTTACCATCAATAGCTTGCTTACTTTCATTATCGAGCTTTGCATAAAAATCGAAAATCACAATAGTAATCAGTTGTCGGATTGGTTCATGCCTGTCTGTAGTGGCCTTAACCAACCGCATAAATCGTTCTGTTTCCCTTCGATTCCGGTTCTTAAGATCGCTCCCGGCAAGGCCGCTACCCTGCCACGTTCTTATAACCCCCTGATACATGCCCGAAGGAATCGATGACATACCATCCACAATTCCATAAGCAATTTGCTTTGCGTCCATACTCTTCCTTATAAGCAAATTATGTCCAGGGTTGAGAATATCTAATCTGACGCAGGATTTCCATTGGAACTATATTCCAGCACCACCACTAATTAGACCCCATGTTAAAAATTGATTTATATAGTTATTTAACGATTATAATTATAAACATGTTATCTAAAAGACGATCCTTTTAAATATACATAAACAGAATTATTTTAAGCTATAAAAATAAGTTATGTTTTTCTTTAGCTCCTTTTGGAGATCCTATTACCAAAAATTCCCGAAATTCTTTTCACTCTTTTCAATTGTCGAACTTTGGCAGAAACTCAGCACCGGATGACTTGTTGTGCGGTTTCGCGGCGTCCAGGTGATTGTCGTGGTGTCGCTGTCCAGCTGCATCTTTGTGACCCGCTGGCCGTGCACCTCCACGCCCGGACGCAGTGACTGGACACAGGTACGGTCAGCAGAAGAAGCTATATCAAAAGCGCTTTTCGCTAACCGTGACGTAATAAATCGGTGTTGGGCGGAGGCAGGCTGACTATTCGCAATACATCTGGCAAAGCGATCGGCTATGGTTTCCGGCACAGAGGTAGCCAGCGAATAGTCATGAAAAATGTGAGAGTTGTTATCGAATTTCAACAATATAACGGCAAACCCTACTACATTCTCACAGCATTCCCGGATTTACAGGTACAAAATGCAAAAATTCTACTTTCCTGACCAACTGATTTTCGGTTATTTCAATCAGGACGCAGACATCATCAATGATGGCGAGGATATGATCGAAGGCATAGTGCGGCTGTTCAAAAAGTCAGTACCAGACTGGATGCTTAATGATCTCGTTGAAGAAGTTGACGATTTTATCTCAGCCTATGGTGGCAATGTTGAAGAGGAATTCAGGAAACGATATGGGTTTGATTTTGCCCCTGAACTTTGGGAAACCACTGCTCATGAATTCCTGATGACTGTTCGTCAGATCTCTTCAGAGAAATAAGGCTTTCAGGAGTACATTTTCCTGGTTGATGATTACCCGATCCATCATCAAACTCCCTAAAGCCCCGAAGATGAAAACCCTACGGGCTATTTGCGTTTCCAGTTTTTTCATACAGCCTGAATCTACCCATTCCATACCCAATCTTTCAGCCACCGGTTAAAGCTCTTTACGACAGCCCCTCTCAGCGCATCATCCTAAAAACCAAAACCACCGGCTACCTTTCTGACCACCAGCGCTTTCCCACGCACCATCTCAGCGCACTAAATCTTTGCACTTCATCACACTAAACCTCTAAGCCATCTCATTACCTGTTGATATTAATGGTTATTTTTATTGGCACATTTTCTGCTTAATTCTCTTCATACACCTATGTACCGGCATATCGGTCTCAGTAATCTGGCATTAGCAGCAGGCAAAGGTTTGGATCTGCGCAATGCCAGAACAGTGTGTAAACAGAGCAGACTGATTTCAGCTGTGTAGCAGAGCGTAATGTGGAGACATAATAATGACCTCAATTAGCGAACCGGTGGTAATAGCAAAACACAGCAAGTGGGTGCAGCTTCTGCTTGGACTGATTTGCATGGCGGCTATTTCCAGCCCGCAGTACGTCTGGACGCTGTTAACCAAACCGATGATTGCCAAACTCGGCGTCGGGCTGGCGGAACTGCAGGTCACGTTCTCGCTGCTGATTATTCTGCAGACCTTTTTTTCACCCTTCCAGGGCCGGCTGGTTGAGCGCTTTGGTCCACGTCTGCTGATCTCCATCGGTACGCTGATGGCGGGCTTCAGCTGGGTAATCGCGGCCCGGGTCGATAGCCTGACGGCTCTCTATCTGGTCTATGGCTGCCTGGGCGGACTGGGGACGGGGATTGTGTATATCGGCGTAGTGGGACTGGTGATGAAGTGGTTTCCACAGCAACGCGGTTTTGCCGCCGGAACCGTTGCGGCGGGCTATGGCATGGGCGCAATTTTTACCACCTTCCCGATTTCCATTTCTCTTAATAGCTACGGGCTGGAACAGACGATGACGACATTTGGTCTCATCTTCGCCGCTGTGGGCCTTCTCGCCAGCCAGAACCTGAGGCTGCCTGAAAGCAGCGCGATGATGCCCGTCAGCAACACATCGTCACCCGTACGAGGCCAGCGCCAGTTTAAATCCAGAGAAATGCTGCGCCAGCCGCTGTTCTGGCTGATGTTCATGATGATGACCATGATGTCGACCTCAGGACTGATGGTCACTTCGCAGATGGCGATTTTTGCCGAAGACTTCGGCATCAGCAAAGCAGTCGTTTTCGGTATGGCCGCCCTGCCCCTGGCGCTGACCATCGACCGTTTCACCAATGGTTTGACGCGCCCGCTGTTTGGTTTTATTTCCGACCGCTACGGCCGCGAAAATACCATGTTTATTGCCTTCGCACTGGAAGGTGTCGCGATGACGTTGTGGCTCGCCTGCCGTGAAGATCCCGTGCTGTTCGTACTGCTTTCAGGCGTCGTGTTCTTCGGGTGGGGTGAAATATTCTCGCTGTTCCCCTCCACACTCACAGACACTTTTGGCAGTGAAAATGCCTCCACAAACTATGGCTGGCTCTATATGTCTCAGGGAATTGGCTCGATCTTTGGTGGCCCGCTGGCGGCGCTGATGTATCAGCACACCCATAACTGGCACCTGGTCTTTGGCTGCGCAATTACCTTCGACTTTATCACGGCCGGTCTGGCGTTGTGGGTGCTCAAGCCCTGGCGTGCACGCTTTATGCACGCGCAAAATAATCGTGCACATTAATTGTCGGTGAGTGACATCGCTGAATGAGATCAGAACTGAACAGGCATCTTCTGCGTTCTTACAATGCATCGTCAGGACGCATTGATTCTGATGTCAGGCTCTGAGGAAACCCGTAGTAACCACTTAAAGCGCAAAAACAGCCGGGACTGCTGATGTCCCGGCCGGCGCTGACGATCAGAAACTGTAATCAACAGCCGCGAAATATCTGCGGCCATCTTCGTTATAGCTGTAGTCGTCGCGGTTGAGATCTTTATCGGTCAGGTTCAGAACGCCAGCACGGATTTTCACCGCTTTGTTCACCTGATATGACCCGCCGGTATTCCAGGTGGTATATCCGCCTGGTGTTGCATTGCCATCGGTCACAGTGCGGCTCTTGCCTTTGTAATTCGCGGAAAGATAGAAGCTCCAGTCCTCCAGCGGTTTCCAGTCAAGCGTCGCATTTGTCGTGTGGAACGGCAGTTCAGACAGCGGTTTGTTGCCGCCGTTACTCAGATCGCGGGCGTCATTGTAGGTGTAATTCAGCCGGAGATTCAGCTTGTCGGCGACCGGCAGACCGAGCTCCGTTTCCAGCCCGCGGATCCGTGCTTTATTCACGTTGTAATAGCGGAAGATCGGATTGCCGCTGGCATCAAATCCCGCAAAGTTTGGATAGGATGGCGCCAGACTGCGGTTGGCGGTGCGGATAACCGTGATCATGTCGTCGATGTCGTTCTGAAACACCGTCGCGCTGGCGGTAACATCTTCAAGCCACCCTCTCTGACCGGCGTAATAGAGTCCGAACTCCATGCTTTCGCTGGTTTCTGCTTTCAGATCCTTATTGCCCACCACATTGCAGCTCCCGCGGCATGAACCACTGAGCCAGTCCGGGCTCAGCTGAAGCAGAGAAGGCGCTTTGAAAGCGGATGCCCAGCCGCCTTTCAACGTGACCGTATCGGTGGCGTTGTAGACCAGATAGGCACGCGGGCTCCAGTTGACGCCGTAGTTCTCGTGGTCATCCATGCGTACGCCGCCAGTCAGCGTCAGGTTTTCGAAGATGTGCCATTCATCTTCCAGGAACAGCGCATACTGATTAGCCTGCACGCTGCCGCCATTTTTCATGTTGACCGCATCTTCCAGCTTATCGTTGCGGTATTCACCGCCGAACGTCAGGAATTGAGTGTAATCACCCAGCGGGATCACGACTTTGCCGTCGAGAGAATTGTTTTTCGAGGTAATGGTTTTGGCGTTTTTATTTTCGATTTTTTCACCGTAAAAACGCAGTTCGGTATTCGCCACTCCCCAGCGGCCAGCGTGGCCGAGCGAGTAGTTTTCGCGCTCGATACGGTTTTTATCCAGGGTGTCGGAATCCCGATCCTGACGATCCATCCCGTAACCGAACGTGATGTCCTGATCTTTATCCGGCGTCAGTGAGAATTCCACATTAGCATTACGCGATGTGTAACCTTCAATGCGCGGCTGACCAGTGCTGCCACTGGCGGAACTGGCCTGATCTTTATTGCGTTTACCCAGCGCACCATGAACTTTCACGCCCATTAAATCGTCAACCAGCGGGCCGCTGGCAAAGAAATTGCCGTTGCCGGTGTCACCGCGATCGCGATGTTCCTGAACGGTGGTGTCTGCGCTCAGCGTGCCATGCCACTGGGTGCCGACTTTACGGGTGATGATGTTGACCACACCGCCCAGCGCATCGGACCCATATAAAGAGGACATTGGCCCGCGCACCACTTCAATACGTTCGATCGATTCTGCCGGGATCCAGCTCAGATCAAAATCGTTATGGCGGAAGACGGCGTTGCGGGAATTCACGCGTTTGCCGTCGACCAGGATCAGCGTGTAGCTGCTGCCCAGTCCGCGGATGCTGACACCCTGTCGGTTATCGCTTTCATTGGTGAGCTGTACGCCGGGAACGTCTTTCAGCACCTCTTTGAGGTTTTGTACCGGTTTTCTCTGCAGATCTTCGCGAGTGATTACGCTGATACTGGCGGGGGCATCTTTGAGATTTTGTTCGACAGAGGAGGCTGTAACCACCATCTGATCTTCATTTTCTTTTACCTCGCTGGCCTCTTCCGCCATCACCGGCATCGTGGCAGTAATCAGTTGTGCAAACAGCCCCGCTTTAACGGCAGGTGTAAAGTTAGTCTTAACCATTTCTTCTCTCCGAGAGGTAAAACGCCCCGGCAGCCGGGGCAAAGTTCCTTTTACTCTGTCCAGTAAGTGCCGGTCGGTTCGACAGCGAGGAACTGTTTATAAAGTTGTTTTTGTGTTTCCTGCGGATCGAGCCCGGCAAACTTTTGCGGATAAAATGCTTTGGCAAAGTACTGAACGGCCAGCACGTTATAGGGAGAGTTGTAATAGTTGTGCCAGATGCCAAAACTGCGCCCCTCTTGCACGGCTTTCAGCGTGCTGATGCCTTTACGCGCCAGCAGCGGCTTCAGGCTGGCGCTCGCCTGTTCTGGTGTGGTCTGCGCGCCCAGCACTAAACTGACCGGCTGCGGATCACCCGCTTTCGGTGGTCTGGCACCTCCACTGACCAGATAGACATCCGGCTGCGCGGCAATGACTTTTTCCAGATTCACCTGACCGAGCGCGCCCGGCAGCAGAGGTTTGGCGATATTCACGCCACCCGCCAGATCGATAAAATCACCCATGTTGCCGTTACCGGCTGAGCGGCAACATTCATCTGCTGTGGAGGCCCGCAGTTCGATAAAGACTTTCGGTTTATCCTGCATCGGGATATCGCGGGTGACATCGGTGACGCGTTTAATATTCTCCTGATAGAAGCGGATGTACTCCTGCGCCTGTTTCTCGCGGTTCAGTACTTTCCCCAGCAGTTCCATACTCGGCAGAGTGTTTTTGAGCGGAGAAGTGCGGAAGTCCACAAACACCACGGGCACACCGGCGTTTTGCAGCTGTTTCACCAGCTCACTACCTTTGCCGGGACCGTGCCCCGACAGACCGAAAATCGCCAGCTGCGGATTCAGTGTCAGCACTTTTTCAGGGCTGATGGTGTCGGCACTGGTCGTGCCGATCAACGGAATGTTGTCGATTTGCGGGAACTTCGCCCGATAGGTGGCGTAGGTTTGCGGGTCAAGTTTACGGAAATCGCCCTGCCAGCCGACGATTCGGTCAAACGGTTTCTGTCCCTCAAGCAGCGAAAGCGCGAAGAACAAGCGGCCTTCTCCGAGTACCACACGCTGAACATCATCCGGCACGGTAACCGTGCGTCCCGCAACGTCTGTGACGGTGACCGCCTGTGCCGTTACACTAAGCAAACCGAACGTGAGGCCTGCGAATCCGGCAGCTACCTGCTTGCCAGAAAGCACTTTTACTAATTTCTGAGGATAATTCATCTTCTTCCGATTCCTTTGCGTTTCCCTGAAGAAGAACGAACAATAATGTAAACGATAACTATTATCAATTACATTTACATTTGTACGCAGCCCGGTGATTGAGCGCACTAAAGCGCCCATAAACAACGGTCAGAGAGTCACAAAACTGAAAGATGAAAAGCGTGAACGAGGCTGCGCATTCCATTACGGCAGTCTCGTGATCATAAAAGCAGAAACCGCTCAGCGGAAGAACCATTGCCGGAACAGCTTGATTTTCGTCTGAATCACCAGGACTGAGTCTGTTATTTTTTCTCTTTCCATCACCCTCAGGTGACTTAACAGGAACGCTGAGAAAGTCAGGTGTGGATTTAAACGGTCAAACCCACACAAACGGTCATAAACAGTCACGCCATAGCAACAATGTCTATATAGTTTATTAACCCTTTTGGTGATTGCTACCTGCCGTATAAGGCTAATTATGTGAGCAAAATCACTAAATAATGTAATGAGCCGCAATATTTTTCATGAAATATTTCGACTTCATCACCTTATAAACGCCAGCGAAATTTACCCACGTGGACTCCTGCCCAGTCCACATTTTCCCGTGTCTGCTTCCAGTACTTTATATCCATCGGAGGATAAGTATGTTGCCGATTGAAAGACAGCAAAGAATTATTAATGAGATTAATATAAATGGCCGGGTAATTGTCTCAGAACTGGTCACTCTGTGTCAGGTTTCACAGGAAACTATTCGGCGTGATTTAAGCCAGCTTGAAAAGCGCGGTTTATTACAACGTAGCCATGGCGGCGCCGTTCTGATAAAAAAACAGAACACTGGCACACAAGGAAATAGCAGAATCGCTAACCAAAGTGAATTAACTTTTCGGCAGCGAATTAATGAGCACGTTGATGAAAAAATGATTATTGCCAAACGCGCGCTCGACTTTATCAGCCCCGGCGACTGTATTTTACTGGATAGCAGTACCACCTGCTGGTATCTGGCGCGACAGTTGCCAGACATTGAATTAACGGTATTAACCAATTCGCTGCGCATCGTACAGACGCTTGCCGCTCGCGGCAGTATTCGCACTATCTGTCTGGGCGGGGAATATTCCGATCGTGATGAGGCTTTTCATGGGGTGGTGGCTGAGCAACCACTGCGGGAATTTCAGATTAATAAAATATTTTTTTCCTGTAGCAGTCTGGGTAACGACGGATATTTACGCGAAGGCAATGAGAATAATGCACACCTGAAACAACAGATGCTGCTGGCCGCCGAAAAAAAACATCTTTTAATGGATGGCAGTAAATTTCTGCGGCCCTCGTTCGCCCGGATATGTCATTACCGCGATGTCGATTTTCTTATTACTGACCAATTAAAAGATAAAGAGCTTGAACAGGAACTGGCGTGGAATGGCGTTAATGTCATCGTCTGTTCACAGCGTTATCAATCCATGCAGCTAATTAAAAATTAACCCGGAGTCTGTATGAAAAAACATCTTACCGCCTGCTCTTTACTTGCTCTGTTTGCCGCCACGGGCGCGCAAGCTGCTGATAAATTGCGTATGGGTATTGTGGTCAAAATTGGCGGTATTCCCTGGTTCAATGCCATGGAAACCGGCATTAAAAGTGAAGCAGCGAAACGCGGTATTGATGCGTGGATGGTCGGCCCTACTGCCGCTGACCCGGCACTTCAGGTGCGTGCCATTGAAGATTTGATTGCGCAGAAAGTCGATATCATCGGCGTAGTCCCCAACGATCCAAAAGTGCTGGAGCCGGTGCTGAAACGGGCACGCGATGCCGGTATCGAAGTCATTACCCATGAGTCTCCCGGTCAGCAGGGCGCCAACTGGGATTTTGAACTGGTCGATGCGACAACCCATGGCATCAATCATATGAAAGCACTGGCGAAGTGCATGCACGATGAAGGCAAATACGCCATGTATGTGGGCAGCCTGACGGTGCCGCTGCATCAGCAGTGGACTGACGCCGCACTCGCTTATCAGAAAGAGCACTACCCCAAAATGCAGCTGGTCACCGACAAATTTGGCGTTGGTGAATCACTGGATGACTCCATCCGTACCACGAATGAGCTGATGTCAAAATATCCCGATCTGAAAGGCATCCTGGCGTTTGGTTCGCAGGGGCCAATCGGTGCCGGACGTGCGGTCATGAACCGTAAAAAAATCGATCAGGTTTGTGTCCTTGGCTCTTTCAGTCCGGGACAGGGTGCCTCCCTGGTTCAGCGTAACGCCATCAAAGGCGGCTACATCTGGAATCCTGAGACCGCGGGCGAAGTCTTTGTGCGTATTGCCGACATGATGCAGAAGAAAGAGCCGATTACTGACGGCATGACGATTGAGGGGCTGGGCAAGGTAAAAGTGGATGAAAAGACCCACACCATTCTCGGTAACAACACAGAGAGTCTGGATAAAGAAAACCTGCCAAAACTGGTAAAAATGGGGCTTTGATATGCAAGAGGTCACTCCACAGACACTGATTGCGCTCGATAACCTGTCGAAAACATTTGGTGGTAACCGCGCGCTGAGCGATATCTCCCTGACCTTACTGGCAGGCGAAGTGCACTGTCTCGCTGGCACCAACGGCTGTGGCAAGAGCACTCTGATCAAAGTGATTTCCGGGGTGCACGCCCCGGACAGCGGCAGCCGCATCACCCTGGGCGACGGCGCGCCACTGCCGCGCCTCACTACCCGGCAGGCGCGCGACTTCGGTATCCAGGTGATTTATCAGGATCTGTCGCTGTTTCCCAACCTGAGCGTGGCAGAGAACATCGCCTTTGAGCATAACCTCAACGGCCTGCTGCGCTGGCACCACCGCGCGCGGCTGCAGGAAAGCGCGCGCAGCATTATTAATGAGTTAAAGTTCGACCTGAATCTGGATGAAAAGGTCGCAGCGCTCTCCATCGCGCAGCGTCAGCAGGTGGCGATCTGCCGTGCCCTGGTCGCCGATGCGCGGCTGGTGATCATGGATGAACCCACCGCCTCTCTGACGCGCACCGAAGTAAATCAGCTGCTGCGAACCGTACGCTATCTGAAAGACAAAAATATCTGCGTGGTGTTTGTCAGCCACCGGCTTGATGAAGTGCTGGAGATTTCTGACCGCGTTACGGTAATCCGTGACGGGCGCAAAATGGGCTGCTGGCCCGCGCGGGAGATGACACCGCACCACCTGACAGAGCTGATGACCGGTCTGAAACTCGACTATCAGCTGAAAGCGCCGACACGCAACGACAATCGCGCCATTCTGGAGATAGAGGATTTAACCCGCGCCTGCCAGTATCACAACGTCAATTTTAAATTGTATGAAGGCGAGGTGCTTGGGCTGTGCGGCCTGCTCGGCTCCGGACGCACTGAACTGGCACTCTCACTATTCGGCATGACACGTCCCGACAGCGGTAAAATCTGGCTCGACAGTAAGCCGGTACGCTTTCGCGGCCATGAAGATGCAATCAAAGCGGGTATCGGCTATGTGTCGGAAGATCGCCTGACGCTGGGCCTGGTGCAGCAGCAGTCTGTGGCAGACAACATGGTGCTGCCGATCCTCGACAAACTCCAGAACCGGTTTCACCTGATTGATGAATACCGCAAGAACAAGCTGATCCTGCAGTGGATCCAGCAGCTTGGCGTGCGCGTGGCCGATCCGAACCTCGCCATTTCTACCCTCTCCGGCGGCAATCAGCAGAAAATTGTGCTGGCGAAATGGGTGCTGACCCAGCCGCGAATTCTGATCCTCGACTCGCCTACCGTTGGGGTAGATGTGGGTGCCAAGGCCAGTATTTACCAGTTGATCCATGAGCTGGCGAAAGAGGGCCTGTCGATCATTCTGATCTCCGATGAAGTGCCAGAGGTCTGGTACAACTGCGACCGCATCCTGCATTTCCGCGATGGCACGATCCATGCCGAATACCAACCTGATAGCGTCGAGCAGCAGCAGCTGGCGGAGGTGATCAATGCCTGACTTTTCCCGTTTTCGTCCGCACTCCAGTCAGGGCTGGCTCGCCTGGGTACTGCTGGCATTCATTCTGTTTTTCTCGGTTGCCAGCGATCAGTTTCTCACCATGCAGAATCTGCTGGATCTGGCAGAGAGCTATGCCGTCACCGGCATCTTTGCACTGGGTCTGTTTGTGGTGCTGGTCACCGGCGGTATCGATATCTCCTTTGCGGCTGTCGCCTCCGTGGTGCAGTACCTGCTTGCGTCACTCTTTGTGCAGTTCCAGTTCGATAATGCGCTGCTCAGCATTGTGCTGGCGGTGATGTGCGGCACGCTGTTCGGCGTAATCAATGCGCTCCTGATTACCACGCTGCGGGTGGTCTCCATCATCATCACCATCAGCATGCAATCGCTGCTGTTCGGACTGCTGATGTGGGTAACCGGTGGCCGCAGCCTCTATTCGCTGCCGGAGTGGTGGATCACGCTGCGCAACGTGCTGCCGTTCAGCTGGCAGGGAGAGAGCTTTCAGGTGGGCCTGCCCCTGGTCACGATGCTGCTGATTGCTGCAGTAACGGCCCTGCTGCTGAACAAAACCAATCTGGGCCGTCAGCTTTACGCCGTCGGAGGGGATGCGGAGTCAGCCCGTCGTATTGGTATTCGCGTTGGACTGATCCACGTTTTCGCCTATGGCTGGCTGGGCGCGATGGCGGCGATTGGCGGGCTGGTACAGGTCTATCGCATGGGCGAAGTGGTGCCGAATGCGCTGGTTGGCGGTGAGCTTGATGTCCTGGCGGCGACAGTGCTGGGCGG
>Ga0157369_10001106_pt1 | contig 33739 bp, 25 predicted proteins | sample C25metaG_FD_113461 | JGI IMG/M metagenome (GOLD analysis project Ga0157369, IMG submission 113461) | Corn rhizosphere microbial communities from Kellogg Biological Station, Michigan, USA - C2-5 metaG | ecosystem: Host-associated > Plants > Roots > Rhizosphere > Soil | place: USA: Michigan... | reverse complement strand
TGCCGAGTATTCGCCGGTAAGGGGCTGTATGATCATTAAGCCTTATGGCTACTCGATCTGGGAAAAAATGCAGGCCGTTCTGGATAAAATGTTTAAAGACACGGGCCATAGTAACGCCTATTTTCCGCTCTTTATCCCCAAGTCGTTTTTCTCAAAGGAAGCAAGCCATGTAGAAGGCTTCGCTAAAGAATGTGCTGTTGTAACACATTACCGTTTAAAGACGGATGAAAACGGCCAAATTGTTGTTGATGAAGAAGCCAAGCTGGAAGAAGAACTGATTGTAAGGCCTACTTCTGAAACGATTATCTGGAACACTTACAAAGGCTGGATACAATCATACCGCGACTTGCCTATCCTGGTTAACCAGTGGGCCAACGTGGTGCGTTGGGAAATGCGCACGCGGCTGTTCCTTCGTACCAGCGAGTTCTTGTGGCAGGAGGGCCATACTGCCCATGCAACTGCTGAAGAAGCTATTGCGGAAGCAGAACAAATGCTGGAAGTATATGCTGATTTTGCCGAGAACTGGTTGGCTGTACCTGTGGTGCGCGGCCGGAAAACGCCTAATGAGCGTTTCGCCGGTGCGTTGGATACTTATTGTATTGAAGCGTTGATGCAGGATGGTAAAGCTTTACAGGCAGGTACTTCGCACTTTTTAGGGCAGAACTTTGCTAAGGCGTTTGATGTAAAATTCTCCGACAAAGAAAATAAGCTCGACTATGTTTGGGCTACTTCCTGGGGCGTATCAACCCGTTTGATGGGTGCACTGATTATGTCGCACTCTGACGATGCCGGACTGGTACTGCCACCAAAACTGGCACCGATACAGGTGGTTGTAGTGCCAATCTACAAACACGCGGAAGAACTGGAAAATATCCGTACCTACGTAAACGAGCTGAAGAAGGTGTTGGGCGGCAAAGGTATATCAGTTAAGTTTGACGACCGGGATACACAACGCCCAGGTTTCAAATTTGCAGAGCATGAACTAAGGGGCGTTCCACTGCGCGTGGCTATTGGCAGCCGTGATATGCAGAACGGAACTGTTGAGTTGGCCCGTCGCGATACCCGCACTAAAGAAACCGTAAATCAGGAAGGATTGGTTGAGCGGATAGAAAGCCTGCTGGAAGAGATTCAGCAAAATATCTACCAGAAAGCCTTAACCTTCCGCCAGGAAAACACTACTGAGGTTGACGATTACGAAGAATTTAAACGCCTGCTCGACGAAAAACCAGGCTTCCTGTCGGCCCACTGGGATGGCACCGCCGAAACCGAGCAACGCATCAAAGACGAAACCAAAGCAACTATACGTTGTATCCCGTTAGACGGCAAACTGGAGGAAGGTAAATGTATCCTAACAGGTAAGCCGTCAAAACAAAGGGTGTTATTTGCAAGGGCGTATTAAGCCGCTGCGCGGGTGAGTAGTTGGATTGGTTGATTGAGTTAAGTGGTTGTTTAGAAGAGTTGAGTAAGTTAAGTTGTTGATTGAGTGAGTTGTTGTTTCCATGGATTTGCGTTCATATTAAATAATATATCGTTTATTATGGCATCTTTTACAGAGTTGGGAGTTTGGAAGCAGGCCAGGAAGATTCGGATGGATGTTTCCCGGCTTGTTAAAAGTTTTCCTCCGGAAGAAAGACTTAGACTTACTGATCAGCTCATTCGCGCCTCGCGTTCTATAGGTAACAATATTGCGGAAGGACATGGCCGTTTTCATTATCAAGATGAAACCCGGTTCTGTGTTCTTGCACGTGGATCATTATCTGAGACACTGGATCACATGATCATCGCTTTCGATGAGAATATTATTTCGAAAGAAACTTTTGAATTATTTAAGGTGGAGTACGATATGTGTTTGAAAATGTTAAACGGTTACATCAATTATTTAAAGGGGAAAAAGTTGGAAGTGTCCAAACCAACCATTTAACAATTAATTAACTATTAAACTTAATCAACTAAATCTAACTCAATCAACCGCTCACCCAATCCAGCTAAAAACTAACTATGAAATTCGCAACAAAAGCTATACATGCAGGGCAGGAGCCCGATCCTACAACCGGTGCGGTAATGACACCGATCTACCAAACCTCAACTTACTGGCAAGCAGCGCCGGGTAAGCACAAGGGCTATGAATATTCGCGCGGAACCAACCCAACCCGTAAGGCGTTGGAGGACTGTTTAGCGGCGCTGGAAAATGCTAAATACGGTTTGGCGTTCTCAAGTGGCATGGGGGCCACAGACGCGGTGATGAAACTGCTGCAGCCGGGTGACGAAGTAATCACCGGTAACGACCTTTATGGTGGCTCTTACCGTATTTTTACCAAGATATTTGCCAACTATGGCATCAAATACCATTTTATTGATTGGAGCAATCCGGAGAATATCAATAACTACATCAACGAGAAAACTAAAATGGTTTGGATTGAAACGCCAACCAACCCAACCATGCAGGTTGTTGATATTAAGGCTGTCGCTAAAATTGTGAAGGCTCACAATCTATTAATGGTGGTCGACAATACTTTTGCATCGCCATACCTCCAAAACCCGATCGACCTTGGAGCGGACCTGGTAATGCACTCTGTTACCAAATACATCGGCGGCCACTCTGACGTGGTAATGGGAGCCCTGATGATGAACGACGAGGACCTTTACAAAAAGCTCTGGTTTATCTATAATTCATGCGGCGCTACGCCCGGACCTATGGATAGCTTCCTGGTATTGCGCGGTATTAAAACGCTGCATTTGCGTATGAAGGCGCATTGTGAGAACGGTCGTGCAGTGGCTGAGTTTGTAAAGAATCATCCTAAAATAGCACATGTTTATTGGCCTGGCTTTACCGACCATCCGAATCATCACGTGGCCAAAGAGCAAATGCGCGATTTTGGCGGCATGATCTCTATCGTGCTTAAGGACGCGGACCTGGAAGAAACTTTCCGCGTGGCTTCTAAATTTAAACTTTTCTCACTCGCTGAATCATTGGGCGGTGTGGAATCACTGGTAAACCATCCTGCTACCATGACCCACGCTTCCATCCCTAAAGAAACCCGCGAGGCTGCTGGCGTGGTGGATAATCTATTACGTTTGAGCGTTGGGGTAGAGGATATTGAGGATCTGCTGGAGGATTTGAAGCAGGCGCTGAGCCCCCCAGCCCCCTGAAGGGGGAGCTTTTGAAGAGCTTAAAGGATTTTAATAATTCCCCTTGTTCAAGGGGAATTATTTGTTAGAATACGATGAGAGATAAAACAGGAATATTTTCTGAAAGCGAAGAATACTCCCCCTTTAGGGAGCCGGGGGGCTTAGCGGACTTTTTGAATTCTAAAGTAGAAACTTATAACCGTCCTGAATTTATTGAGAACGATCCTATTGTGATCCCGCATATGTTCTCTAAAAAGCAGGATATTGAGATCATGGGCTTTTGGGCGGCCACGCTGGCCTGGGGGCAACGGGTTACTATCATTAAAAAATGTAAAGAGTTGATCGGCTTAATGGATGGCGCGCCTTATGATTTTATCATGAACCACCAGGAGCTGGACCTTCAAAAGTTACTCAGCTTTAAGCACCGCACTTTTAACGATATAGACACACTTTATTTCATTACTTTCTTCAGACATCATTATTCAAATTTTGAATCCCTGGAAGATGCGTTTGCGCCCCCTACCCCCCTAAAGGGAGAACAAGATAAGTTAGAAAAAAAGCGAGGATTACAGACAGCAGAGCCCATTGAGCAATACCTCAATCACTTCCGTTCTTATTTCTTTTCGTTAGAAGATGCACCTCATCGCACGAAAAAACATGTTTCATCACCTTCGCAAAAATCAACCTGTAAGCGCCTTAATATGTTCTTACGCTGGATGGTGCGCAAGGACGATAAAGGAGTAGATTTTGGCCTATGGGATAAAATTAAGCCCTCAGAATTAATATGTCCCTGTGATTTGCACGTGGACCGCGTTGGTCGCAGGCTTAAATTGATTACACGTAAGCAGAACGATTGGCAAACTGCCGTTGAACTAACGCGAAACCTGCGCGAGTTTGACCCCGCTGATCCGGTAAAATATGATTTTGCACTGTTTGGTTTAGGCATAGAAGAACGCTGGGGGCTCGACGCCTTGTTATAGAGCATATACTAAGCAACGGTATGTATTTATTACTAATATAATATAGGCTCAATAATTTGATAAGCCCCGAGATTAGGTTCAAACGATATTTTTTATTTTAATGATAACTTTTTAGTTATAAGCTATTTGTCGTACTTTTGCAGTGCCTACTGCAGATGTCTGCAGCCCCTCAATTGTTAAACGAAATGAATTGTACGCTTTTTATCATTGATGATGATGATATTTTCCATCGTATCCTGGAGATCATGGTGCAAAAAAGCAACACTTTTGAAAAAGTAACTCATTTCAACAGATCTAAAAATGGCCTCGATTACCTGGTAACCCACAAGTCAGATGCTGCAATGCTTCCCGATGTGTTGTTTGTGGATTTGAGTATGCCAGAAATGAATGGATGGGAGGTGCTCGACGAGTTGCGGCCTCTGCTTCCCCTTTTGTCTAAGCAGATCACCGTCTATATTGTGACAACCGCCATCAGTTCTTTCGAGATGGCTCGGGCAGAGAAATATCCCTTTGTTAGCGAATTTATCTCAAAGCCTGTTTCATTTGACAAGCTTGTTGCGATACATGAGCTGGCTGTTAAAAAAGTGGAAAAATCTGCGCAGCAAACACTGGATGGACTTGGCGTTCATCCCGTTGCTGAGTAAAGCGAGGACACTGATTGTGGCGCAAAATTAGCCGTTAAAAAGCTTGTTCCTTTTAATAGCTTTTTCTTTCCTTAAAAGTACAGCATGATAAACAGTGGGTATATCATTGTGCCACTTTTTTATAATAAGCAGCATGGCTATAATTTCCAGTTTGTTTAGAATGCCAGTATAAAAACAAAGGTTGAAAAGCAACACCGAATCTCCTGAGGCTACTATCTGGACGAGCGCCGCAAACATAATCAAAGTCCATAATTTGGATGATATTGCATGTGTCGCTACTTCTTTGCGGAACTTAATGAGGCATACTCCATAGCATATACCTTCCAGTCCAACGATGAGCAAGATTTTAAACACATTACGGAAATAAAAATCTGAGTGCAGCAGATACGTAGCAACGGCGATAGCCAGCCAGAAGATTAGGTCAATCGTAGTATCCAATCGCCGCAATGAAACGGTAGAAATATTTAATCGGCGTGCAATGATGCCATCAAAAATGTCGGAAAGCAAGCCTGTGATCATCAGCACGATAATCAATCCCGGATAATAACTGGGTTTAGAAATTGCCAGCCAGAGAATGACTGCTGCAAACACCAGGCGCGAATAAATAAGTAGTAAAGGTATCTTGTGCAAAAATTTCATTTAGTAGGTTTGGTTGAAGAGCTAAATTATAAATAAAATTTAATCACAAAGATTCTGCATATTTTTTTAATAGACTTATAAGGAAGGACAAGTTCAAAAGGTTAATTGATTAGAAATGATATACTATACTCAAACCCCGGAAGAGGAGCAGGACTTGCAACAGCGTTTTCTCATAGGCAAGTCTGCACATACCTTAATGCTATTTGATCATTTCGTAACCGAATTTAAAAAGATAGGAGAGGACGTAACCTTACATCCGGCTAAAATCATGATTGGCGTAGCTAATGCCCGTAAAAGAGTGGCTTACATTACGCAATTGGGCAAAAATTTCATCCACGTTGTCTTTCCGTTTATGCAACCCTATGAGGATAATCTATGCTTCCAGAAAGTGGGTCAGGTGCCCGGTGCTAGACAATTTAATCACCATTTCAGAATGCTTAAAAAAGAAGATCTGAATGATGAAGTACAAAAGTTTATGAGAATGGCGTACGAACTGTAGGCCGAATAACAGTACTACCTATTGCTCTTCTTTAAAGTAAACCTTATAGTAGTTCATCGATTTTTCTTCGTCAAAACCTTTTTCGATAAGCTCCTTATCTCCATGTATATAAATATGGAAGTTTCGATCCAACTTCAATACGCTTTTATATACTCTTGCCTGCTTCTTCACCGCATTTGAAGATATATCAAAGGTATCGGCAATAGGCGTATCATACTCTTGCTCGTACTGCTGTTTGTAGTTTTTGAACGACTCGATAGCCTGTTCATTGCCTATCACTTCGCCGGTAAATTCATCCAAGTCAAAAGTTTCCTTTTCCTTAAAGTATTTTATAGAGCGGTTAAGGAGGTCGATTTTGTCAGCTTTGGTCATTTCAAATTCTTCGTCGATCTTTTGGGTAACAAAGTTTTTGTAAATGCTTAATGTATTGTTAGTCTGGTTAAAATTATCGTTCCTGATCTTCAGCTGTAAAAATTCATCCTTCCAGTATACAGCCTCCTGGCTGCGGTTGGTATGGTCAATCACTACCACCTTGTAGCCTTCTTCCTTGCTGGTATTAAAGATCAGCGCGCCTTTATCCAGCTTGTTGATGTTAATGGCGTTTTCCTCATAATCCATCTGAAAGCCGCCCTCGCCCGGATAAACCTTTAGATAGGTTTCTTTGGTTTCGGACTTAAATATCCCAACGGCATCCAACTGTTCACCCTCAATCTGTACATTTTTAAAATAAGCCACATACAATTCTCCCGATTTGATTTTCGGGTGGTTGGAGACGTTGAATAGGTATTTGCCGATCTGTTCCGAAGCTTCGTGGAAATAAGCCTGGTCTTCAAAAGCTTTCGAAACGAAGTGATAAATTTCATTAAGATTGAGGTCGCCGCTACTGTGCATTAAGTGGTAAACCTCATTGGCCTTTTCAAAAGGCGTAAGAAAGTATTGGATCAGCAGTTTGGTAATGAGATCGTCTTTAAGTTCCAGCGGTTGGTCAGACAGTGTATAAAATTCGTTCTGACTTTGATTGCCGATATGATGAACCGAAATAGCGTTTAGTGAAGCTTCGAAAAAAGTAACCATAGTTTAATGCCGCAAATTACAGAAAAATAAGCAGCGGGAAGCGTTGGGAAAACATGATTTTGGCGAGACTGTCAATCCAAAAATATTACCGACCTTTGCGCTACTAAAATGAACCATTTTCAGGAAGATACAATTGTAGCGCTGGCAACGCCGAACGGAACCGGCGCAATTGCCGTAATCAGGTTGTCAGGACCGGAAGCGATACTTATTGCCAATAAAGTTTTCAGGGGCAAAGATTTAACTCAACAAGAAAGTCACACCATCCATTTTGGTACCATTAATGATGGCATTACGGTTCTTGATGAGGTGCTCGTTTCCTTGTTTGTTGCTCCACGTTCCTACACGCGCGAAAATGTGGTAGAGATCTCCTGTCATGGTTCAGCTTACATTATTGAATCCATCATTAAACTCCTGATGCGTAGTGGAGCAAGAGCGGCCAAACCAGGCGAATTTACGCTGCGCGCTTTTTTGAATGGCCAGCTCGACCTGTCGCAGGCTGAAGCTGTTGCCGATCTTATTGCATCAAATTCCAAAGCATCGCAACAAACTGCCCTGCAGCAACTGCGCGGCGGTTATAGCAATCAGTTACATGCCCTGCGTGAACAACTGGTGCAATTTGCGTCGCTCGTAGAGCTTGAGCTCGATTTCTCCGAAGAGGATGTCGAATTTGCAAACAGGGAGCAACTAAAACAGCTTATAACAGACATTACCCGGGTTATTGGCCGGCTCATTGCATCCTTTGAATTAGGCAACGCCATTAAACAAGGGGTAAATACCGTGATTGCAGGAAGGCCCAACGCCGGTAAATCTACGCTGCTGAACGCGTTACTGAACGAAGAACGGGCCATTGTGAGTCATATACCAGGTACTACCCGCGATACGATTGAGGAAGTGCTCAATATTAACGGCATCAACTTCAGACTCATCGACACCGCAGGTATACGCGAAGCGACGGACACTATCGAGCAGATCGGTGTACAGCGAACTATGGAAAAAATAAGCCAGAGTGCGCTGATGCTGTATGTATATGATGTAAACACGTTATCTGAAGACGACCTGCTGGTAGACCTGCGAAGTTTATTTAAGCCAGGGGTACCTACTATTGTTGTGGCGAATAAAACCGACCTTCTCGCTCACCAGATTAATACTCCGGAATTGCCTGAAGGTATGTCGATCATAGCAGTGTCAGCCAAAGAAAAACAGCATATTGACGACTTGAAGCAAGCCATTTATTATGCTGTTATCAAAGGAAATATAAGCGGCGAGGAAACCCTTGTAACCAACATCAGGCACCTCGAAGCCCTCCAGCGCACAGAACAAGCCCTAATCCGGGTACTTGACGGCATCGCCAACCACATCACCTCCGATTTCCTCGCCATGGATATCAAACAGGCACTTCATTACCTCGGAGAAATTACCGGTACTGTAACAACAGACGACTTGCTGGATAATATATTTTCGAAGTTCTGTATCGGAAAATAGGACGGAAAAGGGATAGTTATACGGCGGACGAGTTGATGACTTTGGAGTTTCTGACTGTTAAAGGAGTAGCTAAGTTATTGGGTGCTTCGGAAAAGATTTTCTATACAGTGATTTGCTCAGGAAGGCTCAGAGCTACCAACTGAGCTGTTTACAGTTTCCAAATTGCTTGATTGCTTGCGCATAAGAGCGTTAAAATAACGCTCATATACACAAAGCTGAAGGATAAAAGGAAAATAGAGGCCGAACATCGAATCACTCTCGATTTAGATAAGATGAAATAGCCATTATCAGCAAAGAGAGGAAAGGACTGTGTGATTAGTTCTCTTAACTCAATTTCATTAAGTCGAACTTGGTTAAATTCTACGTTGCCTTTTCAAAGGGAGGGAGCCGCCAGTTATACCTTACTGCAAAGGTTCGTAAAAGAAAAATGCAAATAATCGCACAAATTTGGGCGAACGGAGGGGATATCCACTGCAACAAAAGAAAATATAAAGAACCGCCTGCGATACTGGCGGTGGCATAAAATTCTTTTCGAAAAAGTACAGGAATCTCTCGGAGTAACAAGTCGCGGAGGACTCCGCCAAAGCATCCCGTAATGGTACCTAGGGCAACACACAGGAACGGGTGAATACCTGCTGCAAGGCCTTTTTGAATACCGGTGATTGTAAACAAGCCAAGGCCTAGCGAATCGAAGAATAATAGTGTTTTGGGTAAATTCCGGAATAAGCCGCGAAAAAAGACAGCCGCGACGCCGGCTGCTACGATCGTAACAGGCGTGATCAGGTCGCGAAGCCAAGTGACTGGCATGTTGCCGATGAGCACGTCTCTGATCGTCCCGCCGCCAATGGCGGTGACGAAAGCTAAAACCAGCACTCCGAAAACGTCCAGCTTCTTATCCATTGCCGAGAAAGCGCCAGAGATGGCAAACACTGCAGTGCCAAGCAGGTCGATAATCGGTATGTAAGAGAAATGCATAACGCAATATACAATATCCTAATAGATTGGACATTACTTGGAATCGAAACGGCTTTTAGTAATACACGCAAATTTGAAAGCCATAGCGTTTGCAAAAATAGTAGGAATTCGCACCACTCGAATGTTAGTGAGGTTGATTTGCTCGTCATAAACACCGCCTGTCCAGCTCCGGTCAGACGGATCTATCTCCATTTGTCTGCCATAAACTTTCCCGGTATGCCCTTCTGTGTCATAATGACTGCGGGTTTGAACGCCCGAATTGCCGTTTTTGCTTTCTACCATAGCATCGAGTTCAAGTACAAAGTGCCCCGCCATTTGTATCTCTTTTGTTACTAATGTGGTTTTAATATAAACTTAACGTTAAGGTTTTATAGGCTACATCTGTAAGGGGTTACTTTGCGGCCATTATGGGGTCAGCTGATACGCCTTTAGTAACGACGTTAGACGGGTTCGAAACTATATTCAAAGAAAATTACACGCCATTATTCCGATACGTTAAAACAATAGTGAGGGATGAAGACGTTGCGAAGGACGTGCTTTCTGATCTTTTTCTCCATCTATGGCAACATAAAGACAATCTCCAGATTGATAATATTAAGTCTTACCTGTTTCGTTCTGCCAGGAATGGCGCATTAAAAGCCATTAGTCCACAGGCCGTTTATACGGACCTCTCCGAAACCGTATTTGAGATTCCCTCAGATACTTATACCCCTTTTGAGCGTTTTGTGAACAAGCAGTCGATCAAGATAGTGGAAGAGCTTATCAACAAGCTTCCGCCGTTGAGACGGGAGATGATCGAACTGCGACTGCTCGGTCTTAAAAATCATGAGATTGCCCGCGCGCTGGATCTCAACGATAAAAAGGTTGAGTACAATATGCGGGAGGCGATAGAACAACTCAGCCGCTACATCAACAACAGCAACCTCGACAAGGCTACCATAGCCGGCGGCCTGATGCTCATCCATATTATTTTAAACGTTAACCTGTGATTTTAGTGCCTTTTTAACTCTTAATAGTTTTTTAACAAACACTTAACCATTTGTTTTGGTGAAAGAGTGATCCCCGGTGCTCTTTCTTAAAAATTAGCACGTGAACTGGGACATCTTACTAAAATACGTTAACCACGACGCTACCGAGGAAGAAATTCAGACGGTTGATAACTGGTTGAATGAAAATCCTGAAAATGGTTTCCTGCTTCAGTACCTGGAGCGGAGGCGCAATGAACTGACTACTCCTTTTAAACAGGCCGATATTCATCAACAATGGGTGCGCCTGCTTGATCGTATCCTTAATAATCAGGATGGCCCAAACGTTAAGCCTTTTAACTGGTACCTTTTTAGTGGTATTGCCGCCAGTTTATTATTGTTTAGCCTTTTAGGCTTCTATTTTCTTCGGGCGGGCCAGAAACAGATCAATCAGACTTATACACTACAAACGCCTTTTGGCCAGCACGGTAAAGTTGTACTTCCCGACGGAACGGAGGTGTTTATGGGCCCCGGTAGTAAGTTAACGTATCCCGGCAACTACAACGCGGAAAAAAGAAATGTAACGCTAAAGGGCGAAGCATTCTTTAATGTTAAACACAATGCGCGTAAGCCGTTTACGGTTACCGCGCAAAATGGTCTAATGGTCACCGTGTTAGGAACATCCTTCAACGTCTACACTGCACCTCAAGCTAATGCCGAGGTTAAGGTAGCTACCGGTATGGTAGGGGTAATGTTCCATCATAAAACCCACTTGCTGAAAGCCGGCCAGGAATTTACTTATCTCCATGATCAAAAGCAGGTTGTTGTTGATAAGGTGAGTATTAAAGATGCTGCGGCACTGCAAAGCGAAACCTTAGTATTTAACGATAATAATATCGCCCAGATCGCTCAAAAGATAAGCCGCTGGTACAATATCAGTGTCGACGTTCAGCTTTCTGCGCAAAAACATGCCCATTTCAGCGGCGAAATGAAAGACAATGGTGTTGAAAACCTCCTCAAGGGTTTAAGCTATGCCACCGGTGTTCATTACCAGATCAAAGACCTCCACCATATTCTTCTATTCTGATTTTAAACTATGAAACTAAAACTGTTATTTTTTAGAACCGGCCTCTGGCTCTTTTTATTGATGCTGGTGTGGGCCGTCCCGTCGAGGGCTCAGGTCAAAAATACTGAGCAGATCACCTTCGCACATCAGCAGGTTACCCTGCAGGTAATTGTTGACAAACTCAAAAGCACTTATGGGTACAAAGTATCTTATGATGCTGATGTTAACCTGTCAAAACAAGTTACGTTACCCAATCTAACCGTAAACCTCGACAACCTTATCAGAGTGCTGCACCAGCAGGCAGGTGTTGGCCTTAAAGCAATTGATGGCAATCTCATCCTGAGAAAATTGGAATTAGTTTCGGTGAGCGGTACCGTTATTTCATCAAACGATAAGCTGCTGCTAACCGGAGTTACCATCCGCGATGAATTTAAACGGTCGTTAGGCGTCACTAACGTTAACGGAAAGTTCTCCGTGATGGCAGCTCGCGGCAGCAAGGTTGAATATGCAATGGTGGGTTTTAACCCGCAAACTGCCGCTTACGACCGCAATACCGCCGGGATAACCATTTCTTTGGAGGCAGCGAGCAATGCGCTTAATGAAGTGGTAGTTACGGCCTTAGGTATCAAACGCGAAGAAAAAGCGCTTGGCTATGCGGCTACTGTAGTAAAAGGCGAGGAGCTGACAAAAGCTATGCCCAATAACTGGACCGAAGCATTGGAAGGTAAAGTAGCCGGTTTAAACCTCATCAGGTCAAACAGCGGCCCTGATGGGTCTAATAAAATTATTTTGCGGGGCGAAAATAACCTCACCGGAAATAATGAAGCTTTAATAGTACTGGATGGCGTTATCATCAGCGGAAGCAGCGCCCGGAGGGTTGCCAATTCGGGCGAAACGGTTTATGGGACCGGCAGTGATAATATGCCTGCCGACTACGGTAGTAATTTGAACGACCTTAACCCGGAAGATATTGAGAGCGTAACCGTGTTAAAAGGCGCAGCGGCAGCAGCTTTGTACGGAGAGCTTGGTGCAAACGGTGCCATCATTATTACCACCAAATCGGGCAAGGCTCATCAAAAGGGCCTGGGTGTAACCTTTACTTCAAATGCTTCGATGCAATCAATAAACCGCTGGCCGGCCTTGCAGTATGAGTATGGCCAGGGTTTGGGAGGCGCTAACTATTACTCTTACGGAGCCAGCGCAGACGGGGCCAGCACCAGTGGAACCAGTTCTGCTTACGGACCGAAGTTTGACGGGCAAATGTTTTACCAGTATGATCCTGTTACCCAAAAACAGGGAGCAACCCGCACGCCATGGGTGCCTTACACCAACAAGATCCACGAGTTTTTTAATACCGGTAAAACGTTTTCAAACTCAGTAAGTATTGATGGCGGAAGTGATAAAACCTCTGCCCGTTTCAGCTATACTAATTTGAATAACAGCTGGATTGTTCCTAATACCGGTTACTCCAGAAACTCGGTAGCGTTATCAGTCAATTCAAAAATCAATGATAAACTCACCATAACTTCTAAGGTGACTTATGATAACCGGAACAGTGATAATTTACCGGGAGCAGGCTATGGTAACCAGTCGTTAATGTATTGGTTTATTTTCTGGCAACCCAATGCAGACCCGAGCTGGTTAAAAAATTACTGGAAACTGGGCCAGGAAGGACGGACCATTCAATATCCTTTCAGCTCCTATCCGGAAAATCCCTATGCCATATCTTACGAGTTCCTCAATAAATCGAACCGTAACGCGCTTACCGGTAACGTGCAGGCAAGTTACTCCATAACCAAAGACCTGACTTTGCAGTTAAGGACATCCATGGATATGAGTTACGAGCAGCGCGAGCAGGATCGCCCTTATGATGCCGGTACAAAATATCCTAAAGGCTCTTATCGCACACAGAATTTATACAACCAGGGAATCACCAGCGACTTTTTGCTGCGCTACAATAAGAAGATCACCCGCGATGTAACCCTTAGCGCTACTGCTGGCGGAAGCACCATGACCCTTAAATATAATAAGGACGAGTTAAGGGCCGATTCACTAATCTATCCGGAGCGATATGCAGTATCCAATGCTGCCGGTCCGCTGGTTTCTATTCCTGATAAATATACCTACCGGATTAACAGCTGGTATGGCATATTCGATGCTTCTTATAAGGATTTTGCATACCTGGAGTTAACCGGCCGTAAAGACTATAACAGTACGCTTGCAACGCCGCTACGTACTGATAATGCAGGCATCTTTTTCCCTTCTGCCAGCGGCAGTTTCATTCTCTCGGAGATTGCTAAAATGCCGAGACAGATCAATTATGCCAAGATCAGGGCCTCTGTTGCACAAGTGGGAAGCGGTACTACCACACCTTACATGACCTCGTATAACTATAGCATAGCAGGCGGTGGCCTCTATCCGGGCGGAGCGCTCCAGAATCCGACCACGTTAACCAATCCGGATTTAAAACCCTTGTTAACTACCACGTATGAAGTAGGTGCCGAAATGCGGGCCTTTGCCGATAGGTTGGGCTTTGACCTGGCGCTATATACCGGTAATACCAAGAATCAGATCTTATATAGAACTATTGATCGGTCATCCGGATGGTCACAGGTGATTACCAATCTTGGGCAAGTAAATAACAAGGGAATTGAGCTGGCCATTAACGGAACAGTTATCCAGAGCAGGCGTGCCGGCGGCTTTAGATGGACCATGAACGGTACATTTACGGCCAACCGCAATAAGATTGTTCAACTTGGCGATAGCTCCGTGGTACTAAGGACCGGTGCCGTAGGTGGCGGACAGATCGTAGCCAAAGTTGGCGGAAGCATGGGCGACCTCTATGGAAGACGCTATGTACGCGCACCGGATGGACAGGTAGTGTATGATGCTTCAACAGGTTTTGCCAAACTAAGCCCCGACGTAATTTATTTGGGTAATACCACACCGAAATATAAAGCAAGCTGGGGCAGTAATTTCAGCTACGGGCAATTCTCACTGAGTGTTTTGTTTGATGCGCAATTTGGTGCGGTAGCGCACTCGCTCATGAACTACAAGCTGGTGGAGCAGGGTAAGCTGCAAAGCACGCTTCCCGGCAGGTATAATGGTATCGTTGGTAATGGTGTGATACAAAATCCCGACGGTACTTACAGGCCAAATAATGTGGTCACGTTTGATGTAGACAACTATTACCGTTCGCAGATGGGTTCTGATAATGCTGAGGGAAGCACTTTCAGTACAGACTTTATCAAATTCAGGGAAGCTAATATTACCTATACATTACCGCAGCGCATTAGCCGCAGACTGGGCATCCAGCGCGCTTCGATAGGCGTATACGGCCGTGATCTGTTTATCTGGTCCCCATGGCCAATGTTTGATCCGGAGTTTGGTACGCTTAGCGGAAGCGATATCGTAACAGGCTTTGAAATTGGCCAGTTCCCATCTACCAGAACTATGGGCGTAAACCTGATTGTAGGATTTTAAAACTCGGAACAATGAAAACTAAAGTTTATATATTAATAAGTGTTTTGATGATGGCAACCCTCTTTCTGCCCTCATGCACCAAAGATTTTCAGAAAATTAATACCGACCCGATTAACACACCAGATGCTTTGCCTCAGCAACTATTGGCTCCGGCGTTGGTGAACGTGCTTACGGCTAATATGCTCAGAAATCATAATTTTAATAATGAGCTGATGCAAGTAACGGTAAGTCAGACTGATGACGAAGGTGCTATCTTCAGGTATGATTACCGCAACACCATTTCCGACTATTTGTGGAATGCCTGGTATCTGCAATTGACCAATTTTAAGGATATTTACACCATAGCCGGTAAGCCGGTTACCCTCAACAAATCATATCAGGGTATATCCTTGATTTGTCAGGCGTGGATTTATTCGCTGCTCACCGATACCTATGGCGATGTTCCATATTCTCAATCCAATTTGGGCAGGGATAGCCTTACCTTTGAGCCTAAGTTTGATAAGCAAAAGGATATATACCTCGGCATCTTTCAGCAATTGGAGCAAGCCAATACGTTATTGAGTGCGGGCACTGCCATTATCCCCTCAAGTGATCCTGTTTTTAATGGCAATGTTAGTAAATGGAGGAAATTCGGCAACTCGCTTTATCTTCGCTTGCTGCTTAAACTATCAGGCAAATCAGACGTGTCTGCTGATGTTGTAGCCAAAATTAAACAGATGGTAGATACCAGCCCGTCTACTTATCCTGTTATGGCAAGTAATGATGATTCTGCTATTTTAAGATGGGTTGGGGGCGTTTACGTTTCTCCATATGTAACCAACGTACGTGAGCAGGACTGGAGATCACCAGCTATTGGTTCTTTCTTTATAGATCACTTAATCACCTGGGCCGATCCCCGCATAAATATATCTACCTATGCAACCAGTGGATTTAATATCTGGGGCATAGCCCAGGGTCCTGGTGGTTTTGCCGGTGTGCCAAGCGGCTATCTGCCCGGAACCGGTGCACCTAAACAATCTTATTTCTATTCAAATACATCGGCAGTTTCTTTGCAAACCAGTCCGCTTACCGGTTTGATGATGACTTACGGCGAGTTACAATTTGTGCTGGCTGAGGCTGCTGTTAAGGGGTATATCAGCGAGAATGCACAGACTTATTGGGAAACCGGTGTTTTAAGCGGAATTACTTTATGGCTGCCCACCTGGCCAAATTCACCTTCGGCAGGTATGCCAACCACTACCACAACTATCAATACGCCTGAATTCCGCAGTTATCTTAATAATGCTGACATAGCCTGGAACGACGGTGCATCATTGGACGACAAGATGGAGGCTATTCACGTGCAGAAATACTATGCCCTGTTTCTGGAAGACCTTCAGCAGTGGTTTGAGTACCGCCGTACCGGTCACCCGATTTTGCCTAAAGGGCCAGGTTTGAAGAACGGCGGTGTGATGCCAGCCCGGATGGTTTACCCGGTTTACGTACAATCAGCCAACCCTACCAATTACAAACTGGCAGTTGCAGCGCAGGGGCCGGATGTGGTCTCTACGCAAGTATGGTGGCAGAAACCATAATTATTTAACAATCATTGATCAAGCCATAACAAATAATAAAATGAAAAGAACATTAGTTTATGCTTTTTTACTCACAGCCGTCTTTATATGGGCGGGCTGCAAAAAAGGTACTAATTATCCCGGTGGCAGAATAAGTGAGTATATCCCCTTGTATGATTTGCGGAACCTTTATAAAGGCTCTGACCTGAAGCTGACGGTCGACAATATGTACGGCTCTGATAAAATTACCGGTATTGTAATTTCAGATTATTCTGGCAGCAATATGCCAGGAGGCTATCTCGTTATTCAGGATCACCGCCGTTTGTCGCTATTAAGGGGGATCGCCATACCGATAGGAGTGGATGCTGCTGCTAAATATGCCTCGGGCGATTCTGTGTCTGTTACCATTGCCGGCGGAACCCTGACCAGGGCTGATGGTATTTTGCAGATCAAAAACATCCCGGCTACTGCCGTTACTAAAATTTCAAGCGGAAACAACATTCCGGCTAACAGGGTACCGAGCAGCTCTATCCTTAAAGATCCAGCAAGCTATGAAAGCACCTTGGTCGCCATTGTAAAAGGAGGCTTTGATCCCCTGCCTACCCCGACCGATAAGTTTGGCGGTGACAAAACGGTAAATGATGGTTTTGAAAACATAACCCTACATACTGATGCGGGTGCAACTTTTGCCAATAACGGGTTACCGGTGTTAGCGAATTTTTACGGCATAGTTTTCAATACTGCTGGAGCAGGTGGTAAATTAATACCACAAATAAGAATGCGTAAAGCTGACGATATGCAATTACTGAGCTCAACGATCAAGATCACGCCAATTGTGATCAGCGGATTTGTTCCGGATGTTATCGGGGGAGATGGTAATTATGAATATATTCAAATGCTGGCCACCCAGGACATTGATTTTTCGCAAACGCCCTATTCTGTAGTAGTATGTAATAATGCCGGTGCTGCTAACCCAGCAGGTTATCCTTCAAATGGTTGGGCCATGGGCGGCAATACTACAGGCGCCCAGTTTAGAACCTATAAATTTAATCTTACCGCAGGCACCGCAAAAAAGGGTAGCTACTTTTATGTCGGCGGTACTGCCGAAATGATCAATGGCTCCAGCTCCACAAGTATGGCTTCCTCCAACTGGATCAGGGTTATTAATTATACCACAACCAACGGCGACGGGTTTGGATCACCCTATAGCGGTTTAATGGCTAATAGCGGCAACGCATGGGGTATGGCGGTATTTGCAGGTACAACAGTAACCAAAAATACGGAGCCTGTAGATGTGTTGTTCATCAATTCAGGGGGCCAGTTACTGAGCGGAACCAATGGTTATAAAATCACCAATACAGACTGGTATGATGTAGTTAATCCAATTACCTTACAATCTCAGCCGTATTACAAGCAAGGGTCCAACACGCTGTCGTTAACTTATCCACCTGCTGCAGATTTGGGATACTACTATAAATTGGGCGGGGCCTATAATCCGCGTCTGGGAAAATGGGTAAAAGCCCGTTCTCAAAATTTCGTGCAGCTAACCAAAACATCGTCTCTAAATGAGATTGAGGGTGAGTTTCCGGTAGGTACCGCAGATAAACCAGGTTTATTGCCAACAACGATTCAGGAATAAACCGTCACCGTATAATTGTTTAACCAGAGCCGTGCAAGCGACTCTGGATTTTATTTTCAGCAACCTTTCTTTTAATCCTTTTAGTTAAAAGTTGTTTATATGACTATGAATCACCCCTATAAAAAAGTCTCACTTCTTTTATTATTAGTTGCCTCGGTGTTCAACGGCCTGGCACAAACTCCCGGTAAGCTTAAAGCCACGGGACAAATATTGTTGCCGAATGGATGGAAACTGAGTCCGGCAGGGCGGTCGCTTCAGTTAGGCGATCTTCCGCTCAATATGCAGCTAAGCCCTTCAGGGAAATTGCTGGCCGTAACCAATAACGGGCAGAGTACACAAACGATTCAGCTTATTGATCCTGTGCATGAAAAGATTTTAGACGAGCGCGAAATAGACCAGGCCTGGTACGGACTGGCCTTCAGCAATAATGAGAAAGATCTCTATGTGTCCGAAGGCAACGCCAACTGCATCCTCGACTACAGCCTTAAAGGTAATAAGCTCCGCGTTCTGGATACGATACAGCTCGGTCGCGCCTGGCCCAATGAAAAGATCTGCCCAACGGGTATGGCCGTTACCAAAGATAACAGTCGGCTATATACGGTAACAAAAGAAGATAGCAGTGTTTATATTGTCGACCTGCCCAATCGTAAGGTTTTAAATAAGATTAAGCTTAAAAATATTGCGTACAGCTGCCTGCTTTCAGCTGATGAAAAGACCCTCTATATTTCTTTATGGGGAGGTGATGAAGTAGCTGTTTTTAATACAGCATCGGAAACGGTAACGAGCAATATTAAAACTGGTGGCCATCCCAATGAACTTTTACTGAACAAAAAAGGATCTTTGCTTTACGTGGCCAATGCGAATGACAATACCGTATCGGTGGTCAATACCGCTGATAATAAGGTTACGGAAATGCTCTCCACGGTGTTGTACCCAACAACGTTAACCGGTTCAACCACCAACGGTCTTGCCTTATCAGCTAACGAGAAGACGCTCTACATTGCCAACGCCGATAATAATTGCCTTGCCGTTTTTGACGTGTCTGCTCCTGGTAACAGCAAGAGCAGAGGCTTTATACCTGTTGGCTGGTATCCAACTAATGTGAAAGTGCTTAATCATAAAATATTGGTGAGCAATGGCAAAGGCTTTACTTCGCTGCCAAATCCCGAAGGGCCGCAGCCTTACGCTAAGGAAGATAACAGCGGTTATCAGACCGGCAGCACCGTTAACAGCAGGTTGCAATATATAGCAGGTTTGTTTAAAGGTACTTTGTCAATTATTGATGAACCTGCAGATGATCAGCTTAAAACCTATACTAAACAGGTTTATGCTAATACGCCGTTTACTGATAAAAAAGTGAAACAAGCGGAGGGGGAAGAGGGTAACCCCATTCCGCGCAAGCCGGGACAGAAATCGCCGATTAAATACGTATTCTATATCATTAAGGAGAACCGTACTTATGACCAGGTTTTGGGCGATGTAAAGAAGGGGAATGGTGATAAATCACTGTGTATTTTCGGGGAGCAGGTTACGCCAAATCAGCATGCTATTGCTAATGACTTTGCGCTGATGGATAACTTTTATGTAGATGCCGAGGTAAGCGCGGACGGACATAACTGGAGCATGGCCGCTTATGCTACAGACATTGTGGAGAAGACATGGCCTACTACTTACGGCAAACGTGGCGGAAGCACCAGTTTTGAAGGAGGTCGCCCGGCTACCTATCCTAAGGATGGCTTTATTTGGGACTATTGCCAACGGGCCGGTATAACTTACCGCAGCTATGGTGAGTTTGGCGAATATAATAATGCGCACATCAAATCACTTAAAGGGCACATGAGCCCGCACTCGCCGGGTTTTGATCTTGATATTCAGGATCAGGTGAGGGTAGATGCCTGGGAGCATGATTTTGACTCCTTATTGGCAGTAGGTGCCGTACCGCAACTAAGCACTATACGTATTTCCGACGATCATACCAGTGGGCAGCGTAAGGACAAATACACGCCAATAGCTGCTGTTGCTGATAATGACCTTGCCGTTGGCAGACTGATAGACCACCTCTCGCACAGCCCTATCTGGAAGGAAAGCGTAGTGTTTATGTTGGAGGATGATGCACAGAATGGCCCCGATCACATAGATGCGCACCGTTCACCGGTATATGTAGCTGGCCCGTATGTGAAGCGTAACGCAGTCGTTCATAGCATGTATTCAACCTCCGGTGTGCTTCGTACCATAGAACTCATCTTGGGTTTACCACCGATGAGCCAGTATGATGCCGCGGCACTACCCATGTATGAGTGCTTTACCCCAAAGCCCGATTTTACGCCCTTTGTGCATAAAGCCGCTCTGGTTGACCTCAATGCTCGTAATATAGGCAAAACCAAGAGCAGCAAACGTTCAGAACAGTTCAATTTTAACAAAGAAGACGCCGCTCCGGACCGTGACCTGAACGAAGTGATCTGGAAATCGGTAAAAGGCGAAGAGTCGACCATGCCCGCCCCGCGTCGGAGTGCCTTTGTGATCCTTGAAAAGAAAAAGAAGGATGACGACGATTAATTAAGAAAGCTGTTTAAATGTTCATACCTCAAGGGAGGCATTGTGGAGTAAACATTCGGCAGTGCTTCCCTTTTTAGCTATGGTTGTGACTTATAGTACAGCCTTTGGCGTTTCTTTATGCAGTTTCAACGTAAGAAGTCAAACTCGATGGCAGAGAACTAAAAGGGGCCTACCGATTAGTAAGCCCTGTATAATGTGTTTGATCAACGAGACTACTCCTTTAGAAGTTGAGCCTGCTTAGTTATCCTTTATTCATCGTCATCTTTGAATTGAGGGTCCGCTTTCAGGCCCAATGCTTTTAAGCCTTTTCCGTGCGCCCCAAAGTACTCTTTAGGAAAAGGTTTGTCACCGTAAATTGTTGACCATATATATTCACTAAATATTAAAGCATTTTTATCGATAAGATCCGGCTTAGAAAAATCCATTTTCTCTGTTAAAGGCGCGAGTCTCGCTTCGGTTTTACTGCCTATCTTGTTCCTTGGCCGGTTCATTTCGTTTATAGCAACAGCCGGTGTTAAGGAAGTATAGCCCGTATAATCAGGGTTTTCCTTAAAGCACTCTGTCATTAAAGGAGACATGGCCACTAATTGATTCATCGGCTGCACACCGAATATCTGGCAAATAGTGTGCAGTACGGAAGCCTGATTATAAAATTTGCTGATGATGGTATTGCGCTTTACATAAGGGCCGGCCAAAAAACAAACCGACCTATGGCCATCTACGTGGTCTGTGCCACTTTGTGGGTCATCTTCATTCACAAATATCGCCATATCTTTCCAAAAAGGGCTTTTTGAAAGCGCCTCGATTACCCGGCCTGTTGCCAGGTCGTTATCAGCCACATAAGCCCGTGGCGTAGGTACGTTTTCGCCGTAACCGCTGGTGTGGTCGTTAGACAGATAGATAATGGTAAAATCAGGGAAATTGCCTTTGGCCTCATATTCCTTTAGTGCTTTAAGAAATAAGTCGGCCCTGATTTGTTCCGGAATAGTTAAATTCCAACCGGGGAAACGCAAATCGCTATATTTTTCAAGGCTTTTCACGGAGTATCCGCATTTGTACCAGATCGAATCGCTTTTATCTTTCCATCCATTATACAGGTCTGTCCAGGTTTTACCTTTAGTCACTTCTGCAAAATCCAACTCGCCAAAATTTCGGAAGGAAATGCCTTTGCGCAGCAAGTGGTCCCAAATAAAACCACAACCGGCATAACATAAAGGATCTGTGCCAAAATCATAAGCACAGTGCCCGGCCGAAAAATCTTTTTCGTGGTAGGGGGTAGTAATGCCTTGGGTTGCCCATTGATGGCCGTCGCTTGAGTTAACGCCGTTACAATAGTAATTGTCCAATAAAACAAATTGATCGGCAAGGCTGTGCGCATTGGGGGTTACCTGTTTTGAATATTCAACCAGCTTAGGGTCGCAATTTCCTTTTCCGAAATCACCTAATTCCTGGTCGAATTTTTTATTCTCCCTGATAATGTAGACCACATGTTTTATAGAAGACTGCTCGCCCACGTTTGCCGGAACCGGTTTTGGTTTGGCGTTCAAATTGGCTTCTGCCTGCGCCCTTAGCATTTCTATAAAATGAAACCCTTTTTCTGCTATTGCAGTATAGGCATCCAACTGCGCTTTATTGTTGGGCAATGCAACTTTTTGTAAGGCTCCCTGCTTAAGCGGGGTAACGTTGCCAATAAAGAGATGATGCTCCGTAGCGCATACTGCGCCCGGAAATCCACCACCTGCGATGAATCCATAAGGGCCTTTTTGCGGATGTTTAGGATCGATAAGTGCAATTGCATTATTGCCCGCATTGGCTGCATATAGTACTTTGCCGTTTGGACTAAATGTTAGCGCCGTGGTAAGGCTTCCATATGGAAGAGACGGATCTGGCTTGGTATTGATCGTTTGTACAACTTTAAAAGTCTTTGTATCCACCACGCTTATGCCGTCACCACTTTCATCGCTTACATAGAGTAAGTTGCCATCGGGCGACAAAGTCATCGATTCCGGGTGTATGCGGGTTGTGATCTCCTTAATCACCTTCCTCGATTGAATATCAATCACCGAAACAGAACCCCGCAGCGCTATAGAGTGCTCATCAACAGCTACCTCTGTTCCCGCAGATGTCTCTGTTCTGTCTCCCTTTCTGGCTTGGGGGCCGCCGAAATTGCTTACAAAAGCAAATCGTTTGTCTTTGCTGATCGCTATAGCATAAGGGCAAACGCCCACGGGTATTTTGCGGAGCACTTTACCTTCGGAAACATTCACAACGGCTACCTGGTTAGGAATAGCAAGCGCTATATATGCAATATTGTGATCAACTAACCCTATGCCTAAAGGCGTTGTTGTTTTCTTATCAACAGATAAATCAATTGTCTTTATAAGTTTAAGTCCGCCTGATTTATTAAGGTTGCCGATGTATAAGTTTCTTTTTGAACCGGTAAAGTAAACGGTAGAATCGTTGCCGTCAATGGCTAGGCCATACATGGAACCAGATTCGCCTTTTTCGTAGTCGAACTGGTTAACTACCTTAAAGCTGTCTGCGCTGATAACAGTCAAGCCGCGATTGTTTTTTGAAACCAGGAATTTCTTTTGCCGGGCCAGTTCCAGGTTCAATACCCTGGTGCCTTTGGCCAAGTCAAGGCTTTGCCCTGCGGGATTGAATATCTCGCTGTTTACAAACATCTTATCGCCTGCAGAAAGCTGGTTCCATGAGGTGTCTACAGGGGCCTTAACATCCTTTCTCCGTTCAGCTGCTTTTGGTGTTTGGGCTAGTATACGTGTACTGCCCAAAAGCAAGAAAGGCAGGAATACGCCTGTAATAAAAATAGATTGTGGGACTTTCATAGCTAACAAACTGATGTTATAAAAATTAGGTTAATAATTGCTGTTACACAAATATTTAGGCAACATTCTAGCGGAAGTAGTAACCTTCGCAATTTACATGATTGCATAAATGTTCAACAATAATAAACAATGTTTATTAATACTAAATTCTTTTAGGGTTAACAAAGTATGAATATTTTTTATCGTAATCCTTTACTTTCCAGGTATTTGATCAATGCAGCGGGATGATCTGTTTGTAAGCCTTTTAGCCCGATAGCGATGGCCCCATCCCAGTCTTTATCTTCGTCTTTGCTCTGAATGTCCGGCCATACCGGAATATGCTGATCATTGGCAAATTGTATCATTTCTTTGGAGTATTGCCTCCAGCTACCGTCAAGAATATCTGGTTTTACCTCATTAACAAAGCTTTTAATACCCGCAATGTCTTTTACACCATCGGGCAAGCTGAACATTAAGGGCGTTCCGGGTGCAACACGCCGCCAATCAGTAAACTGCTGAGCGCTATTAATATAAACCAGTACTTGCTTTTCCATTCCGTACTTTTTAAGCATAGCATAAGTGGCAGCGGCCGATGCATTTTTGAAATCAATATAGATATAGATTTTATCCTTGCAAAGCTTCAGTATTTCTTCAAAAGCAGGTACCCGATAAACGGTTTTATCCAAACTATCGCGACTTTTTACCTTAAGCTCTTTAATCTCGGCGAAGGTCATGTCCTTAACGGCGCCTTTGGCATTGGTCATGCGGCCTACTGTGCCATCGTGCATGCTTACCAGTGCGCTATCTTTTGTAGTGCGCAAATCAATTTCTACATAATCTGCTCTGTTCTTAATCGCTTCGGCATAAGCTGCGAGTGTATTTTCGGGATACTTGACATGGTCGCCACGGTGGCAGATCACAATAAATCTATGCCGTGCTTTAGGTGCAGGATTGGGCTGGGCGCTTACATTGATCCATACCATGCAAGTGAGCAATAGTGTTAAAAAGAGTTTCATTTTAATTTATCTAAATAGGGTAGTTTTTCCATTACGTGCAAAAAATAAAGGTGGACATTAAGTCCACCCTTGTTTTAAAAATCAGTAATTATCAATTATTAAAAGTGCCATGCCCGATTATTTCAGGATCCACATAATACCGTTAATGTCATCATTACCACCATACTGGCTTTGCAGTGCAGCCGTGTAATTTGCAGTATTGGCCGTACGTTCGCTTGATGGGTATTGGAAACGCATGGCTATACGCTGACCGTTAGAGGTACCAGGGCCTGTTGTGAAAGTAGGGACACCGGTTCTGCGGTAGGTGAAATAAGATTCCAAACCAGAATGGCGGAACAGGGCCAGATATTTTTGCTGTAAAATCTGGGTTAAACCGGTGCTGCCACCAGCGTATTTAACAGCTGGCTGCCCATAATAAGTGGCCCAATCAGTGTTAATAAGATAGCTGTCGTAATTTGATGAATTGGTAACATCGGTGGATCCCGGTTTGTAGAAATAGGTTGTAAACGAACCAGTCGCTGGAATGCCATAGTACTTCCACGATGCCTGAATGCCGTTTACGTAATGCAACTCAGCATCTCCTGCAACCCAACCACGATTAATGCCTTCAGCAATATTAAATTCTTGTTCAGCATAACCGATCTGGATGCTTGGTTCGCCGGTAAAAGTTGAATAATAATGTTTTCTGTTGATGAATGAATACAATTGCAAACCTGCATTAGCATACATAGTACCCAGGTCAAGACCCGGATCGGCTCCAACAAATGAAGCAAAGTCGGTCGGGCTTTGGTGCAGATCATCTACATAATGACGTGCAGGCTCAGCCACTACAAAAACACGCGGATCCCGGAAGGTGGTCAACAACTTGATATAAGTTTGCGACATGTTCTGCCTTGAGCCATTTTGCCCAAAGTTAGTAGGGTTCATAGTGTAATAGTTTGTCGGCGAAACATAGACGTATTGAAGATTGTCGTCAGAACTTTGCATCAATGGGTATTTAGCCGGGTTATTAACTATTGCAGCAAACTGCGCAGGTATATTCATATCGGGATCTGTTGTGGCTTTTTTGCTAAGCTCGAGCAACAACCTTAGTTTATACGCATTAACGGCTTTTTGCCATTCGGCCAGTTTACCCCCGAACAGAAAGTCGCCACTTACCGAACCGCCTTGTGCTATAACAGTAGCCAAATCGGTATTCGCATCGTCAAGCCAGGCCAAACATTGGATCATTACGGTCTTTTGAGAGTCGTATTTTGGTTTAAGAGCGCCTAATCCTTTCAGAGCATCGGTCATGGGGATATCGCCCATCTGCAGGCTCATTTTACTGAAAAGGTATGCTCTGTAAAACTTGCCCAGGGCGCTGTAGCCATTTGTTGCAGGCAAGCCCACGGCCAGGGCTTGCTGCTCCATCAGTATAACATTCTTTAATGTTGTGTAATAGTTGCTCCCGGCGCCCAAATCATAAGTATTATTGCCATAGTAGTTATAATTGTATATATAATACTGGTCGTAGTCTTCATAAGAACTGCCAGCCAGTTCAACCGTGTTGTTTTCGATACCGTTTAATAGCAAAGACGCCGGAACGCTGGTAGCCACGTTGTTGTTCTTCACTAAATCTTCGTAACTTTTTTTACAACCAGTCGCCGTAGCCAGTAGCAACGCTGCGAGTAATGGAAGTTTAAATATTTTTTTCATGATCATTATCTTTTATAAATCAGAATGATAATTTGAAGTTAAATCCATAGCTTCTTACAGACGGCGACTGCAAGCCGGTAAGCGATGTACGTGAATTGGCATATTGATCCAGGTCCACATCTTTAAACTTGGGATCTTTGTAGAAATACAAGAGGTTGCGTCCGTATAACGATACGGATGCCGATTGTATGAATGTTTTATGTAACCAGCTTTTCGGGAAATCATATCCCAGGGTCACTTCACGTAGTTTTGCATAGGTTTTGCTCATCAGGTAAGCCTCGTCTACATTATAATATTCACTGGCATATTCCTGCACAAGAACCGGTGTTTTATTAGGTGCGTATTGCAGGGCATTATAGTTTAAAACCTCGCCTGTATAGGAATCGTAGTTTGGCGCTACACCGTTTGAAATTTGTACACCCTGTGCAACGTAGCTGCCTTTGTAAGTCGCGTCAGGCTGTTGATTGTTGTTCGGGTAATGCAGCCAGTCCTGGTAACGGGCGGCTCCAAGCGCACCTTCGGCAGTTAAAGCATTTGATCCACCGCGCATGGTTTTATTAAACACATAATCCCTGGTAACGCCACCAACTGAGCCATCAAACTGGAAGCCGAGGCTCAGTCCCTTATAGTGAACCCTGTTATAGATAGACCATGTCCAATCGGGATCCATGTGGCCCAGATAGTGGCCGCCGGTTCTTAAAGGCTCGCCATTCGAACCAAAAATAATTTGTCCGTCTGGTGTGCGTACAAACTTGCTGCCGTACAGTTTATCCACCCGATCGCCCACATGGTAATAGGTATTGTAAACAGTCTGTCCCGGTGGCAATTCTTCATAAACTTCTTTGTAGGTAGACCAGTTGACCAATACATCCCATCCAAAACCGCTCAGGTTTTTGATCGGTGTGCCGCTTAACGAAAGCTCGTAACCGGTTTTCCTGGTTTTCAGTGCGTTGATGTATTCGTCAGTATAACCGGTTGCGGTTGAGATGGGGTTATCCAGAATTTGCGGACCGTCGATATACTGGAAAGCAGTACCGCTTAATCCTAAACGGTTTTTAAGGAACTTAATATCAAAGCCTTCTTCATAGTTAACACGGGTAAAGGTTTTGATGTTATTCATATATAATGAATTTGGACCATAACCTGCTGTTTGACTGTTGTAAGGCTTAGAGATGGAGTAAGCAGGGAGCAGGGAATAATTGGGTCCGTTGTATGGCGACAAATAGGTTGTGCCATAACCAAGCGGGTTGTCATATAAAGAAGGACCGGTTGAGCCGCCAAATGCCGTGATGGAATTAAACGGCGCAGGCCCAATAGTAGGGCTGGTTGCATCCGAACGGATATTGGCATAAGACCCGCGTAACTTCAGGAACGAAATAACTTCGGGCAAAGTAACATAATCAGATATTACGGTAGTTGCTGAAACACTTGGATAGTAATAAGTGGCAACACTTTGTAATGCAGAAGAGTGCTCTAAACGGAAGGTGCCGGATAAGGTAGCATACTTTCCGAATGAAGCGTCCAATGATCCGAATACACTCAGCTGGCGTTCTGCCGAATTAAAGCTTGTGGCCTGTATTGGGTTTTTAGAATTGCTGAAGGCATACACCCCCGGAACGTTAAGGTAGTCGGTTGAAACCCAACTTGAATTGTAATTAAAATTACGCAGGTTACTACCTACCAAACCTGATAAGTCTAAGAATTTTTTAACGTTGTACTCGTAGTTAACGGTTAACAAAGTGTTGTTTTCAAACAGATCTCGGCGGTCTTCACGGTAGTCGCCCTGGTTTCCTTCACGGCCATAAGGGTGAGCCGAATACGGAAGATCTTCTGTGTGAAGCAGGTTGTAAGTGCTAATCTGGTTTTTGAGGGTGACGTTTACATGGTTATCTATCTTGAAGTTAGCGGATATATAACCGTAAGTATCATTTTTATAGTGGCCGCGTGTCCATTCCTCAGTCATAAACCAGGGGTTATGGTAACGGGTATACTCAGCAAACATAGATTGTGTGCCTACTTTGCCAGGCTGCCAGATTGCCTTAATATCTGGAGCATTTACATTCCAGTCCGCGCCTGTCCATATAGCCATGTTATAGATTAAGCTGTTAGGACCGTAAGAGACATCGGGGAAATTATCAGTGCTTTGTCGGTTAAAATCAATGCTTCCTTCAAACTTCCATCTTGAGGTTGGGTTGAATGATGCATAAAGATTGGCGTTGGCAATATCAAGGTATTGAAACGGGATATAGCTGTTTTGATGCTGTTGCGAAACAGAGAAACGAGTAGTATAATTATCGCCATTAGCAGTTAAGGCAACATCATTGTTAGTTTGATAACCTGTTCTTAAAAAGTTGGCAAGGTTATTTGCACCGCGAGCTACCCATGGGGTTCCCTGGCGCACACCATTGATTACGGGGCTGTCATACTGCGGAATCAGCTGGCCGGCGAAATAAGGCCCCCATACGTCATAGTCGGAATCTACACCGCCCGGCGCACCACCATTTCCGTTTACAAACTCATAGTAAGTATTTTCACCCGGCCCAAATGAATGCTGAATACGGGGAAATGCAGTGAAGCCCTTGTTCATTACCGTACTGCTGTTAATCTCAACTGTAAGGCCTTTTTTAGCCGTGTTGCCCTTTTTGGTCGTGATCAGGATGGCGCCGTTTTGTGCGCGGCTACCATATAAGGCGGCAGCAGCAGGGCCCTTTAGTACGGTATAGGTGTCTATATCGTCGGGGCTCAGGTCAAATGTGTCGGAGTTTACAGGGAGACCGTCGATAACGATCAGGTTAACCGTCCCACCACGTATAGTTACGTTTGGAACACCCAACACCTCAGACGTTGCGCCAACAGAGAGGCCGGCAACTTTGCCGATCAAACCGTTCATGGGGTTCGGATCGCGCGCAGTAACCAATTGATCGCCGTTTACTGTTTGTGTAGCATAACCAATGCGGCGTGTTTCTTTCTTAACACCCAATGCAGTTACCACTACTTCATTGAGCGACTTGTTGTCGGCAATCAGTGTAACATTTAAATTGGTTTGACTGCTTACAGTAACATCCTGTGTTATGAAGCCCAAAAATTTAAATGTAAGCACCTGGCCGCTTTTTACTGTAAATAGAAATCGGCCGTTAACATCGGTTACGGTACCTTTAGTAGTTCCTTTAAGCAGAACGGTTACTCCGGGTAAAGGCTGTTTGTTTTCGTCGGTTACCGTACCACCGATCTTGATCTGCCCGAACGAGAGTACCGGGGCAAGGAACAATAACGTTAGCGTTACTATTGTCCTTAACTTGCTGTAAATCTGTTTCATTTGCTTAGTTTTAATAGGAAAAGCTGAAATATTTTCATGCAGCAATACTAAACTTTGTTTATTATTTGTAAACTAAGTTTATATTAAGCAAACTTTAATGTTAGGAGGGAATAAAGGTGCTACAGTGTGGATGTGATAATTTTGGAGTCACGTTTATGTTACAATTATTTAATTAATTGTAGCTATAAAGCTTGATTTTTGAGATGAAGGAGAGCTATGGTTTTGAGCTGCGTGATATTGTCTACAGGAATATCTGTTTGTTTAGCTTCATCATCCCAATAGCGCATACGTATAATTAGATCCTTATCCGGATCGGCTTCAAAAGCCAGTGCCTCGTCGGCAGACATCACACCGCCCTGAAACTCAAGCGTCCCTTTGCTGGCCGGAGATAGTTTCTCGTAATATTCCGGATATTTATAGGTAAGGTACCGCTTGGCTATCACATGGCTTTCCACCAATTTGGCAATTCGGGCCGAAAATCCGCGTTCACGAAGAAATTTAGCTCCTAACTGTTCATGATTAACGTTGCCAAGCCCGTTCATGCTGATTGTTTCCTCCCTGGCAGTGCATAAATGTCCAAGATCATGGAAAAAGGCCGCTAATATTACTTCGTCATCATAGCCTTCCTGCGTTGCCAAAGCTGCGGCTTGCGACATATGTTCAATTTGCGAAACCGGCTCGCCTATATAATCCTCGTTTCCATGCCTTTCATAAAGGCCGAAGATTTCCTCCACAATTCTTTCGGGCGTTCCTGGAGTGTGCGTCATAAAATTCCGGTTTTGATGACGTCAAAGTAAGTGTGTAGTTATTAGTAAATTATTAAGTTTTCGTAATAAAATTAAAGATAACGGCAATCGCGGGATTTTACATTTGCGCATCACGGCCTTTATTTATTACTTAGCAGATAAAACTTATCATACCTAATGGAAGGGGATGTACTGCTACAGATCAGCAACCGAATAAAAGAGCGAAGACGTGAAAAAAACATCACGATCCATGAACTGGCCACCCGGGCAAATGTAAGCAAGGGACTGATCTCTCAGATTGAAAACAGCAGGACCATACCATCCCTTATTGTACTGATCGATATTATCAAAGCGCTGGATATTGACCTTAACGTCTTTTTTAAAGACATCAAAACCTCTGGGCAGCGTTCACCGGTTATGATCAAACGCCAGGATGAATATGAGACATTTGAAAAGGAACATGCCATTGGCTTTACCTACCGCCGTATTTTTACCTGGGCTATGGAATATTCTACCATAGATATGGTATTACTTGAGCTGGAACCTTCGGCTACCAGGCCCCTGATAGAGACCGAAGCCTTTGAATATAAATACATCCTGTGTGGTGATGTTGAGTACAGTTTTAATGACGAAAAGTACGTTCTCACAGAGGGCGACTCCATACTTTTTGACGGTCGCATTCCACATACGCCTAGAAACCTGGGTAAGAAAAAGGCAAAAATGCTGGTTGTATATTTCTTCGAAGAATCAGCGCAGAGCTAGGGTTAATGCACAGTTAATATAAATTTAGTTTTACGTTAATAAACAAAGTTTAGTATTGCTAAACATTTAAAAGCAATACTAATGTCTGTAAAACTTGTTGTATTTGATATAGCCGGCACCACCGTTAAAGACAACCATGATGTAAGCAAAGCGCTGAGCGCAGCCTTGCAGCAATATGGTTATGATGTACCAGTCGCCGAAATAGACCCCATAATGGGTTATGAAAAAAACCTGGCCATTACCCAACTGCTTAGACGCCACGAGCCTCAGCCCCAAAAAATAACACCTGATCTAATACGGAGCATTCATACTGCCTTTGTGCAGCAGATGATTCGTCATTACCAAACCAGCCCGGATATCATTGCGCTTCCCAATGTAGAAGAAACTTTCGCCAAATTACATCAGCAGGGAATTTTAGTAGGAATAAATACCGGTTTCTCAAGGGACATTGCTCAAATAATTATTGCCCGCCTGCAGTGGACGCAGCGGCGCCTGATAGATTTTCTGGTAACTTCTGACGAGGTTGAAGCGGGGCGCCCTGAACCTTTCATGATCCGTAAAATGATGGAAGCAGCAGGCATCACTAATGCCGCTGAAGTGGCCAAGGTGGGCGATACGGCAGTTGATATGGAAGAGGGACACAATTCGGGATGTAAGTATGTAATTGGTGTAACAACCGGCATCTATACTCGGGCCGAATTGGAGAAATGCAACCCTACGCACATTGTCGATGATATGGCCACTATCATTGGTATCATCAATTCTTAACCCATGCTACTCATGGACAAACTGAGAGCGCAGGTTGCCAGGTGGCCCTATAGCTTGCTTTCTGTTATGGCAGCTATTGCGGCTTTTGGCACTTATACCTGCATGTACGCTTTTAGGAAGGCCTTTTCGGCGGGCACCTTTGCAGGTGAGCAATACTGGCACGTTGACTATAAGGTATGGCTGGTAATTGCCCAGGTTATTGGCTATACGCTTAGTAAATTTTACGGCATCCGTTTTATTGCTGAGCTGAAAACTTCGCAACGGGCCAAATTTATCTTGTTGCTGATCGGGATTGGATGGTTGGCGCTCCTGGCATTCGCTATAATACCAGCACCCTATAATATTCTGTGCCTTTTTATTAACGGCTTCCCGCTTGGCATGATCTGGGGATTGGTATTCAGTTACCTCGAGGGGCGACGTTCTACCGAATTTATGGCGGCGGTACTTTCTATCAGCCTGATTTTTGCGTCCGGCTTTGTGAAAACTGTTGGACGTATCCTGCTCAGCTCATTCCATGTAAGCGAATATATGATGCCGTTCCTTACAGGGGCTGTATTTGTTTTGCCCCTGCTTTTGTTTGTATTCTGCCTGGAGCTAATGCCACCCCCCGCTCCCGAGGACATTGCCCTCCGGACCAAACGGGAGCCAATGAACGTGGCAGAAAGAAAGGCCTTTCTTGGCCGTTTTTTACCCGGAATTTTATTAACCCTGATTATTTATGTACTGCTCACCGTGATGCGCGACGTGCGCGACAACTTTGAAGTAGAGATATGGGCAAGTTTCGGCATAAAAGACAATACCATTTATACCAAGATCGATTCCCTGATCTCCGTTCTGGTATTGATCATTATGAGTTTGCTCATCCTGGTCAAAAATAACCTGCGTGCATTCAGTATTATCCATGGCATGATCATCTGCGGATGCGTTATTGCCGGGGCGGGCACGTTACTCTTCAGCCTGAAACTTATTGACCCGGTTACCTGGATGATGATGGCCGGCTTGGGCCTGTATCTCGGTTATGTTCCCTATAATGCTATTTTCTTTGAGCGGCTTATCGCTACCTTTCAATATCGCAGCAATGTGGGCTTTCTAATGTACGTGGCTGACTCTGCGGGCTATCTTGGCAGCGTAACCGTGCTGTTTGTTAAAGAATTTGCCAGGCCGGGCATCAGCTGGGGAGCATTTTTTAAAGAGGCCGTATTAATGGTAGCCATTGTTGGAGGTATTAGCGCGATATTATCCCTAATTTACTTTTTAAATCGCGTACAGAAACAGACTAAACAGAATAAACAACAATCATTAAATATTTTTCCCGCATGAGTAAACCATCGGCAATTATAATAGGTGCAGGAATAGTGGGCCTGGCAACCGCCCGTGCTCTGGCGATAAGGGGTTACCAGGTAACCGTTTTTGAACGTAACGAAAAGGCCGTTGGCGCGTCTATTCGCAATTTTGGAATGATCTGGCCCATTGGGCAGGCTACGGGTCCGTTATTTGAGCGGGCCATGCTTTCCAGAAGTATCTGGAAGGAAATCTGTATCGAGGCAAACATCTGGCACAATGAAGTTGGCTCGTTGCACCTTGCCTATGAGGAGGATGAGTTGGATGTGATGAAAGAATATGTGGAGGCCAACCATCAGCACCGTGATTGTGCACTGCTTACGCCGGCGCAGGCATTGGAAAAATCCGCTGCCGTAAATCCCGGAAATTTAAAGGGTGCGATGTGGAGCGGAGAAGAAATGATTATCGAATCGCGGGTGGCGGTGGGTCAGGTGGCTCATTACCTTAATGCCAAATACAATGTTCAGTTCTATTGGAACACGGCTATCAGCAAAATAGAATATCCAAAAGTTTTTTCGGGCAACCGGGTTTGGGAAGCCGATGAAATTTACGTTTGCAGCGGTGCCGAATTTGAAACACTTTACCC
>Ga0157369_10001105_pt1 | contig 33743 bp, 28 predicted proteins | sample C25metaG_FD_113461 | JGI IMG/M metagenome (GOLD analysis project Ga0157369, IMG submission 113461) | Corn rhizosphere microbial communities from Kellogg Biological Station, Michigan, USA - C2-5 metaG | ecosystem: Host-associated > Plants > Roots > Rhizosphere > Soil | place: USA: Michigan... | reverse complement strand
CCGGTCGATGCCCTCACCAAGGCCATGCGCAAGGAACTCGACAAGTGGTATCCGGCGCTGGCGGAGATGCGACTCGGCACCTTCACGGTGACAGCCCTCGACGTTGCCGCGCAGGATTCCGCCGCCCACGTTCGCGTCACTGTCAGCTTTCACGCCGACGGCTACGAGCCTTGGATCACCGCCGGCGTCAGCAGCGACCTGAACCAGGCCGCACTGAATGCCATCATTGACGGCTTCGATCACTGGCTGGCGAAAAACGAAGCCTGAATCAGCGGTTATCACCTAGGAAACACCTCCAGATGTTCAAAGGTAACCACTAGCGCGGTTACAAATTTCACTGTTCTCGTTCGCAAAAATCGGGCCTACTATCGACGAATCCGCAGGGAATTCCCCTCCTGTAAGGACCATTGATGAATAGCGAAAAGCAGCCCGCACCGGGGCCGACGATCAAGAGATCCGACGGAAAGTGGACGTTCTACGTTTTCCCTGACGGCCTGCAGCAGGAAGCAGGCCACTACGACAGCGAAGCAGCCGCGAAGGATGCGCGCTTCAAAGTGCTGTTGCAGTGGGGCTCGAACGGAAAGAAATACGCCCCGATCGGGCTATAGGCGACGGGACAGTTCCGCAGACAATCCGGACGGTTATCATGGCCCGGGCTTCAGTGCGGCTCCAGGGAATCGTGTCGCCTGAGCCGCCGCAAACCACGAAAGGGCCCTCATGGGAATCCCTCGGGAAACGATCCGGGGTTGCATGGACGTACTTCGTCGGCCGTGAGATTACAACTTTCAGGGGTTCCCGCTGGCCCGTTTGAGGGGATGAATTTAAGCAATTTGCTCGGTACAATCCTTGCTTCTGAGAAGGACGAGCAATGAACTCCGACAGACATCCTGCGCCTGGGCCGACGATTAGAAAACCCAATGGAGAATGGACGTTCTACGTCTTTCCCGATGGTCAGCAGCGGGAGGCCGGCATATTTGAGACTGAGGCGGCCGCCAAGTTGGCGCGTGTTCACACGCTGCTCAGGTGGGGCTCAAACGGGGAGAAGTATCCATCGGCCAATGAGAGGGCGCGACTTTCGTTCGACTGAGCAGTCACTGCTTCAGCAGTTCTGATACTTCCAATTCCGCTGTTTGCCTTCGGCGATCCACTCGACGGCCTGTGCGATCCGCTTGTCACGAGTTTCATCGCGCTTGGCCTCTGCGATCCACTCGACATATTCACGCTTGCAGCTCGGGCTGAATCCTTCAAAAACTGCCGATGCTTTCTTGTTCTTTTTGAGCGCTGCAGTGAATTCGGGCGAAGCCTTCGGAGCAGGTTTTGGCGCCTTCACCACTTTCTTGCGTGCAGCCATGATGCTGGTGTGCTCGCCGGCATCGATCAGCGCGGAAGCCTGTCGAATCCAGCCAACCATCTCTTTTTCTGAAGGCAGATCCTTCACGGTGGTAATACGGCCGAGGCTGCCCATCCCGCCGTCCTGCACAACCTTCGCATCGCGAAGCACGGCCCCGATCTCTTCGCCCCAGAAGCCGAAACTGCAATGCTGTTTGAAAGCCGCCATGTGGCCGACAATCGTCCCTCGATAGAGGAAGAACGGATGTCCCCACTTCACCGCTTCTTCAACATCCGGACATCCCTTGTGCATCAGCTTGCGCAGGTGCGTCAGAATCGGCTGCGCAAAGGGCTGCGCCTTTTCGATGTATGCGTCGACCTTCGGATCCATCCGCTGAGAAGCCACGTTTTTGAGCCTCCATTGTTTTCGAGAATCGCAGTTTACACGATCGTGCACGCGGCCTGTAGCTATCAAGCCGCTCCGAGATTCTGCTATAGGCCGCGGGCAGCGAGCTTGCCTAATGCCCAACGGCAATCAAAGCCAATGCAACCGCTGCTGCGCTCGCCGTGGAAAGGAAGTTCACCGCATCGTTATTGATCCAGCCGCGCTGCTCCAGTGTTGCGCCGAGCACGCTGTCGAAAAACAATCCGAAAACGCCACCTGCCCAACTGATCGTGAGCATCGGCGTCCCTCCACCCAGAGCCCAGCTGCCGGCGGCAGCCACTGCTCCGGCCGCTATGATTCCCGTTGCCGTGCCCCCCAGAGAGATGGCGCCATCCGTTCCGGGCTCGGCTTTCTGGAAGTTCGTGATCATGCGCGGGTGTCCGCTCAACACCTGGCCAAGTTCTGACGAAACAGTATCGGCCGCGGCTTCTGCCAGAGCAGCCAGTCCGACAGACAGCACCAGATTGGCTGAGGGCCGGAGTCCAAGAGAAAAAGCCGACCCATGTTCGATCAGCCACGATTGGACCAGCGAATTCGAGAGCAGCGCAGCCACGCCCAAGTTCGCGGCAACCTGCGACGCCTCTCGTCCTCTGCGGCCCTCGGCGGTTCCCAGCCTTTCTTTCTGTTTGTGCCCCAGTCGGGTTGCGAGAGAGGTGAGAATCAGCACGACGAGAACAGGTAGAAGAGCCGTCTTCCAGGGAAGGTAGGGAAAACCCGCCGTCGCGAACATCAGGCTGGCGGTGATGGCCATGCCGCCAAGCGCCGCACCCGGCGTGGCAGACCTGAGCTTGTACGCGACCAGCCCCAGGAGTGTGCTCAGACCGAGGGTCCAGATGACGACCGCGGGCATCTGTGTCATCCACCAGTGCGTCTCGAGCACCACGTCTGCTCCCACCGCCGGGAACACGAGCAGCAGGATAGTTTTCGATTGCCACTGGAGCTTTTTGCGGGCCACGGACTTATCCTATCCGGTCCTTGTTGCGCGAAACCTCACCCCGGCCGATCAAACGATTCACCACGGTACAAAAACCGCCCCGTCATTTAAACTCATCACGACTCCGGGAGTTGGCAATGAAGAGATCTTTTTGGTTCGTCGTGTCCTTTGCAGCAATGATCAGCGGTGCCGGCCTCTGCCTCGGGCAATCCTCCAATCAGGCAGTCTTAGATCGCAAAGGCGAGACAATCGTCCTCGAGCCCTATGCGCCCAACATTCTGCGCGTCACGCTCAGCCTGCAACGCGATAACGCGTTGTCCAAGCCCGGCTATGGCTTCATCGGCACGCCGAACGCCGCAGGCTGGTCCAAAAGCCAGACCGACATCAGCGACGTCTACCAATCTTCGCGCATCATCGCCACGATCGAGCGCCCCCATCCGCCCGCGCATCCGCCGCTCTCTACGGAACTCGACATCGCCAAGTACTTCAACGGCTCCACGCCCGGCGCGCACATCACCTTCACCACTCCCGACGGTAAGAAGCTTCTTGAAATGACCGGCTGGCAGCAGGCCGTTCCCAATCACAAAGACGGGACAGCCGACCTCAACAATGACCGCCGGCCCACCGATCCGCCGTTCTTTACCGTCGGTGCGACGTTCGTCTCGCCGGATGACGAGCATTACTACGGCCTCGGCGATAACCACGAGGGCTTTCTCGATCATCGTGGCCACCCCGTCCATTGCTGGAACGACTATCTCTCGCCCGCCGCGCCCACCACCTGCATCCCGTTCGTCGTAACGAACAAAGGCTACGGGCTTATCTGGGACAATCCATCCAAAACCACCATCGAGCCGGGCTTCAACGAGCAGACAAAGTGGACCTCGCAAGTGGGCGATCGGGTTTCGTTTTTCGTAATCGCCGGCAACAGCGCCGACGAGATATACGCGGGCTACAAGCTGCTGACCGGCCCCACGCCGCTGCTGCCCAAGGCTGCATATGGTTACATCCAGTGCAAGCAACGTTACGCAAGCCAGGAGGAGGTCCTTTCGGTCGCCAAGGGCTATCGCGATCGCCATCTGCCGGCCGACGTCATGGTCGTCGACTGGTTCTATTTCACCAAAATGGGACAGATCGATCTGGATCCGAAGTTCTGGCCCGATCCCACGGCCATGAACAAGCAGCTCCACGAGATGGGCTTCGAAACCATGATCAGTGTATGGCCGCGTTTTGTTCCCGACTCGCGCTACTATCCCGAACTGCTGAAAAACGGCTGGCTCATCCACACCGCCGACGGCAAACCCCTCAATGGCCTGCCCTACGATCGCGCGGGATCGGATATCGACACGACCAATCCGGATGCTGCCAGGTGGTACTGGAACACCATTCGCGACAACATCATCAGCAAGGGCTTCGACTCCATCTGGGCCGACGAAACTGAGCCCGACCTGCCTCCCAACGGTGCGTACTACAAAATCGGACCAGGCACGCAGTACTACAACGTGTATCCGCTCTTGCATGTCGGAGCGATCTACGATGGCTTCCGCCGCGACCTGCCCCAGAAGCGCGGTCTGATTTTGTCGCGTGATGCATACCTTGGCATCCAGCGCGAGGGTTCGATTGTGTGGTCATCCGATATCTATCCAACGTGGGATACGTATCGGCGTCAGATTCCGACCGGCCTCGACTTTACGGCCTCGGGCGTGACCTACTGGTCAAACGATACCGGCGGCTGGCAGTATCTGCCTCCCGAGCATCATGCTGCGCATCCACCGCTGCTCGATCCCAGCGACGCTCGCGACAACGTCGGCGGATACGACGATTACCCCGAGCTCTACACGCGCTGGTTCCAGTACGCGACGTTCTTGCCGATCATGCGCGCGCACGGCAGCCGGAAGTACAACGAGGTCTGGTCGTATGGCAAACAGGCTGAGCCGATCCTGGAGAAATACCTGCGGCTTCGCTACGAGCTGATGCCCTACATCTACTCGCTTGGCTATCACACGTGGGAGACGGGAGCGCCGATTATGCGCGCGCTGCCGCTGGACTTCCCGGATGATCCAAACGTCGCCGATCTGCGCGACGAGTACATGTTCGGGCCTGCATTTCTCGTAGCGCCCGTGACGGAGCAGGGAGCCACCAGCCGCAAGGTTTACCTGCCCGCCGGTTCAGACTGGTACAACTACTGGACCAGCGAACGGGTAAAGGGCGGTCAGACCATTTCTGTCCCGGCTCCCATCGACACCATTCCGTTGTTCGTTCGCGCCGGATCGATCATCCCCTTCGGCTCACAGGTTGAGAGCACGCACGACAAGCAGACCATCACAAAGGTTCGCGTCTATCCAGGAGCAGATGCCGGCTTCGCCCTCTTCTCTGATGATGGCACCACCTATGCGTACGAGAAAGGCGCCGGCTCCGTAACGCACCTGCATTGGAACGACGCCAAAAAGCAGCTCACGCACGAGGGCGCCGCCGCATGGAACGACGCTGATGAATCCATCGTTGAGGTGATCGGACGCTGATCTGAGGTTGTTAAGACCGACGCTGAAGTTAGATGGGATGTCTCTTTGCGGCACGCATCATGATGCGCGAACTGCGAGCGGCGAATGACACAACTGTGAAACGACCGATTGATTTACCTACGCGAGAACGGTCTCGTCGGAGCTTGGAGCACGAAGCAACTTCGCCGGATTCTTCAGCGATTTCTTGAGTGCCGCTCCGAGTTCCATCGCTTGCACTGACTTTCTCAGTGCCTCTCCGATTTCACGCGCTTGCTTCGGGTCAAGAAGAAACTGTAGGCTCGAACGTTCGCCCGTGTCGTATTGGTCATAGCTCTCTATAAAGTCAACTGTCATCAGCACGCCTACGCCGGCAACGTGCCGCACTGCGTTGTTACTCACCGGACAAGCGACGATGACCACTTTGTCGCTGGGGACGTTTTGCACGTTGGTTGATGACATTTGAATTGGCCTCGTTGATAACTTTAGCGACTCCGCGACGCCAAAGCGATGACACCAAAGAAGCAATCAAATGGTTCGTTCGTAGCCAGGCTCCTCACTCAGACGGGGCAGGAGGGCTAAATCTCGTGCGGAAGTTCTCGGGGAACTCTGCGAATTGTTCTCTTTGCGAACTGAGCTGCCGTTGGTAGACAACGATTCTCCAGAGGACGGGTCAAACCATCACCTTCTAAAGAGGAATGCGAACCTCAACTGCAACGAACTACACCTGCCCACCCTGTTAAACTTGGAACGTCCAATGCAGAAGGACAGGAACACCTTGCCAGCACATCAGGGACTTTGTACCAAGGCTGTACAAGGGAACTGCGTATTTCAGTGAATCTGCTCTTTGTACATCTTTTGTACAATGCGTCTAATCAGCAAGTTTATGATTGTAAAGGATTAGTAAGGAACTGAATGAGTCTTTTTCCCAACGCTGCAGGCCAGTCCCGTGTGCGGCTGGTTCAGGCGGGCCTCGGCCTTCTGGTTGCCGCCATTTTAGCCGGTTGCGGAAGCGCATACCGGCCGGTTATTACGCCAATCAACCCCTCCGGACCCGCGGCGCAGCCAACCGCATACGCCGTCGTTATCTCGTCTCCCGTCTCATCGGCCGCAGGCATTGCCACGGTGATTGATTATTCCGGCGACACCATCATGACCCAGGCGGCGATTGGCCCCAATCCCTTTGCATTCACGCTGGACGCCACGGGTACAAACGGCTACACCGTGAATAGCGATCACACCCTGACCAATTTCCAGGTGTCGAGAAACGAACCTCAGGAAAAAGACATTCACTATTCGACGTTGCCGGTCACCGCGCAGACCGTCGGTTTGTTCTCGCCCAGCACCGGATTGTGGGTGGCTGATTTGTACCAGAACGTAATCGATGTGCTGGCTCCCGCGACCTCAGCACAATCCTTCAAGCTCGCCATCCCCGTGGCCCCCACGCCCATCGCTGTAGTTGGGATCGGCACCATCAGCCAGCACGTCTACTCCATCAGCCTGGGCAACTCAACTCCCGGCAGCCCGAGTGTTCCATTCGACACCACCTGCAACACGGCGCCTTCTTCCGTCGCGACCAACGGCGAAGCGGACGCGCTGGAGGTTTCGAGCTTCACCGTATCGGCCCGCATTCCCCTTGGCAAGTGCCCGGTCTACGCCGTCGAGAGCACCGATGGCCGCCGTCTTTTTGTTCTCAATCGCGGCAGTGACACCATTACGGTGATCAATAGCCAAAGCAACTCGCTCGACGAGTGCACACCCTTCACCAACCAGAACGGTCAGCCGGTCACCTGCCATCCCAGTCTGCCGCTTTCCACAACCTCCGGCCTGACAGGTGCGAATGTTCCCACAGTTGCAGGGCCTGTGTATGCGGAGTACATCCCCGCAACCCAGCAGCTGATCGTGTCCAATTACGACGGAAGTACCGTCAGTCTGATCGACGTGAGCCTCGACCAGTACGGAAACGACAGCCCCACGTTCGGAACGACGTTCACCATTCCGGTCGGCAAAAATCCCGCCAGCGTCACCGCACTCTCAGACGGCACTCGTGCCTACACGGCGAACCAGACAGATGGAACCGTGACCATCGTGAACCTGAGCAGCCACACAGTAGAGAAGTCCCTTCAGGTTTCCGGCCATCCGCGCACGGTGGTGTCCACGTCGAACTCCCTTTACGGCAAGGTCTACGTCTCATCGCCTGACAGCACCTTCCTTACGATTCTTCGTACCGACCAGGACATCGTGGATACGGTAGTTCTAATACAGGGCAATCTCATCGACGTTCGCACCTCCAACCAGAACGGCGTGAGTGGCAACTCCAACATCTATAGCCGAATCCCCGGTGGCGGCCAACCCTGCTACATACCCGGTACTGAAGGATCACTGGCCACCTGCCAGGCGATTCACTAGTCTCAAGCACGTCACACCGCAGAGGCCATCCCGATTCGGGGTGGCCTTCGCTTTTACGCCCGTTTCCTTGTGACTCGAAACACAGACCGACTTCCGCATCGCAGCCGAACATGGATGCCGATGCGCAGGGCTGGATTGAAGATTAAGTTGACGCGCCGCCAGTTTGCCGTCGCTGTTGCTGGTGCGGCCGCGGTGGTCGGCTGTCATGGCGGCAGAGGCGGAACGTGGGAATTCCTGAGCGATGCGCACGCATGTACGCTGGCCGCGCTCTGTGATCAGATCATTCCCGCCGACGATTTCCCAAGTGCCTCACAGGCCGGAGCCGTCAACTACATCGACCGCCAACTTGCGCGCCATTATCAGAAGCACCAGTCCGCGTATCGCGAGGGGCTGGATGCAGCCGATCAAATCAGCCGACAACACTTCGGCACTGGATTCGCCAATGCCAGCGCAGACCAGCGGTTCCAGATCGCCCTGGCGCTCGAGAAAGAGCACCGCGCCTTCTTCGATCTTGTCCGACAGCACACGATGGAAAGCTACTACGGCAGCCCGCGACACGGCGGAAATCGCGATGCCGTGAGCTGGCGCATGCTGGGGCTCGATGAACCGCCTCTTCGAGGCCGAGCGCAATACGACTTGCGCAACGGAAACGGCGCATGAAGCGCGTCAACGCAGTCGTGATTGGCGCAGGCGCCGCTGGCGGAATCGTCGCCAAGGAACTCGCCACCGGCGGCCTGACCGTCGTTTTATTGGAGCGCGGCAAGTGGTACACCCCAGCAGACTGTCGCAAAGACGATCTCCGCAACCAGCGCACCACGATGCTGGGCAACGCATTCGGGCCCGACGACGCCGGCAATCCGCGCGTCTGGGTCGATAACCAGGGAACTGCGCACCTTGCGCTGCCCAGCGACGGCTCCTACCAGAACAACGCCGCGTGTGTTGGAGGCGGAACCCTTAGCTATGGCGCGCAGGCGTGGCGCTACATGCCGCAGGATTTCAAAATGCGCTCTACTTACGGCGCGCCCTCCGGCAGTTCTCTTGAAGACTGGCCCATTTCCTACGACGACCTGGAGCCCTTCTACGACAAAGCCGAACATGAAATCGGTGTCTCCGGCGACTATTCAGGCACGCCCTTCCATGGCCCGCGCCGCCGCGACCTGCCCATGCCCCCGCTTCCGCCCAATCGCGAGTTCGCCATTCTCGAGCCTGCGGCGAAACGGCTCGGCCTGCATCCCTTCCATCTGCCCATGCTGCGCAACACGGTGGCGTACAACGGGCGCGGCCCCTGCATGCGTTGCAGATGGTGCTGCGGTTTCGCCTGCGAAGTCGACGCGAAGAATGGAAGCCAGAACACTGTCATTCCCAGCGCCCTCAACACCGGTAACTGCGAACTGCGCACCGAATGCATGGTCAAGGAGATCTTGGTTGACGATCATGGCCGCGCACGCGGTGTGGCTTACTTTGACGAGCGCGGGCATCTGCGGGAGCAGCCCTCCGACATCGTAATCGTCTCCTCCGCTGCCATCGAGTCCGCGCGCCTCCTCCTCAATTCGCGCAGCCACCTTTTTCCGAATGGCCTCGGCAATCGCTACGATCAGGTGGGGCGTCATCTGCAGGGACATCACTACACCGGCGCGATCGGGTACTTCGATTTCGACACCTACGATGACCTGGGCCCCGGCGCAAGCATCGCCGTCATGGACTATAACCACGGCACTCCTGGCCTTTGCGGCGGCGGAATGTTGGCCAACGAGTTCATCCGCCTGCCCATCCACATGGTGGACCGGCTGCCGCAGGGCACCCCCCGCTGGGGATTGGCGCACAAACAGGCGATGCGCCAATGGCACAAGCGCTCCATCGTAATCATGGGGCCGACGCAGCAGATTCCCAGTGCAAGCGGCCGCGTCACGATTGATCCCGGCGTTCTCGACAAGTGGGCACTGCCCGTCGCGCGCTTCGAAGGCAACGTCCATCCCCATACATTCGAAATCGGCGACATCCAAGCGAAACGCGCCCAAGCTTGGCTCAAGGAAGCCGGCGCGATCGACACATCCTTGATGGCGTGGCACCCCGAAGGTGTGTCTGCGGGCCAGCACCAGGCCGGAACCTGCCGGATGGGCGATGATCCGCGCGGCTCCGTCGTCGACCGTAATTGCAAAATCCACGATGTCGACAATGTCTTTGTCATCGACGGCAGCGTGCACGTCACCAACGGCGGATTCAACCCGGTGCTCACCATCATGGCCATCGCATACCATGCCTCGGCCTCGCTCCTCAGCAATTGGAAGGGCACGGCATTTCGCTCATGATGCGCATCCTTAAACTCGCTGGCCTTTTCATCGCGTCCGCCGCGGCTTTGTGCGTCGCGCTTCTCTACAGTGCGTCGTACTACTACACCTCGCAGCATGGAGAGGGATGCGCGAGTTGCCACGAGATGGCTTCGTTTACCAGCGCGGTGCATACCTCGGCCCATCGCACCACAACCTGTCTCGACTGCCATGACGCAAGTCTCGCGACCAAGCTGCGGCACATCCGCGTACATCTGTCGGGACATCCGCCTGAGGCAATTCACCTGCGCGATGCCGACGTGCTTGCGATGACATCGAAGTGTCAACAGTGCCATCAACACGAATACGCTGCGTGGCATGCCGGACCGCACAGCGCTACTTATTCCCAGATCTTCACGGATCCAACGCACAATACCGAGCGGCGTCTCGCCAATGATTGCCTTCGTTGCCATGGCATGCACTTCAATGGAGCGATTCGCGACCTGGTGCAACCGATGAACGCAACGGGACCGTGGCATCTGGTTCGCGCATCGCTTGCGAATGAGCCTGCGATGCCCTGCATGGCTTGTCACCAGATGCACCGCGAAGGCCCCACACAGAGCAAGCCAGCCCAGCGCATTTCCGCAACAGCCGCACCCATTCGAGGCACGCTGGCCTTCTACGATCGCCGCGAGCAACTGCATTTCGGCGCGGGCAATCTTGCCATGCCGACGCTCTTCGATGGTCCGCGAGCTGTAAAGGTAAGCCCCGACCAGCGCCAGTCGCTGTGCTACCAGTGCCACGCGCCGCGCCAGCCTGAGGCGTCTAGCGTTGCTGCGTCAAGCCATTGGGGTCCGCAAGCCGGCTCAGGCGACGACCGCACGCCCATGGGCGTTCACGAAGGAATCAGCTGCTTCGCCTGCCACAACGGACACAGCGAGAATGCCACCGGGTCGTGCAAAACCTGTCACCCGCAAATGTCCCACTGCGGCATCGATGTGGAGAAGATGGACACCACCTTCACGAATCCGAAGAGCACCCACAATATTCACCGGGTCCGCTGCTCGGACTGCCATCAGCACGGCATCCCAAAGCTCAAGCCGGCGACACAGACCGCCTCCCTTGTCTCCGGTCATCCGATACCCGGTTCAGAATAGGACGAAGACCAAAGCGGAACAGCTACTCTAGTTTCAGGAGTGAGCTCTGAGTTGGCTGGCGCAGGAAAATCACGGATTGATCTGCTGCTGGTCGACCGCAACCTCGTTTCCAGCCGGGAGCGCGCCCGCGCGCTGATCCTGGCAGGACGCGTCCTCGTAAACGAGCAAAAGGTCGACAAGCCCGGTGCTGCTGTTGCATCCGATGCCGCCATCCGACTGCTCGGCGAAGACATGCCATACGTCAGCCGCGGCGGCCTCAAGATCCAGGCTGCACTCGATCACTGGCACATCGACGTAAATGCCCGCGCATGCCTCGACATCGGCGCTTCCACCGGCGGCTTCACGGACTGCCTCCTCCAGCGCGGCGCGGCTCACGTTACTGCCGTCGACACAGGCTTCGGTCAGATCGCGATGAAGCTCCGCAATGATTCGCGTGTACGGCTGGTTGAACGCACCAACGCCCGCTTCCTTGCTCCTGGCGCCCTCGCCGAACCCGGAGCGCCGTCCCTCACATTGCTCGTGATGGACGTCTCATTCATCTCGGCCACGCTCCTGCTCGGCCCCGTCTTCGCGGCAGCGCCATCACTCTCTGAAGCCGTCATTCTCGTCAAACCGCAATTCGAGGCCGGACGCGCCAACATCGGCAAGGGCGGCATTGTGCGCGATCCCGAGGTTCATAAGTTCACGGTGGAGAAGGTTGCGCAGGCCGTCGTGGAACTCGGCTGGCAGGTTGTCGAAACCATTCCGTCCCCAATCACCGGCGCCGAGGGCAATGTGGAATTCCTGCTTTACGCGAAGCGAGATTCCGGCGCCTGATTTTTAGCTCAGAGGTTCAACACGGTCGGTAGCCACGAGCTCGTAGCCAGCATCCGGGGAGAAACTCCAGCGTTTGCAAAGACATTGAACCCTTCCCGTTTACACTGAGAGCGCATGATTCCCGTCGCAATTGTCAGTAAGCCGCGAAAGCCTGAGCTCGCCCAGTTGCTGCCCGAACTCATCGAGTGGCTGCGAAAGCATAATTTCGATCCACTGCTCGATCGCGAAGGCGCGGAATACACCGAAGCTGCGCCCGCCGTCGATCGCGCGGACATGCCTGCCCACAAACCCAGCCTGGTCATTGTGCTCGGCGGGGATGGCACGCTGTTGTCGGTTGCGCGCATCTTCGCGGCCACAGGGACCCCGATCCTCAGTGTGAATCTTGGCTCTCTTGGATTTCTCACCGAGGTCCGCCTTGCCGATCTCTACACCACACTCGATAGCTGGTGCGACAACTGCCACACGCTCGACGCGCGCAACATGCTTCATTCCGAGGTTCGCCGCGATGGCTCCGTGGTTCGTACCTTCGAAGCGCTCAACGAGGTCGTAGTCTCCAAGGGCGACATCGCTCGAATGGGAGAGTTCGCTGTCGAGCTAGGCGGCAAGAGTGTCGCGCGTTTTAGAGCAGATGGCGTCATCGTCTCCACACCCACCGGCTCTACCGCTTACACGCTCGCAGCCAATGGCCCCATCCTTACGCCGGATGTCGATGCACTCGTGGTCACGCCAATTTGCCCGCACCTGCTCACTCTACGGCCCATCGTGGTTCCAGGAGAAGCATGCGTGACGGTTCGCGTCGAAGGCGTTCCGACACAATGCCTGCTCACGGTCGACGGGCAAACTGGATTCGAGCTACACATGGGTGACGAGGTGACCTGCCAGCGGTCTGCCTACACCGTGAACCTGATCCGGCTGAGTGAAAGCGGCTTCTTCGATGCCCTCCGCAACAAGCTAAGCTGGGGCGAGCGCTAGCTTCGGACCAGGATCAAAATAAAAGATTTTAATTTGGGAAGGGAAGTCGCCTGCGGCTCGAAGTAGCGCGCTCGCAGACTATGGGTGCAACTCGTCCAGCAGCACCTTTGCTTTGGTGGCAAGCGTGTGCGCGGCGTCGACGTCTCCGGCCGTCAGCGACTCGCGAGCCTGCTTGATGAACTCCCGGATCTGCGCGGCCGTCTTTTGTTCCTGGTCATTCAGTTTGCGGCCGATGCCATTCAGAGTCTTTTCGGTTTGTTCGATTGACGCATCGGTCTGTTGACGCGTGTTTGGATCGCTCGTAGTCAGGTTTCCGACCGCCGGAACACTTGGCGCTGGTCCAGCCGAAGCCACCTGTGTGTTTGTATTGGCGGGTTTCCTGTGCTTCGGCGGCTTCTTCACGGGTTCGGGAGGGGGCGCGATCTGCTGCTGAGTCGCTTGTTCCGGAATCGTTACCACCGGCGGAGGCAGATTCGTCGGGGCAGGCTCCGGCTTTGCGGGGGGCGCTTCCTCAATTGGCGGCGGCAATGGCTGATTCTGCGCGACCTGGACCTTCCGATGAAAACACCCGGTCAGCAGCAATAGAAGCAGCAATGCAGCGCTCCTGGCGCTGAACTTCATGTCCCCAACCCCTTTGTCTCTTCCACCTGTGCCGGCTGCAGATGCCGGCGTCCCCATTCCGTGGCTGCGAGTGGAATGCGCAGAGAGAACTCCGTGCCACGACCCACCTTCGATTGTACGTCGACGTTGCCATGATGCAACTGCAAAATGCGGTAAGTCATAGCCAGCCCGATGCCGCTTCCGCCGCTTTTGGTCGTGAAGTACAGGTCGAATATCTTCTCCCGAATCTCCGGGGGGATGCCCACCCCTTCGTCGGCGATCCGCAAAACCGCAACCCGTCGCTCTTCCTCCAGCCTGACGCTGAGCCGGCCGCCGTTCGGCATCGCCTGCGCTCCATTCAGCATCACGTTCAGAACAGCCTGCTTCAACAGATCGGCATCGACATTGACGATCATCGGTGTCGCTGGCAGTTGGCTTTCCAGCTTTACGTCTCGCGTGGTCAGTTCCTCGGTCGCCAGCGCGAGAACATCGCCGATAATCGTGCGAAGGTCCTGCTCGCGCAGTTGCAGTTCAACGGGGCGGGAGAAGTCCACAAGCGTCTGCACAACCCGGTCTAGCCTGTGTATCTCAGCGTCGATTACCTCGAGATGCCGCGTAGCCGGCCGGTGTTCTTCGCCCAGCTTGTTTTTCAGCAACTCGAGATGGACCACGATCGCGTTGATCGGGTTCTTCACTTCGTGGCCTACGCCCGCGGTGAGTCTTCCGATTGCAGCCATGCGCCGCGACAACTCCAGTTCCGACTCGATCTCCTCCACTGACTCCAGATCGTGCAGCGTCACCAGCGCGCCGAGGCCCGTTCTCGTGCGGTCGTCATAGATGAAATCCACCGATGCTTGAAAGCGCCGTCCAGTTTCCGTCTGCACCTCTTCCTGCACCAGTGTGACTCCTGCATCGAATGCGTCACGAAGAGTTCGACCCAGTACCGTTGAGCGATCGAAAATCTCGCTCGCCTGCATGCCGAGGATGTTGTCCTTTTCCTTGTTCAGGAACCGCTGAGCCGCTTCAGAGACAAGCACTGCCCGGCCATCTCCAGTGAAAAGCAGGATACCGTCCTGCAAATTTCCGAGGATCTGGTCGAGGTTTTCCTTCAAAGCAGAGAAGACCTCCTCTACATTCCGGATGCGCTGTCCAATCTGCTCGATTTTGGTTGAAACCCTTTCGGCAGTGTCTAGCTCTGGCTGTTCTTCTCCCTCCTTTGGGGGTCCGATCGGAACCGGATTCCAGAAATCGAGCTGCATGCTGATCTCTTCCATCGGCCTCAACGCCAGGTTGCTCAGCAGGAACGCAGCAATCAGCGCCGTTCCCGCGGCAAACGCCATCAGCGTGACCGCCTCCTGCATCGAAGGCTCGTATACATGCTGCAACAATGTGGTGCGAACGCCGACGTGCACATTGAGGAAGGGCTCGCCGTTGCGATCTTGCGGCACCACAATATCGAAGACCTTGCCCGGCCCATAGATGTCCTTCATCTTTTTGATCGGGTCGGCTGCAACAAGATCGCTGTATCTCGGCCTTGAATCCAGCTTTTCAGCGTTGCCCGGCAGAGTAGTGAGAATAATGTCATCCTGGGCGTCCGTGATCGTGATGTCGTTCACGGTGAGCGAATACATCACGGGCGCATCAATCGCGGCGCGCAGAAGCTTGCTGTTCCGGATCGCATCCGTGGCCAGTTGCATCAATTGTGCTGTGTCGCCCGGGGCGACCATCTGATCTTTCAGCCCCGTTTCAAGCGCCTGTTGCAAGGCAAATCGCACCTGGTTCGCGACCATCCGGTTCGCGTCATACGACTGCTGAATGGCCGCATCCACCAGGTGACTGACATACACCAGCGACAGCGCCCCCGCAATCAGGAACACGAGACCCGTAATCGCGAGAACGAGTTTTGTCTTCAGTCGCATGGTTTGTTATCAGAAAGCTTCAACTCTGACAGAGCTTCCTGCATCAGGTACCGTTCGCCGGACAGTCCGAGTGTTAAGCTGCTGGATCTTCTCGCGAGTGGTTATATTCCTTCAACTTGTTGTGGAGAGTCTTCAGGCTGACGCCCAGAATTTCTGCCGCCCGGGTCTTGTTCTGCCCGGTCGACTCCAGTGTGCGCAGGATCAGCATCCGCTCCGCTTCGTCCACCGTCGTCCCCACGCGGATCGGCACAATGCTCGCGTCGTTAAAGCGCGGTGGGGCGGCCGCGTGAGCCGATCCAAACGTACGCGGAAGATGGCCGACATCGAGCGGCGTTCCGTCAGGGCACAAAATCACCGCGCGCTCAATCGTATTGCGCAATTCGCGCGCATTGCCCGGCCAGCTATACGCCAGCATCCTGTCGAGAATCGAATCCGAGAGCCCGGATACATGTCGCCCGTGCTTCTGGTTCATCTCACGAACCATGGCATCGGCCATGACCTGCAGATCCTCCATGTGTTCGCGCAGCGGCGGCATATTGATGTGGAAGACATTCAGTCGATAAAACAAATCCGCCCGCAGGTGCCCCTGTGCAACTGCCTCATTGGGATCGCGATTGGTTGCGGCCAGTACGCGCACGTCCACATCCTGTTCAGTGCGCGCTCCCAGCCTGCGCAGCTTCCGCTCCTCGATTACCCGCAGCAGCTTGGCCTGGGTGCCGATCGGCATCTCACCGAGCTCGTCCAGCAGCAGGGTGCCGCCGGAGGCCAATTCGAAGCATCCTGCGCGCCGCTCTACCGCTCCTGTGAACGAACCTTTTTCGTGTCCGAAGATCTCGCTTTCGATCAGCGTCTCGGGAATGGCCGCACAGTTCACCGCCAGAAACGGCCGGCCTTTTCGCGGGCTCAGGTCGTGCAGAGTCCGCGCCACCATTTCCTTGCCGGTGCCGCTCTCGCCCGTGATGAGCACGGAGACGTTGGACGGTGCAATCTGCTCGATCAATGCGAAGATCTCGCGCATTGACTTGGAACTGCCCACCATCGAACCAAGAATGCCGGTGTTGCGCAATTGCCTGCGTGTAACCTCAAGCTCGATTTCGGTCGCGCGCTGGCGCGTTGCGTTTGCGAGGATGTTGCGCAGCCGCGTTGCGTCCACCGGCTTCTGCAGAAAGTCATACGCGCCGAGCTTCATGGCATCGACAGCCGTCTGAATCGAACCCTGTGCGGTCAGCAGTACCACCGCGACGTTAGAGGTTGAGCTCTCTGCCAGTTTCGTGAGAAGCCCGATGCCATCCATCCGCGGCATCTTGAAATCCGTGACAACAATGGCAGGATCCCACACCAGGGCCTTCTCCCATCCCTCGATACCGTCCCGCGCCGTCTCGGTCTGGTATCCCCAGCCGGAGATCAGTTCAGCGAGTCCCGTCAGGGCGTGGGGTTCGTCCTCGACAATCAGAACTTTCACAGGGTTTTGCATATCATGTTTAGATGCAACTGTTTCACCGCGTGGCGTCGAAGTTTGTCTTTCGATTGAAGAACCTTTGGGCACTGTGCCTAGTTTAGACCGCCTTATCGGCCAATTCGGCCCATCGAGCATAGAGTTTCTCATTCTCGCTCTCAGCGTCCGCTAATTCGGCAAGAGCAGCCTGCAGCCCCGGGGCGTCCGTGGCAATCGCCGGATCCTCCACCCGTGCCCGCGCCGCCGCCATCCGGGCATCTGAGGCCTCGACCCGCTTCTCAATGGTCGCAAACTCTCTCGCCTCCAGATAGGAGAGCTTCTTCTTCTTGCTTGCAGCGCCGGGCTCTGCTAAATCAACCGGTTCCTCAGGTCCCATCTCCCCAGCTCTTGCTCTCTGATCTCGGTTCTCTAGCCCTTGTGGCAATAGCCATTGTTCCCACTGCGCGAAGTCCGCAAACTGCCCGATCCTGCCATTCCCATCCAGGCCAAGCACCGTCGAAGCCACGCGGTTCAGCAGGTAACGATCGTGTGTTACCAGCACCAGCGCTCCCTCGAACTCCAAAAGATTGTCCTCGAGGATCTCCAGCGTGGGAATGTCCAGGTCATTGGTTGGCTCATCCAGCAGCAGAACATCCGCAGGCTCCAGCATCAGCTTCGCAACCAGCACCCGGGCCCGCTCGCCCCCGCTCAGGTTGCGCACCGGCTGATTCAGTTGTTCTCCGGTAAAGAGGAACCGCGCAGCCCAGCTCGCCACATGCACAGTTCGCCCCTGGTAGACCAGCCCGTCGCCCTCGGGAGCCAGTGCTCGCCGCAGCGTCAGGTTCTCATCCAACTCCCGCATCTGGCTGAGGTAAACCATGCGCAACGCATCGGCCCTTCGAACGCTGCCTTCCGCCGGCTCCAGTTCACCTCGCATGAGGCGGAGCAGGGAAGTCTTGCCGCTCCCATTTGGGCCGACAAGCCCCAGCTTCATTCCGGCGGTCAGCGTAAAGTTGAGACCGCTGAAGAGCCTTCGATCTCCCACTTCGCATGCCGCATCGACAAATTCCACCAGCCGCTTTGTCTTGCGCTGCGTCGCGGCAAAGTCGATTCCAGCGGTATTGACCACGGTTCGCGAATCCATCGCCGCCAGATTCGTAATCATCTCGTTGGCGCTGTCGATCCGTGCCTTCGACTTCGTTGTCCGCGCCTTGGGCCCCCGCCGCAGCCACTCAATTTCCGTCCGAACGCGGTTGCGAAGGCTCTCCTGCTGCTTACTCTGCGACTCGAGATACGCTTCCCGCTCCTCGAGGAACCGGCTGAAGTTCCCCTTCACGCGCAGAAGACCCTCCGCATACACACGGTTCAGCTCAATAATTTCGCTCGATGTCGCTTCAAGAAAGTACCGGTCGTGACTCACCGTGACCACTGCAAACAAAGCAGCTTCGAGCAACTCCTCGAGCCACTCGATACCAGCCAGGTCGAGATGGTTTGTCGGCTCGTCCAGCAACAGCACGTCGGGCTGGCTTACAAGCGCCTCAACGATCGCCAGCCGCTTGCGCCATCCGCCCGACAGTGCCGCAGCCTCAACCGCCAGGTCTTCGAACCCAGCCTTTCCGGCCAGTTCACGCAGGCGCCCTTCGCGTTCGTTCTCGGGCACGTGCGCCGCGCTCAGGGCCGTCTCCAGCACCTGCCGGGCGGTCAGTCCGACGCCGAAACGCGAATCCTGCGGTACGTAGGCGGCGCGGGCGCGCTTACGCACCGCCAGTTCGCCCGTGTCCGGCTCAACCTCACCCGCAAGGATCGCCAGCAGAGTCGATTTACCGGCGCCGTTCGGCCCGATCAGCCCGATCCGCGCATTGTCCTCTACCGTGAACGAGATTTCTTTGAACAGCGGCGTCGCGCCAAACTGTTTTGTAATCGATTGTGCATTCAGAATTGGCGGCATCCTTACCAGACTAAATTCCGCGACCTCTCGCGCGCGATCTGTGTCCGTCCCCGCTAAACTGGGACCATGCTGGATTACGAGATTTCTCCAACCGATGCAGCCACCCTCCTCCGCGAAAATAAAACTCGGCTCATAGATGTCCGCGAGCAATGGGAGTACTCCACCGCCCACATCGAGCCCAGCACGCTGATGCCCATGGGAGAAGTTCCCGCGCGTGCGAACCAGGAACTCGATCCCGACGAGCACTTGGTCGTTCTGTGCCATCATGGCCAGCGCTCGCTCAACGTGACGGCATGGCTGCGCAACCATGGCTTTGAAAACACCCAATCACTTCGCGGCGGTATCGATGCATGGTCGGCGGAGATCGATCCCAAAATTCCGCGATACTAAGGGTTCCGCGTTCACAGCGCCGAATCGCCCCCGCAGCATATACTTCCGCATGTCAACAGTTGAAGGGAGCAAGCAATTGTCTTCACCCGCTGTAGCTTTCGCCACGCAAAATCACTCGCGCTTTGTGAGCGAGCTTAAAGATCTCCTGCGCATTCCGTCGATCTCCACACTGCCCGAACACAAGGACGACTGCCGCCGTGCAGCCGAATTCCTGGCCGGCGAACTCAAACGTATCGGCATCGAAAATGTCCGCCTCATCGAAACCGAAGGACACCCCCTCGTCTACGGCAACTGGCTCCATGCAGCGGGGAAGCCAACGGCACTCGTGTACGGACACTACGATGTCCAGCCTACTGATCCCATCGACGAATGGATTTCGCCGCCCTTTGAGCCCACAGAGCGCAACGGCAACATCTACGCCCGCGGCGCAGTCGACGATAAGGGACAGGTTTGGGCGCAGGTCAAAGCGCTGGAATCGCTGATGACCGCAAACAAGGGTCTGCCCCTCAATGTCGTCGTTCTCTTCGAAGGCGAGGAAGAAGTGGGAGGGGAGGGAATCGCTTCCTACGTCGCCTCGAAGCCCAAAGATCTGAAAGCCGATTTTGCGCTCGTCTCCGATACCGACTTTTTCGCCGATGGCCTGCCTACGCTATGCGTCGGCCTCCGCGGAATGATTTACACCGAACTTGAAGTTCGTGGGGCGAAAACTGACCTTCACTCCGGCATGTATGGCGGCACGGCCCCCAATCCGTTTGTCGCGCTCGCGCGCATCATCGCAAAGCTGAAGGACGAGAACGGCCACATCCTCATTCCGGGCTTCTACGATGACGTTGTCCCACCGAGCCCTGAAGAGCTTGCTGCATGGAAGAGCCTGCCCTTTGATGAGGAGCACTACCGGGAGGCAGAAGTCGGCTCACGCGAGCTTGTTGGCGAGAGTGGGTTCAGCGTCATGGAGCGCACTTGGGCTCGTCCCACGCTCGATGTTCATGGCATGCCGGGCGGCTTCACCGGGGCTGGCGCCAAGACCGTGATCCCCGCAAAGGCTCTGGCCAAGGTCTCCATGCGCCTTGTCCCGAACATGACACCAGCCAGGGCGTTTGCGCTCTATAAAAGCTACGTCGAGAAAATCGCTCCAGCCGGTGTCGATGTTGCAGTCCGCCTCATCCACTCAGGCGATGCCTGTCTCATTCCGGTCAACAACCCGTACATCCAGGCCGCAACTCGGGCGTTGCACGAGGTCTGGGGCAAGGACACCGTCTTCATTCGCTCCGGCGGCTCTATTCCCATCGTCGGAGATTTCGACCGCCACCTCGGGCTCCCCAGCGTAATGATGGGCTTCGGCCTGCCCGACGACAATATCCATGCCCCGAACGAAAAATTCAAGCTGCAGAACTTCGAACTGGGCATTCGCTCGCTCATTCGATTCATGGAGGAGGCAGGCCGTTGAGCCTGTCTCTTCGCGAGGCACAAGCATTCGTCCTGGCCGGCGGGCGGTCCAGCCGCATGGGCCAGGAGAAGGCCCTCATTGAACTCGCAGGCAGACCCCTTATCCGGCACGCTCTCGAAATTCTGCGCGCCGCCGGGCTGGAGCCGCGCGTTGCAGGCGCTCGTAGTGACCTCTCCCCCTTCGCGCCGCTGATTGCCGACAGCCCGCAGCACTCCGGCCTCGGCCCGCTCGGAGGAATCTGCTCGGCCCTATCCGCCGCCACAACCCGCTTTGCCGCTTTCCTTCCCGTCGATCTGCCCATGCTTCCCGCAGGTCTGATCGAATATCTTCTGCACCATGCCACGGTCACCGCCTCTGCGTTTACTGTGGTCTCCGCCGCCGCCTTCACGCAGACTTTCCCTGCCGTAATCGACCGCGCGGCGCTCCCCTGTCTCGAGAGCAGCCTCCATTCAGGCGACCGAAACACACTCAAGGCATTCCGCTCCGCTGCATCCGCGCTCAAGCAGCCCTTCACGGCTCTTCCGCTCGAAGTTTTGGTGCAGTCGGGCCAAGTCCGCCATCCGCGAGGCATGCACCCTGTTCGATGGTTCCTCAACATCAACACCCCGAGCGACCTGAAAGCCGCTGAAGCCCTGTTCGCAGCCAGCGCCCCCATTCCCGTCAAGTAATCTGATGTCGTGGCCACGTCCGACCCCAATCCGGAACCCCTCTCCGACTCATCTGTCGATCCGGATGTACCCGAGATTACGGACGAGGTCCTGGCAGACATCGTTGGCGATAAGCCAGTACCAGCCGAAGAGGAGCCTACCTCATGGCCATTGATCTCATTCAGCCATGTCTCCTTGTGGTTCGGCGAGCGCAAGGTCCTCGACAACGTCAGTTTCAAAGTGAATCGCGGCGAGACGCTCTGCATTCTGGGGCGAAGCGGCGTGGGTAAGTCGGTCTCTCTCCGCATCCTCATGGGCTTCCTGAAGCCGCAGGTTGGCTCCATTCGCGTTGACGGTCAGGAAATTAACCAGTTCACCGAAGAAGAAATGAACGTTCTTCGGAAACGGATCACCATGGTGTTTCAAAATGGAGCACTGTTCGACTCGATGACCGTCCGCGAAAACGTCGCCTTTCCGCTCCGCGAGCGCGGTGGGCAGGAGGAAGACCAGATTCAGCAGGTTGTCGATCGACTACTTACCCTCGTGGGTGCCGACGATGCCGCTGACGCTCTGCCTGCGAGTTTGTCCACAGGGCGCAAGCGAGCCGTCGCCATTGCCCGCGCTCTGGCCTCCCAGCCTGAGGTGGTCCTCTACGACGAGCCCACAACGATGGTTGACCCGCTCATCGCCCGACGTCTCGGTGGGCTGATTCAGCGCCTGAAGCAACAGTTGGGGTTCACGGCCATCGTCGTTACCCACGATATGAGATTTGCAGAGCGTCTCGCCGATACGGTCCTGTTCCTCCATGAGGGACGAGCGGCCTTTTTCGGTCCGCTGAAAGACTTCATTGACTCGCCCGACCCCAATATCCAGCAATTCCTTACGCTGGACGCTTACCAGTTACCTTCGGCATAAACATTTATGCGTTGGTAAGCTTATTTTCTCGGATAATCTATATCCGGAGCTCATCCTAAAAGGACAGCTGAAGTATCCGACTTCCCCAGCTAGAGGCCCTGCTCGGATCTGTTTAGAGGCCACTTCTGGATTTGTAGCTTATCTACACACCTTTGCCTTGGTTTGATGGGAACGACTCTGCCCGTCTTCTGGAGCGGTATAGATTTGTGCAACATCGAACCGTCTCCAGCAAGAGCCAAATTGCTTCACGATGTTAAAGAACGAGTTCGTGAAGCTGAGCGCATAACAGCAAGATCCTGTTGCGCTAAACGTTGATCGCTGAACACGACAAGACCCTAAGTGCCCCGTACGGAAATTGCGCGTGAAGATTTCAGGATGAATGTTGATATCAGGCGGCCATGACCGTTTGACTTCCCGCTCCTTGTTAGTTCAACCGAAGTAGCAAACCCACTTTTCAGCAGTACTTTTGAGCTTCTGAGGCTTGCGGAACGCATATGGCTACATCGGAATTCTGGCAACGAGTCTCTGCCTCGGTAACCTCACCCTCGGAATGGGTGATGGATGCCACCGCGTCCCCGGCGCGTAATTCCCAGGGCAAAGTCACATTCTGGATGTTGCTCGACTTCCTTACGGTTCTTGTCTCAGCCATCATGGTTACGATCTATGAACGCCACACGACCCCGGTCGCAGGTGCCCGCGAGTTTTATAGAGGCACTTTATTCAGTGGCCGTTCCATGTGGATACTTCTGGGGCTTCTCTGCCTGTTTGCAATGGCCCTCGTGGTCAGCAGCCGTCGCCTGCATCTGTACAACCCCACGCGTTTAGGATCGTTCCTCCACGAACAGCGCCTCACAGTTGAGGTTTGCTTCACCTCCGGCCTGCTCCTGACCGGCTCGCTCTACCTCGTTCGCGCCGAGGACATCCCGCGTCGTGTCGTGATGCTGACTCTGTTCATCGTCACCGCTGCGCTTTGCACGAGACGATTCGTATACCGCACCTTGATGTATCGCCGCTTCGAGCGCGGGCAGGATACTCGGAACGTTCTCATCGTCGGTACCGGCCCGGAGGCGCACGCCCTTCGTCATCACCTCCAGAGCATTCGACATCTCGGCTACACCTTCAAGGGCTTCATCGAGTTCCCTGGTACCGCGTCGCGGATGATCTCCTCGAGCGGCGACGTGGTGGGCACTCTTGACACTCTCTTCCAGCACGCTCGCCAGCAATTCGTAGACGAAATCCTTTTCACCATGCCCTGCGAACGCCGCGTGGTTCTTGACGTACTTGAAAAAGCGCGAATGCACGGCGTCGATCTGCGTGTTGTGCCCGATCTTTATGAAGGGCTCGGTTGGGATCATCCCATCGAGTACATTGGCCAGTTCCCAACCATTCCTCTGCATCGCGGTCACGTTCCCGAACTCGGATTCGTGTTGAAGCGCGTCCTTGACCTCTTCTTTGCCAGCATCGTCCTGCTGGTTCTCTCGCCCTTTCTGCTCCTCATCTCCATCCTGATCAAGCTCGAGTCCCGCGGCCCGGTGTTTTATAAATCTCAGCGAATCGGGAAGAAAGGGCGGATTTTCCGCTGCTACAAATTCCGCACCATGGTGCGCGACGCAGAAACGCGCCGTTCTGAAATCATGCATATGAACGAGCGTGACGGTGTGCTTTTCAAGGTCAGCAACGACCCGCGCATCACCCGCCTCGGGCGCTTTCTGCGCAAGTACTCTCTCGACGAGCTTCCGCAGTTCATCAATGTGCTGCGCGGAGACATGAGCGTCGTCGGACCGCGTCCCCCCATCGCCAGTGAGGTGATGGAATACAAGCTTAGCCATCTCCGCCGCCTCGACGTCACTCCCGGCATCACCGGCCTATGGCAGGTGCAGGCACGCCAGGATCCCTCCTTCGACAGCTACGTCTCACTCGACGTCGCCTACATCGAAAGCTGGAGCGTCTGGCTCGATCTCAAAATCATCGTGCGCACCATCGGCGTCGTCTTCTCAGGAACAGGCTCCTGAGCCCCGATCCCTGTTCTCTCCTTGTAAACTGAAGATGTGAAGATCGCACTGGCCCAGATCAACCCCACGGTCGGGGATTTCACCGGCAACCTCGAGAAAATACTCGCCGCCACGCGCCGCGCGGCCGATCAAGGCGCGAGACTCGCGGTCTTTTCGGAACTGTCCGTCTGCGGCTATCCCCCCGCCGATTTCCTCGAGAAACCCAGCTTCCTCGCTCGTTGTCGCACGGCCATCGACGAACTCGCCGAAGCCACTCGAAGTCTGCCCACTGCGCTGATCGTTGGTGTAGCCCTTCCCGCTCCCCCGGATGCCGGCAAGCCCGCCGTGAACGCCGCCGTCCTGCTCGACTGCGGCCACGTACTCCTGGAGCAGCACAAGCGCCTGCTGCCCTTCTACGACGTCTTCGACGAGCAGCGCTACTTCCTCCCCTCCGCCGCTCAGCACGTCGTGGAACTCGAGAACCTTCGCCTTGCCATTTCGATCTGCGAAGACGCATGGAACGATAAGAACTTCTGGCCGCGGCGTCACTATGCCTTCGATCCGCTGGAAGAGTTGATGCGCCAGAATCCCGCCATCCACATCAATCTCTCTTCATCGCCCTTCTGGCATTCAAAGCGCCGTCTCCGCCGCCAGATGCTCTCTTCCATCTCCAATCGCGATGGCATCCCGGTCATCATGTGCAATCAGGTTGGCGGCAACGACAGCCTCATCTTCGATGGCTCCTCTCTCTGCATCAACGCCCATGGCGATCTGGTCGCCCAAGCCAAGTCCTTTGAAGAGGACCTTGTCGTCTTCGATCCATTCTGTTCGCCCGCACTTCCAGAACCGCCCGACGACGACACGGAAGCCGCCTATCACGCCCTCGTTCTCGGCACGCGAGACTACGTCCGCAAGTGCGGATTCAGCAAGGCTGCCGTCGGCCTCAGCGGCGGCATCGACTCCGCTCTGGTCGCCGCAATCGCCACTGAAGCGCTCGGAAAAGAAAACGTCCTCGCCATCGGCATGCCCAGCCCTTACTCATCCCAGGGCTCCATTGACGACAGCCGTGCTCTCGCTTCCAACCTCGGCATCCGTTTCGAAGTGCTCGGGATCAGCGACCTCTTTCGCGGCTACACAGAGGCTCTCTCGCCGCTCTTCAAGGGAACCCAGCCGGGACTCTCCGAAGAGAACATCCAGGCGCGCATCCGCGGCAACCTGCTCATGGCTGTCTCTAACAAGTTCGGCTCGCTGGTGCTCACCACCGGCAACAAGTCAGAGATGGCTGTTGGCTATTGCACGCTTTACGGCGACATGGTGGGCGCACTCGCCGTCATCGGCGATCTCGTCAAGACGCGCGTCTACGCCATCTGCCGCTGGCTCAATCGCGATCGCGAGGTTATACCTTGGCCGATCATCGAGAAGCCGCCCTCTGCCGAATTGCGTCCGGACCAAAAGGATACAGACTCTCTTCCGCCCTACGAGACGCTGGATCCGATCCTCGAGGCCTATGTTGAACGGTACGAAACGCCTGAATGCATCTCCGAGAAAAACGGATTCCCCCTCGAACTCGTCCAACAGGTAGTCCGCCTCGTCGAGCGCTCTGAGTACAAACGCCAGCAGGCTGCCCCCGTCCTGAAGGTGACATCGAAATCGTTCGGCATGGGCCGCCGCTTTCCAATTGCCGTCAGGGTGCAGGTATAACCTAGTTCTTGGGAATATTCCCGCCAACTTAAGGAGAAAAGCTTGATTCGTAATTCCGCTCGACTGGTCGTAGCGACCGTGCTGGCCCTCTTGTTCTCGCCCGTCCCTCATGCAGCAGCCCAGGACCAGACCCCCGCAAGCCCCGCCGCTGCGCCGCCTCCCGCAGCTCCCGTTGCAGCCCCTCCCAGCTTTCCCAAGCCAGATCCTGCTGACTTCACCGCCGACACTCCCACCAAGGAAACCGTGAACGCCTTCATGCAGGCCAATCTCGGTTTCGACCCGAACGGCATTTGGCAGGTTCAGGCGATCCAGAAGACACAGTTGCCCGGCATCAACCGCGTAATCGTCTTCGTCGGCGACAAGACTGGTAAACAGCAGCCCTATCGCTTCGCGTTCCTGACTGCGCCCGACCAGAAGCACATCATCGTCGGCGATCGCATCATTCCCTTCGGCGATCATCCATTCGAGGAATACCGCACGCTTCTTCAGCAGCGCGCCAATGGACCCTACCGCGGTTCGGCCTCGAAGGATCTTGAGCTTGTCGAGTTCGCCGACTTTCAATGCCCGCATTGCAAAGCTGCACAGGCAAACATGGACAAGCTTGCGACCGACTTCCCGAACGCCCGCATCGTCTTCGAGAACGATCCCATACCGAGCATCCACCCTGAGTCAATGCTCGCTGCCGAATACGGTGCCTGCGTTGCAAAGCTCGGTGGAAGCCCCGCATTCTTCCAGTTCGCCTCTGCTGTTTTTGAAGGCCAGGAAGGCCTCGCAACAGCTGATGGAGCCACGCTGACATTGAACAGTGCCGTCACCAAGGTCGGATTGAAACCAGCGGATGTTGCTGCCTGCGCCACCACCCCCGAAATCAAAGCCGGCATTCAGGCCTCGATGGATTTGGCCAAGGAGCTCGATATTTCCTCAGTGCCGACGCTGTCGATAAATGGTCGCCAGGTTCCCGCCAATGCACCCTACGACACCTTGAAGGGAATCATCGAGTATCAGGCCAAAGCAGACGGCATTTCGAAGTAGTAGCTGACCAGGCCCAAACAGCAAGCCCCGGAGACCGATCTCCGGGGCTTGCGTTTGTTGGACTCGACCTTAACTCGACCTTACATCGCCGATCGTCCGCGTTCGATCCGCACCATTGGGGTATGTCCCTCGGGTTGCATTCCACGGATTACGTGTGGCGTGATGACGATCAGCAGGCTGGCGTAGTTCCTCTGCACATTCGTGTCTGTCACCGCGTTCAAGCCGGGAATCTCCGTCAGCCCCGGCAGCCCGCTCAGCGCCCGGCTCTCTTCTTTGTCCACCTGGCTTACCAGAACGATGGCCGCGCCTTCCTTCACCTTGGCAACGCCGGAATAGCTTCGATTGTTGAGGATTGGCAACCCGTTCAGCGACGATCCTCCCAGCGCTGTGATCTTCAAATCCATCGTCAAGGCAACCTCGCCGCTCCGGATCACTCGCGGCGTGGCTTTAAACGTCAGCCCCAGGTCCTGGTACTCGATCTGCGGAATCGTCTGCCCTCCCGAGTTCAATTGCGAGAGAAGGGAACTGAGGCTTCCCGATGTCCCCGCCGTTGTCAGTCCAGGGATGCTGATGCCCGACGTCCCGAGATCTGAATACTGCGACGTTTCGATCGGGTAACGCGAACCGCTCTTGATGGTTCCTTCTTCGCCATCTCCAAGGTGCATCTGGATCTGATCGAGCTGACGCGACTCAGAAGAATTCACGTTTAAATGCACCGACGCAGGACCGGGCGAGAGGGCGGAGAGAGTGAGCCCTCCGCCGAAGAGCGCAATGCCGTTCTGGAACAGCGAACTTGATACCTGCCCGGAGGCGAGAAGGATCGCAAGAATTGCCAGCGTGTCATTGGGAGAAGCAAGACCCGAGGAAATAATCTGCTGCACCAGTTCCGGATTCTGATTCAGAATGGCCTGTTCTTCGGCATAGACATTGAACGCGGTGATCTGCTGAGGCGGCGTTATGCCGGTGTTGCGCTGGTTAGAGTGCGCCACCTGAATGAGCTTCACTTCCAGCAGCACCTGGCTGCGTCCATTCAGCAACTGCTTCAAAGTTTCATTGAACGCATTCAGCTTGTCAGTAGTGGCTCGGATGGTGAGCGTCCCCGAACTCAGCTGAACCGCGGCCTGCTGAGCCTGAAAGACGTTCTTCGCCATATTGCCGATGTCGGTCATCTCGGCCTGGGTCATGCCGCCGAGATACACCGTTTCAAACTCCTGGCGCATGAATTGCAACCGGTTCTCGCGCGTGTCCTTTGCTACCAGGGCACGGTGGGCATCCAGCGGGACCGTGAACGAATCGGTGACCAGGTTGATCGCCTGCATCGCCTGCGTGAATGTGACGTCATCCATTTCGAAACGAACCGGCGGCCCCGTCACGCTGCTGTCGATCGACGCCTCAATTCCAAAAGAGTGGAAGACATTCTCAATCACCTGCCGACGGTCCATCCGCAGATGGAAGCTCTTCGTACCCGCAATGGGAACGAGTGTTGGTGCCGGAGCCAGCGATTCTGTTTCCTTGGCGTAGAGAGAAGTTGTCTGTGACGCGGTCGCCTCATCGGCCATCTGGCGCAGGTGCTCCCCTACCTCCAGATTGTGTGGATCCAGTTCTGCCGCATGTTTCAGAGCAGCGCGTTCCGCAGTTGCATCTCCGCGAATTCTCGCCTTTGTCGCTGTCTGGATCAGGTCGGTGACCGCATGACTGCGCACCACCTCAGTCGCAGCCGCGTAATTAGGATTCTCAGGGTCCAATCGTGCAGCTTCCTGGTAATTCTTCATCGCCGCATCATATTGCTGCTTTTGAAATAGTTTCGTAGCCTCGAGATACAGCTTTGTCGCCCGCCGGCGCTCCTTGCCCGTAATCTTGTGGACCGGCGATTCCATCTTCTGCGCAGGCTGCGAACTACTCGTCGAGCTCGGAGCCTGAGCTGCCGGCTCTTGCGACGCCTGCTGCGCCCCGGCCAGCAATGCGAACAGCATTGCAGCCGCACCTCCTGCGAGTTGTGCGCGCAACTGCTTCACGAATGCTCCCGCGTTGCCCGCAGCAGGTCTGCCAGGGTCGTTGTGCAGACTTCAGGTCTGTGTTCCATGAGCTGATCGAACGAGAAGTGCCCGGTCGCGACAGAAATCACCGGTAAACCATTCGCGTGTGCGGCCTCGATATCCCTCGGAGTGTCTCCCACTACACACACAGAGGCCTCCGGCCCTGCCAGTTCACGCGCTTTCTTCGCCGCATCTCCGATCAACTCCGCACGGATAGGGAACCGATCGCTGAACCCGCCGAAGCGGAACCACTCGCGGAGGCCGGCGCGGTCCATCTTGATCCAGCCGATCATCTCAAGATTGCCAGTGGCGAGACCCAGAATCGCGCCGCGGTCGGCCAAATGCTGGAGAGTATCTTCAACACCCGGCATGAGCAGCGGCTGCATCTCGTGCTTCCTTCCCGCTACATTGTGGCAGATAGCCTCCACAATGGCGGCCAGTTGCGGTTCGAGCACCTCGGGTGGGATGCCCGCCTGCTCGCAAGCTTCGCGCAGAATGGAAGTGTCCGTGTTCCCCGCCAGCGAAACGCCCTCGAGGGTAACCTCTGGTCCCATTACTTCCCGCAGCGTCGTTGTGAAGCTGTCAACGTGCACACGATCGCGGCTCCGCAGAAGGGTGCCGTCAATGTCGAACAGATACGCGTTCTGCCTGTCCCAGGCAAAGCCGTTCTCGATTGCTGTTCGCGCTTCGTTGTTTTGTTGGATCGTCTGCATTCGGTTGCTGAGCGTCGCGCCTGCAATTCCAGACTAATGCAATCCGGCGCCCGTTGGCCTTCGCCATCGTGATCCTGAACAAACGCCGCCTCCGTAAGAAGCCCGTGTGTTCTCCGGAATTGCTACTATCCCTGGCGGCTGCCCTGGCGTACGACTCCGAATACAGGACGTTCGCTGCGTGGCGGACGCTTGAGCCCGGCGCGAATTTCCGCCAGGCTGATACCCAGTTCGGCCATGGTGCGGCTCAGAGTGTTCCGGTGAACTCCCAGTTCCTCTGCTGCCTTACATTGATTCCCTTTGTTCGCTGCCAGCACTTCGCGCAGATACTGTCTTTTGAACTCTTTTACGGCATCCTCGTAGCGAATGCCGGTGGAATGCATCTGTGTAACCAGGCTGTCCAGGTCTCTTCTCACGTCAACCTCTTGCTCTATTAGATTGCCACAAGCGTGGGCTCAGGCCCGCGAAAATTATTTGTCTTTTTCCTCATGCATCCACTGTTGCGAGTTCGTCTCCAGGGTGTTCAATTCCGTGCGCACTCGCTCCCCTAATCGAGACGGCGTCACCTGAATGCTCACATGAAGTGCACCGAAGAAATAACGCGGTAGCCTTGCCTCCGTCAACCACGCAGTTTGCGGGAAGAACGCCACCGTAACAAGAATGCAGAGCGTTACGAATACCAGTCCCTCAACAAATCCAAAGAGCGCCCCCGCCAGCCGATCAAGGCACCCGAGTCCAACCTTCTCAAAAAATTTCGCCAGCAGCGACCCAAGAATCGCGGCCACCGCCATCACGAGAAACGCAATGATCAGAAACCCCACCGCGTCCGCAATTTGAATCGAGTGGATGAACCGCTTCAGGAATCCCGCAACACGCCAGTAATTCCACGACGCGAGTGCGACACCTGCAATCAGGCCCGCGAGCGAAAAAACCGATCGGAAAAATCCACGCGCCAGTCCTGCCAGCACGGCTCCGGCAAGCACCACCACGATAATCCAGTCAACCAGCGTCATGCCGCCAACGTTCATGCGGTCATGTCCTCCATCCAATTCAAAAGCTGTTTGCCGCTCAGGTTCATTTCGTCAGGTCCAGATCGCGGCCGGTCAATCGCCGGAATGCTTCGAGGTATTTATCGAGTGTACGACGAACCACATCGTCGGGCAGGCTCGGCGCGGGCTCCTGCTTGTTCCAGCGAATGCTCTCGAGGTAATCGCGCACAAACTGCTTGTCGAAACTCGGCTGCGCGCCTCCCGGTTTCCACTGCGACGCCTCCCAGAAACGGGACGAATCCGGCGTGAGCACCTCGTCGGCCAGCACGATCTCATCGCCCACCTGCCCGAACTCGAATTTGGTATCGGCAAGAATCAGTCCGCGCGACTCCGCATGTCCGCCGGCCTTCTCATAGATCGCAAGCGTTAACCGCCTCAGCTCCTTCGCGGCGTCCGCGCCAACCGTCTTCTCCACGGAAGAAAATGAAATGTTCTCGTCGTGCGTACCATCCTGGCTCTTGGTGGATGGAGTAAACAGCGGCTCCGGCAGACGCGAGCCATCCTGCAAGCCCTCGGGCAACTTGATGCCACAGACCGTTCCGCTCGCCTTGTACTCTTTCCAGCCCGACCCCGCAATGTATCCCCGTGCCACGCACTCCACCGGAAACATCTGCGCGCGCCTCACCAGCATGGAGCGCCCCTCAAGCTGCTCCGCGTATGGATGCAGTTGCTCCGGAAAATCCTTCACCTCGGTGGCGATCAGGTGGTTTGGCACAATGTCGCGCAGCAGGTCGAACCAGAACAGCGAAATCTGCGTTAGAATCTTGCCTTTTCCCGGGATACCGCTTCCGAGAACATGATCGAATGCGGAGATCCGGTCTGTCGCCACCAGCAGCAGCGCATCTCCAACGGCATAAAGATCGCGAACCTTCCCGCGGCCAATCAGCGGAGTGGTGCCCAGGTCTGTCTTGAGAAGAGTTGTCATGGAAGGCCTTACCTCGGCGGAAGTTCAACAAGCCATCGATGCGCGGCTAAGCGCTTGAAATTCATCTTCATTGACTCGCCGTGAACCTCCGATTCTCTTGCCCCCGGCTCGCTTTGTCAAACGCTGCTGAACCAACAAATTGACTTGCAAGAAAACCAAATCCGAGTTCTCCTCCGTTTCCCACAATGCCCTGTGACGACCGTCACGGAGCAAGAATCCGAACTGCGCGAAACTCCAATTGTCACCAAGGTTCGGGAGCCCGTCAGAAGGTTCCCTCTGAGCCGGGTGGCACGAGGCAGCAGTGGAAAGGGGAAGCCGCGGCTCGCTTCGTTCTATAGGGATCGCCAGTAGCCGCGTACTACCGACCTCCAGTGCCGGCTACTGGTCCCCGACTTTAACCTTGTGATATTCAGTACAAGCGCCTCCGAAGCGACGTTTTCCTTCGGGGGCGAATTTTTTTGCCCATTCCCGTCCCAATCACTTGGACCTCTCGCAATTCTCTCTTTCTTATAAGCCCCACTCCGGGTACTATTTCGATTGCTTCCCAGCACGTCTGCTCGGCCCGCTCGGAAAATCTGGAGGTCAATCGATGTCGAATCCCCGCTCGCCTCGCTCTTCCTTTCACATTTTCACCATCGCGGCTGTTGTCGCGTTGGCCGCGACTTCTGCGGTTGCACAGGTCCGCGACTACACCCGCATCGTCGTCTTCGGCGACTCTCTCTCCGACACCGGCAACGTCGCCCACCTCACCGAAGCGAAATACGGCGTCCGTGTACCCGGCCCCATCGTCGACTACACCGACGGCCGCTTCACCGACGGGTACGACACCATCCCCGCTGCCCAGAACTACTTCGGCGTATGGGTCGAACAACTCGCAGCATCGATGCCGTCACATCCTGAGGTAAAAAACTCACTCGACGGCGGGACGAACTACGCGTACAGCTTCGCATTCACCGGCTCCGGCACCAGCACCCTCCAGCTTGGAGGCGGCCAGATAACCGTCGAAGTCGAGAACATGGGCCGCCAGATCTCCGATTACCTCGCCACTCATCCCAGAATCAACAGCCGAACCCTGTTCGTAGTTTGGGGAGGCGCGAATGACGTCCTGAATGCCACCTCTCCCACGCAGATCGTCGACGCTGCCGTTCAGGAGACGCTCGACATCCAGCGCCTCATCGCAGCCGGGGCAACTCAGATCCTTGTCCTGAACCTTCCGCCCCTCGGCCTCACCCCGCGTCTCAACGGCTCCCTGGCAACCTCCGTACCCGCCAACGCCGCTGCCGCCCTCTACGATTCGTGGCTGGCCACCGGCGTCTCTGTCCTGAAAGATTTCTATCGTTGGCGTCGCGTCGCCATCTATCAGGTGAATGTCTTCTCGCTCTTCACGCAGCTCGCCGCAAACCCCTCGGCCTTCTCCTTAACAAACGTCACTGATCCAGCCCGAGGCAACCCGGTCGTTAACCCCGACACGTATCTTTTCTGGGACGACCTCCACCCAACCACGTATGGACACAGCCTGGTTGCCGACGCCGCGTTGAAGGTCTTGCCGGCACAATGAGACTCGCGGGGCAGGCGAACCTGCCCCACCCCTTCAAGAACTCAAGCACCGCGGGCTGCCAGCGATGTCAGCCCGCATTCCGCTTCCCAAAACTATTCCTCAATCCCTGCTCCCCCTCACTCTCGACACACCCTCCCGTGACCGGAATCACTGAGCCTTAAATCCTTCGGCCCAAACTGTGTGTGCTACTGAAACACGCATTGGAGTCAGGAGGTATCGGCGCGCCCAAGCCAAATTCCGCAAACGCAGCCAATCCCTCAACGCGGGCCCCGCAAGGAGGTACCAGATGGCACTCGCAACTTTGATGAATTACCTCGACGAGAACAACGTGCGCTACATCGTCCTCTACCACTCACCGGCTTACACAGCGCAGGGAATTGCCGGCCTGGCCCATATTCCCGGGCAGGAAGTAGCCAAAACCGTAATCGTACTCCTCGACGGCAAGCTGGTGATGGCAGTTCTGCCGGCCAGCTATCACGTTGACCTGCTCCTGCTCAAAAAACGTGCCAAGGCGAAGACGGTGGAGTTGGCGTCGGAAGAAGACTTTCAGGGCCGATTCACCGGATGCGAAACCGGCGCGATGCCTCCCTTTGGAAATCTGTTCGGGCTTCCGGTT
>Ga0157369_10001103_pt1 | contig 33807 bp, 25 predicted proteins | sample C25metaG_FD_113461 | JGI IMG/M metagenome (GOLD analysis project Ga0157369, IMG submission 113461) | Corn rhizosphere microbial communities from Kellogg Biological Station, Michigan, USA - C2-5 metaG | ecosystem: Host-associated > Plants > Roots > Rhizosphere > Soil | place: USA: Michigan... | reverse complement strand
TTCGTATTCCTTAATAGCCTTTACGATTTGCGCTTCGCTGATAATAGAGTTCTTCATTGTTGACTGTTTAAAGTTAAGACTTTTCGTCCTTCAAGCAGTCCGATTTTTAGGAGGGGTTACAGATTTACCATATAAGGGGGAGGAAGGTAATGTTTGATTTTGATCTGGGTACATTATATGAGGTTGAAACAAGAGCTTTGAAACAAGCGGTAAAACGAAATCCTAACAGATTCCCAAATGATTTTACGTTTCAATTGAGCAAAGAGGAATGGCGAATCACTTAAATTGCCCGGCCCAATTGCAAGTCATTACTTAGGAAATAAACTACTTATAATGAGTCAAAAGAATAATAAGCAAAATGTCATGGTTGATGAATGAAATGCGCAACCGTCTAAGGGCTTTGCGCATATGCTGTTCCACGGTGTTTTCGGATATTTCCAGTTGAAGCGCAATTTCTTTATTTGAAAGACTTTCTTTGCGTTTGAGTGTAAAAACCTTACGACACTGTTCCGGCAGCTTTTGAATTTCTTCATGCAGCAACCGTTCCAATTCTTTTGTTTCAATCAGAGCACGAGTCGAATCATCAAAATCAGCAAAACGAGCGTTGAAATAATCCGAAAATTTCCGCTGCTGCGTTTTTTTTCGGTGCCAGTCCATAATTTTATTCTTTAGAATAACATACAGGAAAGCCATTACGCTGGTCAACTTGTCGAGCATCACGCTGCTTTTATAAAATGCCACAAAAGTATCCTGCACTAATTCCTCCGCTACGGCCCGGTCCCTCGTTTTATCCATTGCAATCGCCATTAATTGCAATACATACCGCTCATAAAGGGTTGCAAAGGCTGCGTCGTCGCCAGCCTGCCATAGCCGAATCAGCTCGACATCCGTATGGTCCTTAAAAGCTTTGATGGGATTAACAATTAATAGGTCAACGCTAAAATAGAAAAAGTACCAAAAATTTTACAAAAAATTATTACCCGGATAACGGTTGCCTCTGCTTCGTGCGTATTACGATTATATAACCAATATTTTAAACTTAATAATTCGTAATTCATGGACAATCTCCGGCTCCGGCAGTTATTGCGTCGCCTGCGTCAAAATTCATTGCGCGGCGAAGAAATGGAAGAACTGGACAACTGGTACCATCAGTTGAAAGGCGGCCGCCATGATTTTGAATCATGGGTGCAAGAGCAAGGAGGCGAAGAAGGTCTGAAGACCCATTTATACAGCAACTTTAATAAAAAACTTGGGCAGCGTCATAGGGCACACCAACGGATGATATGGTATCGTGTTGCGGCTATCCTCGTTGTTGCCTTAACAGTCGGGTGGTTCATCATCCGCTCAACTCAATTGAATGCCCCTCGTGAGGCAGCTATCAAACCAGTAAAAGCAGTTCCACAACCGGCCTCAAACAAGGCCACGCTTATTTTGGCTAACGGCAACAGCGTTCAGTTAGACAACTCAACAGATAGTACCATGAGGCAAGCTGGTGTAAATGTGAAAAAGGTTGGCAATGGAAAATTAGTATACACCGGTGAGCCAGTAGCCAATCAACAAGCGGCTGTCGCTTATAATACCATTATCACTCCTCGCGGCGGGCAGTACCAGTTGGTATTGCAAGATGGTTCAAAGGTGTGGCTAAACTCCGAGTCGCGATTGCGTTACCCGGTGCATTTTACCGGTAAGGAAAGACGCGTGGAGTTAGAGGGCGAAGCTTACTTTGAAGTAGTACACAACGGAGACATACCATTCCGGGTAGTAACTGGCGAAGTAACCACAACGGACCTGGGCACGCATTTCAATATAAGAGCTTATGGCGATGACAGTAAGATAGCCGCCACTTTGCTAGAGGGGAGTGTGAATGTAAATGATCAACTATCCGGTCAAACCCAATTGTTGATTCCGGGTAAACAGGCTAAGATCAGGAAAGGTGATGGCAAGATCAGCATTTCCAACGCCCAGGTAGACGAGGTAATGGCCTGGAAAAACGGCTACTTTATTTTTGATAACGAAGACATCAGGCAGGTAATGAAGCAGATCAGTCGCTGGTACGACGTAGATGTAACCTATCAGCTTACCCGGAACGTGCGGGTAGGGGGTACGTTCTCACGCTCTGAAAACCTCGATAAATTGTTGCAGAGCTTTGAACTAATTGGAAATATTCATTGTGAACGTAAAGAAAGGAGAATTATCGTATCAAATTGACATAACCCCACTTCTCCTAAAAAGTCAGGGAGCCCGCCAAGACTCCCCGATGATCAGCCTCGGTGAGACTGAGTTAGGTCTATTCTTATTGCAGCAAACAATAAACTTAAATTTTAACCCAACATTCAAATGTATAAAATATTTACTGAATTAAAATTCAGGGATAAGGAACGCTTATTGCCAAAAATTTTACTGCGGATGAAATTCACCCTGATGCTAATGATCGCCTTTATCCTTCAATCGAAGGCCTCCATTTTAGCACAACAGATTAGCCTTAATGTTAAGAACGCCACTTTAACAGAAGTGGTGGCTAAGATCAGACAACAAACTAAGATTACCATCCTCTACAACAACGAAACCGGGGCGGCTGTAATGCCTATTACCTTAGACGTAAAGAACCGCGAATTGAAGAATGTACTGGATGAGTGTTTCAAAGACCAGCCTGTTACCTATAAAGTGGTTAACGGCGTGATCATCATTGCCTTAAAACCCCGGCCCAAACCCGTTGCGGAAGAGCCGCCCACGGCAGTGACGATAACGGGTAGCGTTAAGGACGAAAACGGTCAGCCGGTACCGGGCGTTACCGTGAAGGTGAAAAATACGCCAGACGCCACCGTTACAAACGGCGAGGGCCGATATTCCATCAGGATATCTGAAGGCGGCACAACGCTGGTCTTTAGCTTTGTAGGTTATTATACGCAGGAGGTCTCAGTGGGTAACAAGACTGTAATCAATGTATCACTAAAACCGCAATCAAAAGACCTTGAACAGGTTGTGGTGGTGGCCTATGGTACCCAGAAACAAAAGGATCTTACCGGTGCTGTAAGCTCTGTTACCGCAGAGGACTTCAATAAGGGTAACCAGCTATCGCCGCAGCAATTATTGCAGGGTAAGGCAGCCGGTTTGAATATCTCGATGAATAGCGGTAAGCCGGGAGGCTCGGCCACGGTTACTATCCGCGGCGAAACTTCGGTTACAGGTACTAATAACCCGTTATATGTAATTGATGGCGTGCCAATTGATTATAACGCCAATGCGGGAGCTGTAAACATAGCATCTAACAATATCAATATTTACGACCAGGAGCCGGTAAATCCATTGCAAACTCTCAATCCAAATGATATTGAATCTGTTACCGTATTAAAAGACGCTTCTGCTACAGCCATCTATGGTTCAAGAGGTGCAAACGGTGTTATTGTGATCACCACAAAGTCTGGTAAAAATGGCCGAACCCAGATTACCTATAACGGAACAGTGGGGGTTGCTACGGTTGCCAAGAAACTGGATATGTTAAGCGCTGACCAGTATCGTACAGAAGTAAAGAGCCTTGGACTGCCATTGAACGACATGGGAGCCAATACCAACTGGCAGGATAAAATTTATCAGACTGCTGTGAGCGATGATCACGATTTGGCCTTATCAGGCGGTAATGATAAAACTACTTACCGCACATCAGTTGGCTATGGTAAACAGAACGGGGTTGCACGCAGTTCAAGCCTGGAGCATGCCAACATTTACAGCACGTTAACCCAAAAAGCATTCAACAACCATTTAAGGTTTGATATTAATCTTAACTACGGATATGATTTTGCTCACCTGGCGCCTATTTCTAACACCGTGGGCGGCGCTCCCGGTACCAGTATGAACTATGAGGCTTATGTGTTTAATCCTACTTTCCCTATTCGTGATGCTAACGGTAATTATACCAATAGCCTGCCTTACCGTATCAACCCATTGTCTTTTACTGACGAGGTTAAGGATCAGCAATCTAACCAGCGCTTATTAGGTAACTTTAAAACTACCTATAAGATCATTGATCCCCTGAGCGTTGAAGCAACCTTTGGTTATACACGTCAGGAAACAGGCCGTAACACCTACATATCTATGAATGATCCGCTGGCGAATGGGTTTAACGGTTACACCTCAGTCCAAAATCTGCTTGACTACAGTAAGTTGTTTGAAACGTTAATTCGTTTTGACCAAACCTGGGGAAAACATACCGTAGATGCTATTGCAGGTTATTCATACCAGTATTTCTATGGTCAAAGCAACAGGATCATCGCAAACGGTTTCCTTTCTGATAACTTTATGTGGTATAGCTTACAAGCGGCTAAAACCATCGATGCGGTAACCAGCGGTGCAGGTAGCAACCAGTTACTCTCTACTTACGCAAGGTTAAATTACAACTATGATGAACGGTTCCTACTTACGGCTACTATCCGCCGCGATGGGTCAGACCGCTTTGGTTCTAATAACCAATATGGTACGTTCCCCTCTGGTTCCCTTGCTTGGCGTATCTCCAAAGAAAAATGGTTCAACGTCAAAGACATATCAGATCTGAAACTAAGGGTGAGCTATGGTGTTGCGGGTAACCAGGATATAGGTAACCTCGCTGCAATCAGCACCTTAAGCGCATCAAGCAGTGGTTACATCATAGGCGGACAACGGGTTACCATCGTAGTGCCTACACAATATGCCAACCCGGATCTGAAATGGGAAAGTACCGCGCAATTTGATGCAGGCTTAAACTTTGGCTTGTTCAACAATCGATTACACGGCGACTTTGACGTTTACCGCAAAAGAACCACCGATCTGTTATTAAGCGTACCGGTTCCTTCGCCTTCGGCTATCGGTACAGAAATAGCAAACGTAGGTAGCGTGGAAAATAAGGGTTTTGAAATTGAATTAGGCGCTACTGTCATTCAAAGACATGACTTTAGTTGGAACATCAGCGGTAATTTCAGTCGTAACATCAATACGGTATTAAGTTTATCCAACTCGCAATACAAAAGCCCAAATATCCAGGTGGCTCACGTACAGGGTACTATATCCGGAGGTTATGCCGAACTCATTATGCCCGGACAACCATTAGGAACCTTTTACGGACCGAAATACCTTGGTTTGGATCCTAATGGCCATGAGCTCTACTCATCAACCAGCCAGATCTTGGGTAATGCGCAGCCAAAGTTTACCTACGCATTCAGTAATACGTTTAACTATAAACAATGGTCGTTGAACTTTAATTTCCGTGGCTTATACGGCGATAAGATCTATGATAATACCGCCAACCAGTTCAGCTACAAAATTGATATGCCAGGACAAAATGCATTGGCAACCGTACTTACCGATGGCGTAGCGCTTAACCAGACCAAAAATTATTCTTCAAGATGGATTGAAAGCGGGTCATTCCTCCGTCTGGATAACGCTACACTTGGTTACAATGTGAAGCTCAATAGCAAAACGCTCGGCGATCTACACATCTTTGTGAACGGGCAAAACCTGCTTTTATTTACACCATATAAAGGTTTAGATCCGGAGGTAAACTCCAATGTAACCTCTTCAGGCGCCGCTCCGCTTGGTATTGATTATTTGGGCTACCCGAGAGCAAGAACTGTAAGCCTTGGTGCTAATGTGACTTTTCAATAAATGATCATTTACAATTAAGTAGAAAAAAAGACATGAAAAATAAGATAAAAATTTTATTGATCATAGCGCTGGCAGGTACCGCAGGTAGTTGCAAAAAGCTCTCTGAGCAACAATTTGGCCAACTTTCTCCCCAAACATATTATAAGAACGAAACGGAAGCTTTGTCGTCAGTGGCAGGTGTTTACAGCGCTTTTGCTGGCGTGCAGGGCGTTAGCGCCGAGTGGACCATCTCCGAAGAAGGAAGCGATGAGTTTATTGTTCCGGGCCGTGCAAGTGGCGGCTGGTATGATCAGAATAACGTTGATATTTACACGCACAATGTGTCGTCTACCAATCAGCAGGTTACCAATGCCTGGACAGATCTTTTCCATGTAATTGGTTTGGCAAATAACGTGATCGCCAGCTTACAAGGGTCGCCGGTTGCGTCAAGTTTGAAAACCGAGGTAGCAGAATGCCGGGCATTAAGAGCCTGGGCTTACCTTTATGCTCTAGACTTCTGGGGAAACGTACCCATTGTAACCGCAGCACGTATTGACCAGAATAACTTGCCTAAAACCGGTGCAAGAGCGGATGTATTCAAATTCGTTGAATCAGAATTGCTTGCTGCTGCTAACGACCTGCCTTCTGTTAACGCCGTCAAAAAGTCGGCTTACTATCCACGGTTAACCAAAGAGGCTGCATATACCGCCCTTGCAACACTTTACCTTAATGCTGGCGTATACACCGGCACTCCTCGTTGGGATGATGTAGTTACCATGTGTAATAATGTAATCAATACCGGCGCATACTCGCTGATGCCCAACGTATCGGATAATTTTAATGTAGCTAACGATGGAAAATCAAGTGAGGTGATCTTTTCGTTTACAGAAAATCCTGCTGTAAATGCTGGTACCGGCAATGTTTTTATTATCTACAGCCAGCCTGCATTAGACCAGTTGAAGTATAACTTGCCATTCGGCCCCGCAAACGGTTTTTCTACCTTGTCTGAAGCTGTGAATCGCTATGAATCAAAGGATACCCGTTTAAAAATGCTGGAATTTGGGCCACAGTACTATCTTGATGGTGTTACGCCATTGAAAGACAGTAAAGGCGTGCAGCTAGATTTAGTTAATGTACAAAGCATGACGGCAGCCTTAGACAATGAAGGTTACCGCGTATTGAAGTATTCGCCAATCGGTGCGTCCTTCTCAGGCTGGTCCATGAATGTTGATTTCATCCAGGCCCGGTATTCAGATATTTTATTAATGAAGGCTGAGGCCGAATTTAGATCGGGCAATGCCGTTGATGCACTGGCACTGGTTAACCAGGTACGTACACGTAGTAATGCTACGCCTTTAACAACACTTGCGCTCCAGGATATTGAGGACGAGCGTGCCCGCGAGTTTATCTATGAAGGGCAGCGCCGCAGGGATATGATCCGTTTTGGCGATTTCTTTACCGGAAAATGGGAATTTAAAACTACTACCGATCCGGCATCGAAAGGTTTGTACCCTATTCCTTCTAACCAAATTGCAAATAACCCTAATTTGAAACAAAATCCTGGCTATTAATTAACCTGTCCACAGGTGCAGCGGAACATTGCCGCTGTACCTGTTTTTTGTCGTAGCATATGAAGAAGATTATCAGCGGCGCGCTGTTACTTGCCTGTTTTTACGCGGCACAGGCGCAACACACCGAATGGCGTACCGGCGTAAGGGATACATCATATTCCACCCGGTCAGACTACGCTAACAATGTAAAGAAATACCCTTTCATCAAAATAGTTCCGGATCGGCCAGTGCCTGAGGTTGCTGAACAACGTAACCTCGTCTATGCACAAATTGGCGACCGGGCATTGCATATCGATGCATTTCTACCCAAAAATGCCACGCATAATACGCCGGCTATCCTGATTGTGCATGGTGGCGGCTGGCGCTCCGGTGATCGTTCGCAGCATATTCCATTAGCGCAGCATTTGGCTGCAAAAGGTATTGCCTGCTTTACCGTGGAGTACAGGTTATCAACAGAGGCATTTTACCCAGGCGCTATTAATGATTTGAAAGCTGCCGTGCGGTGGCTGCACGCCAACGCATCACGTTTTCATATTGCTCCGCGCGAGATCGGCGTACTCGGTTTTTCCGCAGGTGGTGAGTTAGCTGCTTTTATGGGCGTTACCAACGGGTTGAAAAAGTTTGAAGGCGACGAGGGTAATTTGCGTGAGTCCAGCGCCGTCAATGCTGTTATTGATATTGATGGTACGCTGTCCTTTGTAAGTCCCGATGCCTGGGAAACGCAAAACACTAACACCGTTGGCGCATCCGCCTGGTGGATCGGCTACCCGCGTAATGAACGGCTCGATCTATGGACCGAAGCTTCGCCCTTCACTTATGCCGAACGGAACAAGGTGCCCTTTTTGTTTTTGAACAGCGCTGTTGAACGGATGCACGCCGGCCGTGACGATTTTAAGAAGCTGATGGATGAGCGGCATGTGTACGTGGAGATCAAACAATTTCCAGACACGCCGCATTCCTTTTGCCTCTATGAGCCATGGTTTAGCAGTGTGGTGAATAATATTACCGTGTTCCTGAAAAAAATTGATAAGGATAATTTATGAAGAATATTTGGAGATGCTTAACCGCGGTGCTGTTTGCCATAGTGGCCATGAGTTTTGTAGTCGAAAAACAGCAGCTTACTATTTTTCTGGCTGGTGATTCTACCATGGCCGACAAACGTGTGAGCGCCTATCCCGAAACCGGATGGGGCACCCGCTTCCGTAATTTTTTTGATAGCTCAGTAGCTATCGTTAACAAAGCCCAGAATGGCCGCAGTACACGCACTTTTATAGAAGAGGGTTTATGGAAGTCCATCTATGAAAACATTCATCCGGGCGATTATGTACTGATCCAGTTCGGTCATAATGACGAGGTGCCTACCAAAGCATCCTATACCAATGAAACCGATTTTAAAAGAAACCTGATCCTGTTCATTAACCAAACGCGCGAAAAGCAAGGCAACCCGGTATTGATAACACCGGTTGCGCGTCGCAGCTTTGACAGCACGGGTACAGTTAAGGATACACACGTACGCTATGCGCAACTGATCCGCGAAACTGCGGCTGCACAGCATGTGCCTTTGATTGATTTGGACAAAGAAAGCATGGCCCTGCTGCAATCGCTCGGCCCGGAAAGATCAATGCGATTGTATAATCACCTCGCGCCAGGTGAAAACCCGAACTACCCGCATGGCCGGGTAGACGATACTCACTTCAATGAACTGGGTGGACGCAAAATGGCCGAGCTGGTGTTGGCTGATCTGCGGAAAATTTCGCCTGAGCTGAACAGTCGGGTAGTAACTTCAAACTGGGGAGCAAAGTAAATATCATGAAGAGCAATAATTTAATTAAACTTTTGATAGGCTGCGGTTGCGCATTATTAGCTTTCACCGTACCATCACACAAAATAAAGATCTACCTCATCGGCGACTCCACTGTTTGTGATCAGCCTATTGACCGCTATCCCGTTACCGGTTGGGGAACGCCATTCGCCAACTATTTTGATGGGAGTGTAAAGGTTGATAACCGAGCTAAAGGTGGCCGCAGTACGCGCACCTTTTTGCAGGAGAATCGTTGGCAGCCAATAGTTGACAGTTTGATGCCCGGCGATTACGTGATCATGCAGTTTGGTCATAATGACGAGGCAAAAGAACCGCAATATGCCGCCAGATACACACCTGTACCTGACTATAAAAAGAACCTCACTAAGTTTATAACCGAAACCCGTGCAAAAAAGGCATTTCCAATATTAGTTACCCCCGTTAGCCGCCGTCGGTTTGACAAGGATGGCAAGGCACTGGAAACGCATAAAGAATATACCGCAGCGGTGTTTGAGGTTGGCGCGCAAGAAAAAGTGCCCGTTATCGATCTGGATAAAATGAGCCGGGATCTGTACCAGCAGTTTGGGGCCAATGATTCGCGCCTGCTGTTTATGGAACTGGATTCGGCAGAACATCCTATTTATCCTATGGGCCGCCATGATGATACTCATTTTAATGATTACGGAGCCCGCATGATAGCCGAATTGGTATTGAATGATATCAAAACAAAGGATTTACCCCTGGCTGCGCACATTGTTGTAGGGCAGAACAAACCAAAATAGTCTATGCTAAAACCACATATCATTCTGTTTTTTATTTTATTGATCTCAGTCAACACCTACAGCCAGTCCCCGGCAAAGGATGTCGCTATATGGAGCCCCGATCTGGGCAACGGCACTTATAAAAATCCGGTAATCAACGCCGATTATTCTGATCCTGATGTGGTTCGGGTAGGTAAGGATTACTACCTTACTTCATCCAGCTTTGAAGATATGCCTGGCTTGCCCATCCTGCACTCCAATGATCTGGTAAACTGGCAGATCATTGGTCACGCACTGCTTCGGCAACCGCCTTTTGATCATTTTGATATACCTCGCCACGGCGATGGGGTATGGGCACCGGCCATAAGATATTATCACAATGAATTCTATCTCTACTATCCCGACCCGGATTATGGCATCTACCTTACAAAGGCTACTGATGCAGCCGGGCCATGGAGCACGCCTGTACTGGTTTATCCCGGCAAGGGTATTATTGACCCCTGCCCATTTATTGACGACGATGGCGAAATGTATCTGGTACACGCCTTTTCTGGCAGTCGTGCTGGCATTAAAAGTGTTATTGCAATCAACAAGCTAAACAAACAAGGCACTCACGTTACTGATGAGGGAGTGATTGTTTACGACGGTCATGAGCTTGATCCTACTATCGAAGGCCCGAAGCTTTACAAACGCAATGGCTATTATTACATATTTGCCCCCGCTGGCGGTGTGCCAACCGGTTGGCAACTGGTGCTGCGGTCAAAAAATATTTACGGGCCATATGAGCGCAAAGTGGCTATGGCACAGGGTAACAGCAGCACTAATGGTCCTCATCAGGGCGCGTGGGTGAACACAGTAAGCGGTGAAGATTGGTTTTTACACTTTCAGGATAAAGGACCTTACGGCCGCGTTGTTCACTTGCAACCTATGGCCTGGAAAAACGACTGGCCTGTAATCGGCGTGGATAAGGATGGTAACGGCACAGGTGAACCCGTTGCTGTTTTCAGGAAACCTGATGTTGGGAAAAATTACACACAGGTCAATCCGGCAGAGGGTGATGAATTTAACGAACCGGCATTGGGGTTACAGTGGCAATGGATGGCCAACAAGCAGGCGTCGTGGTCCTTTATGGATCCGGCAAAGGGGTGTTTAAGACTATATGCAGTGCAGTCGCCCGCAGGAGCGAGGAATTTGTGGGAGTTGCCGAATGTGTTATTGCAAAAGTTTCCGGCTGATGAATTTATGGCTACCACTAAAATTACTTTTACACCTAATCCCCGAAATGAAAATGAAAAGGCAGGGCTGACCATTATGGGTTTGAGCTATGCTGATATATCCATAGAAAGCAAAAAAGACGGCTTGTACCTGGTGTATGGTGTGTGCAAAAATGCAGATAGTGGTCACGCCGAAGAAAAGCAAACTATTTTAAAGCTACCAGGCTCAACCGTTTACCTGCGCGTAAAAGTAACCGCAGGCGCCAGGTGTAATTTTAGCTATAGCCTGGATGGCAAAAGCTTTAATGGGGCAGGCCAGGAGTTTTATGCAGAGCAGGGAAGATGGATAGGCGCAAAAGTGGGATTATTTGCAACGCGGGATACGCCGAGCAATGATGCCGGATACGCCGATATAGATTGGTTCCATATAGAAAAGATCACTTCAAACTAAATTAAGCAATGAAAAAGATATTGGCGGCCTTTGCAATTTTGCTGTTAACAAATGTAGCTTTTGCACAGGGTTTTATAGAAATATGGCCGCAAGGCCACATCCCCAACTCCAAACATTTAAAACTGAAGGACAGTATTGCAAATGAGCGTATTTACCGTGTTTTGCTTCCGGGTATGTACGGATTTTTCCCTGGCAAGCAGGAAAATCAGGGCGCTGCGGTAGTGATTTGCCCTGGAGGCGGTTATGAGCGGCTGGCGTATGTAATCAGCGGATTGCAATTGGCAAAATGGTTCAATACGATGGGTATTTCCGCATTTGTGCTTAACTATCGGTTGCCCAACTCGCCGGATCTGATTCACCGGCAAAACGGTCCGCTAATGGACGCACAACGGGCTATTCGTTTTATCAGGGCCAATGCGGTAAGGTGGAGAATTAATCCGGCTAAAGTAGGTATCTTGGGCTCTTCATCCGGCGGACATTTGGCAGCTTCAGCAAGTGTGATCAGTGATGACGTTTCGGCCATAAAAGACAGTCTGGACAAATACCCGTTCAAACCAGATTTTACAATTTTGGTATCGCCAGTTATTGACATGAGCACGGCTTATTCACATGCCGGCAGTGTAAAAAACCTTTTGGGGCAAACCCATCTGATAGCCTTCGTAAAAAATTTTCTCTGCAATTGCAGGTGACTCCCGCTTCGCCACCCTGCTTCATTGCAGATGCCATTAACGATAAAGTGGTGAACCCTATGAATAGTTTACTCTATTATGAGGCGTTGCTCAGCAATAATGTAGTAGTAGGCTTTCATGCCTTTCCGCAAGGCGGCCACAGTATCGCTTTGCGTAATAATCCAGGTTCAACCCAATTGTGGACAGCACTTTGCGAAGCCTGGCTCAATGAAACAGGTATTATTAAGCCATTAACCAATTAAACGATCATGAAAAAATTATTACACTTTATATTTTTTGTTTGTGTTAGTGGTATGTCTAATTGCGTATTTGCGCAAGCCACCCCCACCTCAAAGGATCTTACCGTTGCCCAGGATGGTAGCGGAGATTTTAAAAACATACAGGACGCTATCAACGCCGTACGGGATCTCGGGCCCCGCCAGATTACCATCCACATCAAAAAAGGGATATATCACGAAAAGGTAGTTATCCCTTCATGGAAAACAAGGATATCGCTGGTTGGTGAAAGTGCGGGAAATACCATCATCGTTAATAATGATTATTCCGGTAAACCTGCGGCTTGTGGCAAAGATGCTTATGGTCGTACACAAATGTCAACCTACACTTCTTATACACTTTTAATACAGGGTGACGACTGCCGCGCGGAGAACTTAAGCATTGTAAATGATGCGGGGCGTGTTGGGCAGGCAGTTGCACTCAACGTTGAAGGAGATCGTTGTGCTATTATCAATTGCCGTCTGATTGGCAACCAGGATACGGTCTATTTAGCAAAAGGCACCAGCAGGCAATATTATAAGGATTGTTATATCGAAGGCACTACCGATTTTATTTTTGGCGAAGCCACCGCAGTATTTGATCATTGTACCATTAAAAGCCTTATTAACTCTTTCATTACTGCGGCAGCTACCACACGTCGTCAAGCCTATGGATTCGTTTTCCTGAATTGTAAACTGATTACCGATACCGGCGCCAACAAGGTTTACCTGGGCCGCCCCTGGCGACCTTATGCTAAAACTGTATTTATCAATACCGAAATGGGAAGCCAGATATTGCCCGAGGGCTGGAATCCCTGGGTGGGCGACGTAATGTTTCCGGATAAGGATAAAACAGCCTTTTATGCCGAATACCACAGCACCGGGCCGGGTGCAAATCCCAAGGCGCGCGTAGCCTGGTCAAAACAACTGACAAAAGCGGAGGCTGAAAAATATACGGTTAAAAATATTCTTGCTGGCCAGGATGGCTGGGACCCTGAATCAAAATAAATCCATTAAACTTTGAAAAAAGATGAAGCTTAAAAGATATTTCGCGGCTTGTTTACTGGCTTTTATCTGCCTGTATGCAACGGCTGTCCGGGCCCAGACTCCATATTCTCAACGGATGGCACATACCGTAATGACCCTATGGAGAGACAGCTTACCGACCGGAGACAGGTGGAACTATGATCAGGGCGTGATTCTGAAAGGTATTGAAGGCGTTTGGCGGCAAACCGGTGACGACATGTACTTCAAGTTTATCAAGAAAAGTATGGACCACTTTGTCCAATCGGACGGGGCCATTAAAACCTATAATTACAATGATCTTACCCTTGACAATATACTTTGCGGCAGAAATTTGCTTACCCTTTATGAGGCCACGGGCGAAGAGAAATACCGTAAAGCAGTACAGTTACTGCGTGATCAGCTTCGCCATCAGCCACGCACAAAGGAAGGGGGCTTTTGGCATAAAAACGTTTATCCAAACCAAATGTGGCTAGATGGTCTGTATATGGCCGAACCGTTTTATGCAGAGTATGCCAAAGTTTTTCATGAAGACACGGCTTTCAATGACATAGCCCATCAGTTTATCCTGATCGATGAGCACGCCCGCGACTCAAAGACGGGCCTGGCTTACCATGGCTGGGACGCCACTCACAAAGAGCGGTGGTCCAATCCCCAAACCGGTGATTCGCCCAATTTCTGGGGAAGGGCAATGGGCTGGTATGGTATGGCGCTGGCTGATGTGTTAGAGCAGTTTCCCACTAACCATCCTAAACGTAAAGCATTGCTTGCTATCTTAAATAATTATGTGGCAGCCTTAGAGAAATACCAGGATAAGTCCACTGGCTTATGGTTTGAGGTGGTTGACAAGCCTGATGAAAAAGGCAATTATCCTGAAGCATCTGCATCCTGCATGTTTGTTTATACACTTGCCAAAGCGGTAAGGCAAAATTACATATCTGGGCGGTATCTTTCCGTCGCCAAAAAAGGCTATGAAGGTATCATCGCAAAGTTTATCCGCACGGATGCTAATGGTGTGCTGGCATTGAATGGAACTGTAAAGGTAGGCGGGCTTGGTGGCACACCCTATCGTGATGGCAGCTATGCCTATTATTTAAGCGAAAAGGTTATTACAGATGATGCAAAGGGAGTGGGCGCGTTTATCCTGGCTGCTGTTGAAATGGAAAGGTTAAAACATCCCGATGCATCAAATTAAAAGCAGCCAGTACAAATTCAATTATACCCTGATATTATTATAAATAGATTTTTAATAACCATCGTCTTGTCTGCTCTAATTTCTCAAACGAGGCTCAGACCAATAATAACCTCAAACTTTGGTACAACACCTCATCGGTTACTAACTGGGAACGGGCGCTGCCTGTGGTTAATGGCCATATTGCCGCTATGGTTTGCGGCAATCCGGGGCAGGTCCTCTAAGCAGTCCGATTTTTAGGAGGGGTTACAATTTAAGCTGTTCTAAATCTCATAGACCTCTAACTTTTAGCAGTTCAACAGCCCGTTCCTCAATACGCGACAAGCATGAGATCCGGTACGGGGTGAGCCTCATGAAAGTAAAATAATTCCATCTCATTTTTTAATTATCATGCCAATGTCAGATAAAAAAATAAGTCAGATATTTTGAACAGTGTTCAGTAGGTTTACAGTGTTTAAAATAAACACGAACACAATATGAAAAAAGCATTGATCACAGGCGCGAGCGGCGGCATCGGGCTGGAAACAGCCAGGCGCCTTGCAGCCCAGGGTTACCGGCTGACGCTGGTAGCCCGTAACGAAGGCAAATTAAATAAGGCGGTAAAAAGTTTGGATGGCACCGGCCACGGTATTTTACTTGCAGACCTGACAAAGAAAGAAGGCCTGCAAAAGATTGCCGACCATTTGAAAACAGAAAAATATGATGTCCTGATCAATAATGCCGGTGCAGGTATTTATGGAAAATTTATTGAAATTCCATTGGATGAGCAACTGGCAACCATGCAGCTTAATATGAATGCACTGGTAACTCTGTCTTATGTGTTTTTACAAAGCGCCAGGCAGGGCGACGCGTTGATGAACATTGGCTCCGTGCTTGCGCATTCTTCACTGCCAGGCGGTTCAGTTTATGCAGCTACCAAAAGTTTCGTAGCTAATTTTTCGGAGTCCTTATGGTATGAATTCAAACAAAAAGGAGTCTTTGTAACGGGTTTTAATCCGGGTGCTGCAAATTCAGAGTTTCATGCAAACGCAGGCGGCCACACCAGTGATTTTCCAAAGTTTGTAATGTCTTCTGTTGAGGATGTCGCCAAAGAGCTGGTAAAGGCGCTGGAAAAGAGAAGGAAGCCGAGGGTTGTGCAAGGCTGGAAGAATAGATTCATGCTGTTTGGATTCAAATTATTGAACCGGAAATCAGCGGTGAACATTATGGGACAACTTAGCCCGGGCATGAAAAACTAACTGCAGAATACTGGTATGAAATTTCGCCACCCCGCCGGCACTATTATATTTGTATCTTATTATTAATGAAAAATGAGCATAGCAGAACGAAAATTGGAAGAGAAGCAGGAAATGCATAAACGCATCTTAAACGGTGCACGTAAGGTATTTCTTGAAAAAGGCTATGAACAAGCGAGCATGCGTAGTATTGCCAACGAAATTAACTACAGCCCCGGGTCACTTTATTTTTACTTTAAGGATAAAAGTGAGATTTTTCAGGAATTACACAAGGAAGGGTTTCAATTACTGCTCAATCAGTTTAAAGTTTTAGACAAAGTGGGCGATCCTTTTGAGCGCTTGAAAGCAATGGGCCGTATTTTCATCCAATTTGCACAAGAAAATAAGGATTATTATAACTTGATGTTCCTGGTGGAGGAACCGGCAAAAATAACTAACGAAGAGGGTGGCTTCAAGATTGCACAGGAAGCGATCGATCGCCTGGCCTCTGTGATCAAAGACTGTCAGAAAGCAGGAAGATTCAAAGATTTAGACACGGAGGATCTAACCTTTATGATCCTTTCTGCAATGCATGGCATTTGTGCGCTCTTTTGTAAAGACCGCACGGTAAGTTTCATAGGCAAAACAAATGAGGAACTGATGCACAGCGGTTACGAGTGTTTTGTGGCACTCCTCGAAAAAAGTTAACTTTTTTTTGATAGTTAATTAAACGGTGTTTAAAATTATAACAATGATCAAAAATGAAATTTAAACAACTCGAAATATACCAGTTTGTACTGTTGGTAGTAGCTTCGCTGGCCGCTCCATCAGTAAAGGCACAAGGTAGGCTAAATGAGTACATCCGCGATGGACTAAGTTCTAATCAGAGTATTAAGCAACAGAATTTTGTACTCGAAAAAAATGTTTACGCGCTCAAGGAAGCAAAACGCATGTTTGGGCCGGATGTCACGTTTTCAACCACTTATACGAAGGCCGATGGCGGGCGTACGATAGACTTTCCAACAGGCGACCTGTTTAACGGGGTTTATTCTACATTGAACAAATTGACCGGCAGCAATGCCTTTCCGCAACTGGAAAATCAACACATTCTGCTCAACCCGGATAATTTTTATGACGCAAAGTTCCGCACTACTCTCCCAATTTTAAATGCCGAGCTTATCTATAACAAAAGGATAAAACAACAGCAGGTTGATCTGCAAAAAGCTGAGGTGCTGCTTTATAAACGTGAACTGGTTAAAGACATCAAGACAGCTTATTATAATTACCTAAAAGCTATCAATGCCGCCAGTATCTATGAGTCATCCCTGCGATTGGTTGAAGAAGGACAGCGGATCAATACGAAGCTGTACGAGAACAGCAAAGCAAACAGAACAGCTGTTATCCGGAGCCAGAACGAAGTTTCCAGGATCAATGCTTCACTTATTTCGGCAGAGAAAACTGCTGAGTCTGCCCGTTACTATTTTAACTTTTTGCTAAACCGACCGCTTACGGACAGCATAATAACAGATTCTGTCACCGCCTTGCCCGCACAGGATCAACTGCTTGGCAATAATATCAGTGGCCGGGAGGAATTAGCCAAACTCCGAATAGCAAAAGACATTAACGGCAATCTAAATGGCCTCGCCAAATCATATCGTATGCCGAAGGTAGGCACCTCTATCGATCTGGGATCGCAGGCGTTTGACTGGAAGTTTAATACACAAAGCCGATATTATTTATTGGGGATTTCCCTGGAATGGAACCTGTTCTCATCAGGGAAAAACAGTTACCGGATCAAACAGACAATTGCAGACCGCGAGGCCATAGCCGCTCAGACCGATTATGTGCAGCAGCAATTGCTTACCGAGCTTAAAGTCCGGCAGGCTGATATGCAAAGCGCAATCGCACAATATAAGGCGGCACAATCCCAATTAAAAGCCAGTCAGACTTATTACAGCGATATGCTGAAATTATATAAAGAGGGAATGGCTATTTATATAGAACTGCTGGATGCCCAGAATCAATTGATCGATGCCCAGCTGCACGCCAATATTGCTTTGTTCGACACCTGGATTGCCAATACCGCCATCGAACGAGCCAATGCTAGTTTCATTATTCAATAACCAAAACATCATGAAAAAAATTCAATTACTTTGCGGTTTGGTTGCCACCGTACTTCTGTTGGCATCCTGCAAACATGAGCAAAAGGCCAAAAATGCACTTGGCGAACCGGATATTATTCCTGTTAAGGTTTCTTCTGTATCCATGTTGGAAATACCTGGCCATATCAGTGCTACAGGTTTGGTAAGTACAGAAGATGAAGCCAAATACGCATTTAAAATAGGTGGTGTTATTAGTCGCATTTTCGTAGATGAAGGCCAGTTTTTTAAAAAGGGGCAGTTGCTGGCTACTTTGAATTCCACCGAAATATCGGCCGGCCTCGCCCAGTCCAGTTTGGGTGTCGAAAAGGCAGAGCGCGATTATGCCCGTGCGGTCAATCTTTATAAAGACAGCGTTTTTACATTGGAGCAATTACAGAATACAAAAACTGCTTTAGATGTAGCCCGTAAGGGCAGAGAGGCGACAGCATTTAACGAGCGCTATTCAAAGATATATGCCGCAACCGATGGCTTTGTTACTAAAAAAATAGCCAATGAAGGCGAAGTAATTGGCCCTGGTATGCCAGTGCTGCTTATTAATTCAACCGCGCAACATAATAGCTATACCCTGAAAGTGGGCGTTACTGACCGAGAGTGGGCTATGGTCAAGACTGGCCAAACGGCAAAGGTAACGCTGGACGGTTATGCAGGCAGACAATTTGATGCGGCTGTATTCCGCAAATCGCAGGCGGCGGATCAGGCGCTTGGCTCTTTCCAGGTAGAATTAAAGCTCAAACTAAACGATATAAAACCTGCGGTAGGTATGTTTGGTAAGGCCGAAATAGCAACCAGCCAGGGCGAAAATGTTGTGGCCATTCCTTATGGTTCATTGGTAGAAGCTGATGGCAACAAGGGGTTTGTATTTACGACGGTTGGAGCGAACAGCGTGAAAAAAATTCCGGTAACCATTGCGAGGTTCGATAACCAGGAAGTTTATCTCAAAAATAAACTTGAAGGAATTGACCAGATTGTGATCTCGAACAGTGCCTACCTAAACGAACATTCCATTATTAAGATTATCAGGTAAGGCCATGAAGATCACAAATTTTGCGGTTAAGAACTACCAGTTCACACTGATCATATTTTTATTGGTTGCTGTAGTCGGCGTGCTGACACTGTTTACCATGCCGAGGTCGGAAGATCCGACTACCCATCCGCCACAATACCTGATCACCGTGATTTATCCCGGTACCAGTCCGAAAGATATGGAAGAGCAGGTTGTAAAGCCGATTGAAAATAAAATCTACGGGCTGGAGAACATCGAAAAAATCCTGACCACGATAGAGGATGGTGTTGCAGTCATTCAGCCGAAGTTTAAATATGGCGTGGATGTCGATAACAAGTACCAGGAAATATCTACGGAAATCAATGCTTTGAAAAACAGTGAACTCCCTAAGGATATCTATTTGATCAAAACAGAAAAGATTTCCTCCTCGGATGTAAAGGTGCTGCAAGTGGCATTGGTTTCAGATAACGCTTCCGGTAAATTATTGAGGGATGACGCGGATATTTTGAAAACCCGCCTGGAGAAGATCACCAATCTGAAAGATGTCAAATATTTTGGAATGCCAGAGCAGGAAATCCGCATCGATATGCTACTTGACAAACTCGCCCAGCTAAAAATACCGCTCAATGTGGTGATAGGCAGTTTGCAAAGCGAGGCAGCCGATATCCCCGGCGGCAGCATCAACCTGGAGAGTAAAGTTTTCAATGTAAAGACCAGCGGCAAGTTGAGAACTGTCGAAGATGTCGCCAATACCGTTATTTACAATGCAAACGGGAAGATCATCTACTTAAAGGATGTGGCCGACGTGAGTTACAAAGACGGAACAATTGATCATATTACCCGTTTGAATGGGCACCGTTGTGTGCTGGTTACGGCCGGCATGAAGGATAATGTTAATATTACCAGCGTGCAGGGACAGTTCCTGCCTGTATTGGCAGAATTTTCGAAAGATCTTCCTGCTAATATCAAAATGGTCAAAAACTTCGATCAGGCCAACATGGTATCTGAACGGCTGGGGCACCTGGGATTTGACTTTGGATTAGCTATCGTTTTGGTGATCATCACGTTGTTGCCTTTGGGATTCAGAGCGTCCCTAATTGTGATGATCTCTATCCCGCTTTCGCTTGCGTTAGGGCTCATTGCCATGAATTTGTTGGGATATTCCTTAAATCAGCTAAGTATAGTAGGGCTTGTGGTAGCGCTCGGGCTGCTGGTGGATGACAGTATCGTTGTTGTAGAGAATATTGAGCGGTGGCTAAGGGAAGGCCATTCGCGAAAAGACGCTATCTTGAAAGGTACGCAACAGATCGGGATAGCGGTTGTAGGCTGTACGGCAACTTTGGTTATCGCCTTCCTGCCGCTTGCCTTTTTGCCGGATATGGCCGGTGAATTTATCCGCTGCCTGCCGATGGCCGTGATGACCAGTGTATTGGCTTCGATGATCGTAGCATTAACACTTGTTCCCTTCCTGGGCAGCCGAATACTCAAAACCCATACACATGGCGAGGGTAACTTCTTTTTAAAGCACCTTCAACGTTTCCTGACCAGGTCTTATGCCCGTATAATGCCGCTTGCCTTAAAATGGCCTAAAGCCACCATCGCGATCTCATTGGCCTTAAGTGGACTTGCTTTTTTCTTATTTACACAAACGGGGTTTAAGCTTTTTCCAACCTCTGAAAAGCCGATGTTCCTGATCAATATCAAACTACCCCTGCAGGCGGATATTCCCGAAAGTGACCGGGTGACCAGGCTGGTAGAAGGTGAACTGAAGAAACATAAAGAGATTGTCTATTACACATCTAACGTGGGCAAAGGCAATCCACAGATCTATTACAATGTGCACCAGCAGGATGTAAAGCCTGATTTTGCCCAGGTATTTGTGCAACTGGACGAAGAGGCAAGCCCGAAAGAGAAAACTGACCTGATCAAACAATTAAGGCAAAAGTTCAAAGATTTTCCTTATGCAAGAATAGAAGTGAAAGATTTTGAACAGGGAACGCCGATTGAAGCGAATATCGTGGTCAGAGTATTTGGCGAGGATCAGGATACCCTCCGGAAGCTTTCCTTTAAGGTGGAGGAAATTCTGAGGAAAAATCCGGGCACTTTTTATGTTAATAACGAGTTGAATACCTATAAATCGGATGTAAAAATAAAAATTGATAAAGAGAAGGCCCGAACCTTAGGGGTGCTTACGAGTGACGTGGATAAGGTGATCCGAATGGCCGTAGCAGGATTAACCGTTGGCGATTATATTGACGACAGGGGTGATTCGCGAAATGTTGTAATTACCCTACCCAGGAATAAGTTCTCAAATCTGGATGCCCTGAAAAACCTGTACGTAAATAACATACAGGGCACGCCGGTGCTGGTTAACCAGGTCGCCACTATCTCGTTTGAAACATCGCCTACAGCGATCAACCATTTCAATAAATCGCGCTTTGCAAAAGTCACCTCATTAACCAAAGACAATGTGCTGGCTAACGATATACTGAAGCAAGTTGTTCCGGAGCTGAATAAAATAAAAATGCCACCAGGCTATTATTATAAATTATCCGGAGAAGCAGAATCGGAAGGCGATGCATTAGGCAGTAACTTTCTGTCGGTGATCATCCTGAGCACGTTTCTTTTTGTCGGTGTGCTGTTGCTGCAGTTCAAAACGTTTAAAGGGATTATTATCGTATTGTCGATCATACCATTAGGTATACTGGGTGGCGTGGTACTGTTACTCATAACAGGCAACCCAATGTCAATGGTATCCATTATTGGTTTTATAGGTCTGTCAGGAATACAGGTTAAAAACTCACTATTGCTGGTTGATTTTACCAATCAGCTACGTGTGGAGGGACATAGTATTGATGAAGCAATTGCGATGGCAGGAGAAACCCGCTTCCTCCCGGTGGTGTTGACATCCATCACTGCTATTTGCGGCTTGCTTCCAATTGCGCTGAACCCCAATCCGTTGATCGCACCTTTAGCGATCGTATTAATAGGCGGGCTGATTAGTTCAACTATACTGTCGCGAATTGTGACTCCTGTGATGTATAAATTGATTCCGCCGAGTTTGGAAGTCGACACACATCTAAAAAACAATTGATTGAAACGAAAAAAACATCAAGACGAGAACCAATTAAACAAAGAAGACTTGTTTTAACAGTTTTAGCTTTACCTTTTTTATTAACATCATTTTAAATTTTAACGAAATGACAGATAACAAAAATTTTGACGTAATCATAGTTGGCGGAAGCTATGCAGGACTTTCCACGGCAATGTCTTTGGGACGAGCATTAAGAAATATTTTAATCATTGACAGCGGTTTGCCATGTAACCGACAAACACCTCATTCACATAACTTCATTACGCAAGATGGGGAAAAACCAAGCGTTATTGCGGAAAAAGCAAAAAAACAACTGTTAAAATACGATACAGTAAAATTCTTAACTGACCTTGCCGTTAATGGAAAGAAAACCGATAAAGGCTTTGAGATTTCAACTCAATCAGGAAAAATATTTTCAGCTAAAAAACTCGTTTTTGCAACAGGCTTAAAAGACATAATGCCAAACATTAAGGGATTTTCTGAATGTTGGGGAATTACAGTAATTCATTGTCCATATTGCCATGGATATGAAGTAAAGAATCAAAAAACAGGAATTTTAGCAAATGGATATTCTGCATTTCATTTTGCTCAACTCATTCGTAACTGGACTAAGGATTTAACCATATTTACCAATGGGAAATCGGAATTAACACAAGAGCAAACTGATGAAATTAAAAGACACAATATTTTAATAGTTGAAAAGGAAATTACCTCATTGAACCACACAAACGGAGTAGTTGAAGAAATAATTTTTGCAGACAATTCAACTTTTCAATTGAAAGCTATCTATTCAAGGCCTCCTTTTGAACAACACTGTAAAATCCCCGAATTATTGCGCTGTGAATTGACAGAACAAGGACTTATCAAAGTAGATGCATTTCAGAAAACAACAGTGGATAATATATTCGCTTGTGGCGACAGTACGAATCCTATTCGTGCTGTATCATATGCTGTATCGACAGGGAATAATACAGGAGTATTCTTAAATAACGCAATGACAGAAGAAGAATTTTTTAAATAACCCTAAAACAAAGCATTAGCAGCAGCTTGTGAAAAGCGGTTTGAGATTTCAAGCTGTTGTCCGGAATGGAATATGAGGTAACTGCCGAAGATATGTGCCGCATCAGTTATACCCATCCTGCTATTCTGAGGCGCTGAAAGACGCCTATCTGACCGCGTCAAGGACGGGGGCTATTAACATATAATTTTGGATGATTTTAAATATTGTATAATGTTCGCAACACCTTTCAAAGTCAATTTACGTTGGTCTGACCTCGATCCCAATTTTCACCTTAAACATAGTGGCTATTATGATTTAGCCTCACAACACCACATAGAAATGCTCAGCCATTATGGATTGACGTTGAAAGTCATGGAGGAGCGACATTTCGCGCCCATTTTGATGCGCGAAGAATGTGTATTTTTCAGAGAAATTAGATATACCGACATTGTTTATATCCATCTTAAAATTAAGGAGGTTAACGAAGATGGCTCTAAGTGGGTACTCATCCATGAATTTGTTGACGATCTTAAGAAAAAGAAGGCCCAGTTAACGGTTGAGATCGTGTGGTTCGACACCAAAAGCAGAAGACGGGCTAAACCAGTCCCTGAAGCTGCTTTGAATACTTATAAAATGATTATGCAGGAACAAGAAAAACTGGGGTAAAGAAACTACCAACCTGCAAGAATATCGGATATAAAACGGATAAGTTATATGATTTTAAACGCCACAATATCTCCGCAGAAAGAAAATCTAAAACGAAAAACGCCGTAAATGGTGAGTTTACGGCGTTTTTCGTTTAAAAGCTACCCGAAGTATATCGTCGTGATCTATTGTAAAAGAATGCGGTTTTACCTTAACATTTAATCAAATGTTATAACCGACATATCACGGCTCGACGCTTCTTCCGGCGCTATGGTGACCTTGTCGGGCCGGTTGCCATATTGGTCATAGATAACAACTGTATTTTGACCATCTTTCAGCCAGCACTCAGGGATGTACATGCTTTTTACAGGTATACGTTCCGGGTACGGACCGATGTTATGACCGTTGATAAATACAAACCCATGACTAAGGCCGTCAAAGGTAATGCGCCACATTGGATGCTTACCCGGTCCACCATTAGTAACTATAAAGGTATTTTTGAAAAAATAAGGACGGTCAAGCTGATCGGTTGCGCCTAAAGGTTTCCAACCGGTGGCGGCGCTCATATTGCCGGGGCCGCCTTTCATGGCCCAGTTGGTCAGCAACAGATCATCCCGGTATATAATTTCTACAGGACGGTTGAGAGCGCTATAAACCGGGCGATTATTCTGGCCTCCGCGGTTTTCACCGAAAACAGAAATTACAACCGATTCACCGGTTTGGCCTTTATTGTCGTAAGGAACGGTAAGCGTACCATTTCTTGGCCCCTGATGGGCTACCTCTTTGCCATTGATAAACACCACAGCATTTTGGCCAACATCTTTAAAATTAAATTGCAGTGGTATATGCCCGTCTGTCAACGGAACCAGTGCCTGGAACCATGTATAACCGCGCTTAAGGCCAGCAGCTCCGTGCGTACCAGGTTCATAAGGTGTTGCATCTGTAAATGATGGGATGGTTATCGTCTCGCCCCGTTTATAACCAGGAGCAGGAACGGTTTTCCAACCTGTCACATAAGCAACAGGACCGCGATGTAAAACAATGTCTCCGGCAATTCCTTTGGTATCGATATTTTGCAGGTTACCGATATAGTTATACAGTTTATCGCGGCCATCGTGAGCTGCGTAAATACTCAACTGGTGAGTACCTGCCCTCAAATCAAACTGAAGATTGTCCATTGTACCATCAGCAACACGTTTACCATCTATAAAAACTATAAAACGACCGCCGCCCTTGTTAATATCTAACTTATATGTGCCGTCCTGCTTAACGTTAACGTTAGTGCGATACCAGGCGTCGGCGGAGATATCGCCATCAGCACCCATCTCCAGTGCTTTTTCGCTTTTTTTCCAATTGCTGTCATCAAATTTGGCGTCAGCAGCCGCAGAGGCCGTTTTAGCCTGCCAGTCACCAGTAAACTTACTCGCGGCATTAGGAACTGCTGCTGCTTTAGCGGGGATCGTTTTAGCAAAACCATCGCCATAAAGCCAGGTAGGGTATACATCTTTTTGTTGCCAGAAATGCTCCACGTTAACCTTGATATGATCATTGGAGGATTGCATTTCTGCCACATATTCTGGTCCTGTTACAACATAATTTCTATTATCGTGATCAATAAACCAGGTGCGGTCTGCAAGCGTAGTGTTCAAGGCAAGCACACGCACAGTTTGCTTACCCGATCTAAAACTATAAACATTGGGTTTGGCTGCATCAAAAACAGCATGAATAGCCAGTTTATTACCGTTGATGCTGATTGGTTTAGAGCCCTTTATAATGGACGGCGTTACTTTCGAAGTAAGTAATATATCGCCGGCAGAACCGGCAGGTCCATAAGCAACTACGGTAACGGTATTACCTTGTTTACAAATACCTAATATCCGGCTTAGTCCCCAATCCAGTGTAATACCGCTTGATAATACAAAATTATGGACCACCGGGAAAATCTCACCCGGGCCGAGTATCAGTTTAGCCTGATTAGAAAGTGAACCTACCTGGAGCGAAAGGGAGGCATCGCTTGCGGAGGCATGATCAAAGAATACGATATCGCCGGCATTGCTATGTCTTGCACTTACCACAATACCGGTATCAGAAGTCAGGTTTTTGTAGTTATCGCTGTTGACGCTATTCTCCAGAATATTCTCAAAGCTACGTGCAAACAGGGCATTGCGCTTAAACTGATAGTAAATAGGACGCAAATCACCGGTTTGGCCAACTGCGGCTCCGTAATCGTAAGAGGCTGCATCTTCGTGGCTAAAGCTATAGTTAAAGTTGGTGCCGCCGTGGGCCATGTAGTAGTTGTAACCATTCCCGCCATGCGCTATGATCTTCCAGGTGCGCCTGCCGTAGGTATCTGCATCTTTTTGAGTTGAACCATACAGATTATACCAAACGCTCCAGAATTCTGTGGTAAACCAGGGACTGGGGCGGTTTGGTTCGTCAAGTGTTGGTTTTTGCCCCGCAGGATCGCTGCCATGGTTGAGACCGCTGAAGAAGTAGGGCACTTGTATACCCATGGCAACGGCCTTGTCTTTTAAGTGTTGAAAGTATTGATTAGGAATATTGGTTCCCCAACTTGCGGGATGTTCGTTTTCTAATTGAACCAACACTACTGCGCCACCCTTGTTAATTTGATTATTAACAATGATCGGAAGTAGTTTATCAAAGAAACGATCCATGTATTTTTCAAACTGCGGATCGGGCGTGCGGACAATCATGTTATCCTTAAAACGGAGCCAGATAGGGTAGCCGCCGCTGTCCCATTCCGCACAATAATAAGGGCCCACTCTTGGAATGGCATACATGCCGAGCTGTTTAACTAATTTCAGGAAAGCGTTCAGATCCTGGTCGCCGGTAAACTCAAACTGTCCTTCATGGGGTTCATGAAAATTCCAGAAGGTATATACTTCCACGCAATTAAAACCAGCTCGTTTAAGTCTTAGTAACCTGTCGTACCAAAGCTGATGAGGAATACGGGCATACTCCATTCCGGCTGATACCAGAAAGGTACGTTTGCCATTGATAATAAAACCTCTGGAGTCGAAATCAATGTTCTTTTTTGCTTCCTGTGCCGCGGGGAACATAAAATCATTCGCCTGCGCATAAAGGGATTGCGTGGCATAACTAAAGGCGATGGTTAGCAAAAGGAATGTTAGATTTTTAGGAATGTTTAGTCGATTAGCACCTCTTGAAGGCTTCTTTAATGTCATTTTAGGCTTAATTGTTTAGTGATTATTTAGATTAATGTCGTTTTTATAAATTCTTTAATTTATTCCTTTTTCATCTGCACTGGAACATAGCTGCATTTAATTTGAAATTGATTTGTTAGCCAGTGCATCAGTTTTCAATTTTCTATCTGACCACTTTTGCAAACGATTATACTCCTGTTTAGTAAGAATCAGGAAGGAGCCATGTTGTGCTGTCGCTTGTACGCCTTGGAGGTCCTCAGGCGAATGAAAATTATGCAGATACTTATCCGCTTTACAAATACGGTATTTGCTAGGCCTTGAAGAATATTCAACATAAGCAACGCGCCACGTAGAATCTCCGATCAATTGAAAGGCTGACGGGCCTTCGCACATCTTTTTGCCTTCAAACTTAATGTAGTCATTTTCATCAGGGGTAGCATAGGGGCCGGTTATTTTTTGAGATGTTGATGTGAAAATCCCGGTTTGGCCTCCTTCTTTCTTAATCAGTAAATGATAAAGCCCATCTGCCGGTATGTAATTGATGTCGGCGTCTATTGTTGCATATCCCCAGTCAATAAGTAAGCGGGGTTTAGTTATATGGGTAAAGGAAGCATCGGCATAAGAATAAAAAATCCGGTCATACTTGTCTTCCTTTGAATTCAATAGAGAGTAGTAAATCATGTATCCACCCTTTTGCCCATCCGGCCATATATACGCAGGATCCCAAAGAATTTGAGGCGCCCAAACCCGATGGATTGCACTATAATCCTTATACACATCCGGCGAAGCCGGATCACAGAATATAGACGGCCCCTTACGAAAGTCAAAGGTTACAGATGTCCAATTAATCAGATCATTGCTTTTTAGCAAGTTTATTCCATAGTTTGACCAGGTATGGCTTTTAGCATTACTCATATCAGTGGTCACCATCAAATAACTTTTTCCGTTACTTGTGCGGCATATATAGGCATCCCTTGCGCCGCCTTCTATTGAAGATAGCTTATTAGGATCATAAACAGGATCGCCATTGATCAGCTCTGTGAAATGCAGGCCATCGCGGCTTAAGGCATAGGCGGTATACTCGCCGCGTTTGCTCATATGACAGTAAAGATAACCGTACCCCTTTTTTCCTTTGGGTTGTGCGAAAAGACAGGCTATTGATAGATTAAAAATTAATAATAAGATGATTTTTCTCATAATTGGATTACTATGCGTTTCTCAGGATTCGCATATTGTGTTGTTGCAGGTTTATTATCTATTAGGTCATCACAAAATAGAAGCGCTCTAAATTATTAAGCAGGATGTTGGCATTAGGGCGGCAAATCGACATTTTATGGGGGGTATTTTTGAAGCTCTGACCACCCTATGCGGATGCCTACCCTAAAACAGTACTTTAAATTGATTATTCTAATATAGCAATGTCTATTTACTCCTGATATTTTAGGTGTTTGTATTATTTCTTGGAAGGAAACTTTTTTTATAGTATTTTTATAATACTAACCATCGGCTGTTTCTTTCTTATTAGTTCATATTGCGTTTCCAGACGTTAGCCAGTTTTAAGTGAAGGTGCACCTGAATATTTTCCGCAGCTATTTTTCCGATGATTTTTTTTCAGAATTAAAATAGTTGAAATATGAAAAGGGAATTTTTTATTGCACTCAGTGCGGGCTTGTTAATGCTTTCATTTGACGTTTATGCCCAAAACACGACGATTGATAATGGAGTTTCAAAGGCGACCGGTGCTGTAAAAGGACTGTTTAAAAAGAAGAAGGCAGCTAATACTACTGAGGCTTCCCAGGGTTCAGTATCTGGTTCGGCCGATAATACATCTTCTACCGCAACGCCGCAAGGAGGCGACAATTACAAGGTTTATTCAAACTACGATTTTGTTCCGGGCGATAAGATTTTGTTTGCAGACGATTTTACCGCAGACCAGGATGGGGAATTTCCGGCCCATTGGGAATTAATGCACGGGCAAGGTGTAACCAATAAGGTAGGTGGCTATGAGGCATTTGTTTTAACAGAGGGTAATTATGTCCGTGTAAAGCCAAGGGTGAAGACTGCCAGCTATCTTGGTGACGCATTTACCATAGAATATGATACTTATTTTCCACCAGGCAGCTATGGTCTGATGGTGTTTTTCACTAAAACAAGTCAGGAGGGAAACCAGGAGGCTTCCGTGCATGTAGGTAAGAACGAAGCAGCTTATTCCGGGACCGATAGTTTTGACGCCAACCTGCCGGCCAGTTTGGGCGAAGAAAACTATCCCAATAAATGGCATCATATAGCCCTGGCGTATAAAAACCCGCAACTTAAAGTATATGTAGACCAGGCACGGGTACTGATAGTGCCAGACGCACATATGACCCCAGAAAGTGTTCATTTCGGTGGTATCGCAAGTCAGGATGCTCCGTTGATTTTTAGAAACGTAAAAATAGCCTCTGGCGGCGGCATGAATATGATTGGTAAAAAATTTACTGATGCGAAAATAGTAACACATGGAATTAATTTCGATATAGATAAAGCTACTATTCGACCTGAAAGTATGGGCACGCTCAATGAGATCAAGGCAATTATGACCGATAATCCTGATTTGAAATTTGAAATAGACGGGCACACCGACAATAGCGGCACTCCGGCTCATAATCTTACACTTTCACAAGAGCGGGCGGAAGCTGTTAAGGCGCAGCTTGTAAGCATGGGAATAGCTGAGTCGCGCCTAACAACGAAGGGTTTGGGTGATACAAAACCGTTAAGTGATAATAGCTCACCAGAAGGAAAGGCCAATAATAGGAGGGTAGAGTTTATCAAGATGTAATAAACAGCATCAATGGCTTGAGTGGTAATAGTATTGGTCGGTATCAACGCAGAACTGGCCGCTCTTCATTACGGTAACTTTGATGCAAAAGCTTCCAAAGCTTTTGAAATGCTTGCTTTTGTAACAAATTTATTGCAATATCGTATGAGCTATTGATGAAATATATACGCCAACTGGACAGTATAAGAGCCCTTGCTGTAATCACAGTTATTATAGTACATTGGTTGCCTAAAGACACTTTTGTATATGCCTTAGCTGCGTATTGCAATGCCCCAAGCGTATTTTTTACCCTTAGTGGTTTTCTCATTACCAGCATTTTAATTAAAGACCGCTTAAAAATTCAAAAGAGCGGTGTTTCTAAGCTGGTTGTTTATAAAAACTTTTTTGCTAAACGAGCTTTACGTTTGTTCCCGGGCTATTTCCTCATAGTAGCTATATGGTATTTTACCAGGCCGGGATCGGAGCCCATCAACTTTAAATATTATCTTACTTTTACTTCAAATATTTATATCTACCATATTCAACAATGGCCGGCTCTAGCCCATTTATGGTCAATGGCGGTAGAAGAACAATTTTATTTTATATGGCCCTGGGTAATCCTGTTTACCAACCGGAAATATTTGGGATACGTTATCGCCTTGTTTATTGTGATTGGCCTGATCAGCGAAAAAGCGATGCCTGATAATTTCTTTTCGCCCATGCTTACTATTAACTGCCTGGATGCGCTGGCTACCGGTGCGTTGTTAGGATGGCTTACGATAACACAGCCGTCGGTGTTGCCAAAGCTATATAAACCTTTAGGCATAGCCGCGGTTATCAGCTTTGTTCTGCTGCTTTGCCAGGCTGTTTTTCACCATTTTTATTTTATACAAGACAGAACGCTCGCCACTGTAATAACGGCCTGGATTATCTTATTCTTTGTGTTAAAACCTGAAGAGAAGCCTTACCTGCTACCGTTTATTTTAGACAATAAGCTGCTAATGCAAATGGGCAAAATTAGCTACGGAATTTACCTTTTCCATTTTATACTGCCCTATTATACCTATCATTTCCTGCCGACTGTCAATACTTTTCTTCACCTGCCTCAACTTCCTCATGAAAGGGATTATATTGTTATGGCAGAAAACTTTGTGCTGCTCCTTGGTATTGCCACGCTTTCATATCGCTATTTCGAGCAGCCACTGTTAAGAATGAAAAAATATTTCGAAGTGCCCGCAGTTGCGCCGCTTCCGGAGCTGGTTCCTGTTTTGGATGGAACAGGAGTTGCTGCTGCGGATCCCTTGGCTACCGTTGAATAAAAGTTTTACCGGTTATCTTACATCAAAAGAAAGTTGACGGTCATACGGTAGAAAGGTGCAATGGTCTCTTTAATGGTTTCTTAATCATCACCTCGCAAAAAAAAGCTAAGTTTATGTTGTAGTTCATGTTATATGTCGACAGTAGCACTTCATAGTACTGAGGGAAAATGGCTAATGGCAGCCACCATATTGGCTTCGTCAATGGCCTTTATAGATAGTACAGCACTAAATGTAGTTTTACCTTCGTTGCAGAATAGCCTGAATGCTTCCGGGCCAGACCTTTTTTGGATGCTTAATGCTTACCTCCTTATCCTGGCCTCTATGATGCTTATTGGAGGGACACTGGGTGATAAGCTTGGCCGCAAAAAAGTGTACATGACAGGCATATTTATTTTTATTGGTGGATCTGCCGCCTGTGGCCTGGCGCCAAATGTTTCTTTTCTTATTCTATTCAGGGTTGTACAAGGTATAGGTGGCGCATTAATGATACCCGGCAGCTTGTCGTTAATATCTTCGTCAATTAATTCGGATGAAAGGGGAAAAGCTATAGGTACCTGGTCTGCATTTACCACTATGGTTACCTTGGGTGGTCCGATTCTCGGTGGCGCATTTGCTGACGCCGGCTTATGGCGACTTATATTTTTTATCAACGTGCCCATCGGTCTTATCGCCTTGCTTATTTTATGGCAGAGAGTACAGGAAAGCCGAGAGGAGCGTATCGATCATTCTTTGGACTATACAGGCGCGGCCACCATAACCCTTGCATTGGTGTTACTTACTTTCGGTTTTTTGCGTATACCTGCAGTTGGATTTAATAACTTGCAGGTTTGGATTAGCCTGGTTGGAGGATTAGTAATGTTTATTGCATTTTTGAACATTGAAGCCAGGAGCAGGCATGCCATGATGCCCTTACAGTTATTCAGTAACCTAACCTTCACGGGTGCCAACCTGTTAACTTTTTTTCTCTATGCTGGTTTGGGCGCTGCTATGCTTTTCCTGTCGTTGAACATGGTGCAAATACAGGGATATACTCAATTACAGTCTGGCCTTACATTCTTGCCATTTACCATTCTCATGATTACCATAGCACGGTTTGCAGGTCATCTCACAGATAGATTTGGCCCACGAATACTGCTTATTGCAGGACCGGCAACCGCAGGAATTGGCATATTGCTATTATCTTTCGTTAAATTAACACACGGGCCGTCGCAATATTGGACTACTTTTTTTCCGGGAATACTGGTATTTGGGCTCGGCATGTCATTTACTGTCGCACCGCTTACAACAACAGTTATGGGGGCGGTAAGCAACCATCTCTCGGGAACCGCCTCCGGAATAAATAATGCTATGACGAGGATTGCCAGCGTATTTGCTAATGCAATATTCGGCGCATTAGCGGTGCTTTTTTTCACTGGAGCCTTGCAAACAGAAATTACGCCGCTCAATTTAAATCTTCAGCAAAAGCAGGAGGTTGTGAGACAGACCGCAAATCTGGGTAACGCTAAAGTTTCCGATCAACTGAATAATGATCAAAAACACAAAGTCGAAAAAGCTTACAAGTATGCCTTCATTAACTCTTACAGAAAAATTATGCGTATATGTGCTATGCTTGGTTTTACAGGAGCATTAATGGCTTTGCTGTTTATCAGGAACAACACAGTACAAGAAATAACGAATACGGTTTAATCGCACCTCTCTAGGCAAAGTGAGCTTCCTGGTGAGCCGGCTTGATATTTTGATTGACGCGAAATAGATTCTGCGGATCGTACTTTGTCTTGATTTGAACCAATCTTTCATAGTTATCGCCGTAAGTAGCCTTCACCCTGTCTTCGCCTTCATCCATCATGAAATTCACATAAGCGCTTCCTGCAGAAAAGGGGTGCAGCTCCTGCCAATATTCTTTGGCCCATTTGCTGATTTTATCTTTGTTGGCAGGATCTGGGTCTACACCCACAATTACTTCGGCCCATACTGCATCCCTGTGATCCCATGCTGATCCTTTTTGATCGAACCTCGAAGCAGCACCATTTACAGGATATAAGTGCATGGTGCAAAACATAGTTGGTAAGTCAGAACCGTGGCGAATATGAAGTTTTATAGCGTCATCGGTTAATTCATTGAAAAAGTCGGCTTTCCAGTACCATTGAAAGCCCGGAGGGTAAAGCCCATCAAACATGCCTTGCAACGCAGGTAGGGGAATAGGGCCTACAAAATCAAGTACCGGTTGGAGTGTGTTTCGGATGGGGGCAAAAATTTCCTCAGCTTTTTCTAGCGGCCCGGAATACGCCCAAACAATGCCGCACATCTTTTTGAGATGTAAGTCTTCAGGAAAAGGCGCAGCGGGAGGTACCGTAAGAAAAGCAAAAAAGCCATTGATTGCATCTTCTGCCTTTACGATAAATTCGCGGTACCATTTCATTATTCTTTCTGAGTCTTCCAATGGCCATAACATTGGACCCGCATAAACAGTATGTACCTCCTGCAGCCGAAACAAGAAAGAAGTTACTACACCAAAATTACCCCCACCGCCTTTTAGAGCCCAAAAGAGGTCGGCGTTTTCTGTTTCTGATGCTTTTACATACCTGCCATCGGCCAGCACAACGTAAGCTTCGAGAAGCGAATCGATAGTTAGCCCAAAATGACGGGTGAGATGTCCCAGTCCACCACCCAGCGTTAGTCCGCCTACTCCTGTTGTGCCAATGATGCCGGAAGGCAGGGCCTGTCCGAAAATATGGGTTGCATGATCCACATTTTTAAGCAAACATCCTCCTTGTACCAATGCAGTTTTTGCTTGTGGATCTATATGAATGCCGTTCATT
>Ga0157369_10001101_pt1 | contig 33825 bp, 30 predicted proteins | sample C25metaG_FD_113461 | JGI IMG/M metagenome (GOLD analysis project Ga0157369, IMG submission 113461) | Corn rhizosphere microbial communities from Kellogg Biological Station, Michigan, USA - C2-5 metaG | ecosystem: Host-associated > Plants > Roots > Rhizosphere > Soil | place: USA: Michigan... | reverse complement strand
TGTACTGGGCACGCTTAGCTCAATCCTGCTGGCCCTGAACACACTGTTCTGGAGCGTGCCGCTGTTCACGCTCTCGGCGTTCAAGCTGCTGGTGCCGGCAGCGGCAGTCCGCCGCCGGATCGACCCCATGCTCAATTGGGTCGCCACGTGCTGGATCGGTTGCAACAACGCCTGGATCGGCCTGCTGCAACGCCAGCCCTGGAGCATAGAAGGCGCCGACAGCCTGCGTTACGCGGGCTGGTACCTCGTCAATTGCAACCATCGGTCTTGGGTGGACATTTTTGTGTTGCAGCGGGTGTTGAACCGGCGCATCCCTCTGCTCAAGTTCTTCCTCAAGCAACAGTTGATCTACGTGCCGGTCATCGGCCTGGCCTGGTGGGCGCTGGATTTTCCGTTCATGCGGCGGCACTCCAAGGCAGCGTTGCGCAAGCACCCCGAGCTGCGCAATCAAGACCGCGAAACCACGCGTCGCGCGTGCGCCAAGTTCGCCCACGTGCCGACCAGCGTCATGAACTTTGCCGAAGGCACGCGGTACACCCCCGCAAAACACCGGAAGCAGTCGTCGCCCTATCGCCATCTGCTCAAGCCAAAGGCCGGCGCGCTGGCCTTGACGCTCAATGCCATGGGTGGGCGGTTCCAATCGCTGCTCGATATCAGCATTGCCTACCCAGACGGCACACCAAGCTTCTGGCAGTTGGCCAGCGGCCAAGCCGGCCGGGTGATGGTGCATATTCGCGAGCTGCCGATCCCGCCGGGCTTCTGCACGCACGACTACAGCACCGATGCCGCCTTCCGCAGCGACTTCCACCGCTGGCTTGCCCAGCTGTGGGAGGAGAAAGATCAGCAGATCGAAAACATGTTGGCGCGGGCTGCCAGCCGCGCGGCGTGACCGCCGGTGTCGACGCTTTTTCGCCAGACGAAATCTAGACGCCAAACAAAAAGCCCCTTGGTCGTAAAACCAAGGGGCTTTTGCTACTGCTGGCGGAGAGGGTGGGACTGTATCGTGCGCACCACCCTTTCTATATAGATCAACGACTTGCAGCCCTCACCAGCGATCGAACGTACCACGCTGTGTGTACCAGCTCAAGAATGAAACCGGTTGCAACATCGAGCCCGAGCGTTGCAACTCACAATACTCCAGTCAAGAAAGGCCACGGGGATCAGCTAGACCACATCATCAGTCAAGTAAGCGGCGATGAATTCGGTAATTGGTTTGGCGCTCGAAATTTTTTCAGAAAGATAGACGCCTGCCTCTACCTCCGAGGAAGTAACGTATGCGATCGCCTTGGCTCTTAACGAAGGCACACTGGCAAAATTTGAGTTCTGAAGTCCTAGTGCCCCGTACGCACCATAGTCTGCAGCTCTCAATACCGCGACAATTAATTGAAACGCTTGCGTATCGGTCAACGCGGAAGCCAAAGCTGCATCAAGGGAATCCAAGGCATTTGCGATGCCATTTGCAGTCCCGAAATCACTTGAACCAGCCCTAGCCAGCAGCATTGTGAAGTAGAGATTTAGCAACGATGGACGGCCGGTTACCACCCCCACCAGCCCCAGCGACTGCGGCCGCTTTTCGATTAGCTTCGTCAACTCCGGCTGGAAGTTTGATAAAAACTCTGATTCTGGAATGACTTTTGCGATGGAGGCAAACGCCTTCACAGGATGACTCAATCTCGATTCACTGATCGTAGTTGTCAAATCCCCAATTTCTTTTGAAAATATTCCCCGAAGACGGCCTATGATTGCTGGCGACAATCCACCAATCAAAGCACCATCCGCCGACATCATTTGCACAATCAAAGTCGAATAATTCATATCATCCGATTTTGATATTATTAGTTTCGATTGAATTAAGCTACGCGCCGGTCCACCAGACTGCAACGCAAGACCGATCAGAAACAAGCCGGCATTCTTCGCAATGGTGGCATCTGAGGAAACTACGGCGGCAACTAGCTTTATGATAAGTTGAGGCAGAGCCTCCTGGTGCAATGCAACAAGCTCCTCCCCGACCACCGTACTAATATCGGTTGTGATCGACGAATGAAAAAAATTAGAATTTGCGAGACGCCCGAGAATTTCATCCACCAGCTGGGTTGTGCTGAGAATTGGTTTAGACAAGAAGCGCGCGACCGTTTCATGAAAAATGAAGCGGGCTTCCTCTGCCGAAGGCTGATGTCCTGAAGGGTGAGCCGACTTATTTCTAAGGGTCCGCAAAGTTGTAAGAAATGCTGAGTCCAAGCCAGAGATTAGATTTTTTGACGTCAATTGATCGATCAAAAAACTTTCATAGACGTCTTGATCAGATTTTTTCTTCGATGCATCCGCATAAATAGATTTGGCTACAGCATTGACATTTCCCAGCTCGCCGAGCTTAACAAGAACATCATCAAAAAGTGCTATATAGCTCATGACTATGGAGCCTCGATAAGCTCCCGCCATATAGCAGCTCATCGCTTCGCGCATGTAATCTCGGATATCGAGAGAAGGAATGCTGGCAAGCAGCTCTTCCATGTCTGTTAAATGCGCCAAATCGCCTCCGTGCGCTCAGCAAGCGCTATATTGTCTGGTGGAACCGGTTAGAGCCCTAGACTACTCCACAAGGCTCATGGGTTTTACGAACTCAATGCCAACAGCCGTGACGAATGCTATCGCGGCACTACGATCCGAGAACTCTTGTCGCAGTGGCTGGCTGTCGTTGGAGTGAAACGTTGGGCCTAAACGCCTGCTTGCTGCATGAGTGACGCAGCAGTTGCAGCATTCGCAGCGGCATGATTGGTTGCAGCCCGATTTTGCAGGACAAAATGAATACGGTAGGGTGGGGACAAAGCATTGACCCAGCCAACAGTCATGCCGCTCGTGCGGCACGCACAAAAAATAACGTCGCATCTAGCTGCAGCAAAGGCCGGCAAACTATGCTGTAACCGCGAACCAGGATCACCTTGGCTCTCGATGCCGATAGTCAACCCATTGACTCCGCGCATAACGACAGCGATGTCGACCGTGCCGTTATGGATGGCTTGAACAGTCGCTCCAGGGTATTTGGCTTGCAATGCCTGAAAAAGGTGCCTGAGAGTGGTGGACTTGCCGCAATTTCCTGGCCCCTGCAACGCAAAGACAGCCGTCATGTTCTCTCCCTTATCGGCCCAACTAGAAATCGACTCCAGAGGGTAAGGTCGGGTTTGTCGCCTAAAACGGGCCGATACGCCCCCGACAAGTGATTAGCGTAGCACATCGGTCACACAAACCCGAACTCTCCCAGATGACCACGACCGCGCTGTCTCGTCCACACTAACGTCGGGCTGCTCCACGTAGAATTGTGCGAATCGTTGCGACGGAGTTCCCAGCGTGCATAGCCCGAAGCCATTCGATTACACCGCCTTCATCGACGAGCTGAAGTCGCTCATTGAGCGTGGTCGGAAGTTCAGCGACTCCGATCGGAATCACAACAGTCAAGGGTATCGAGCCTGGCGGCACGAAGTGCTGGACCTCATTCATCGTGTGAATCGCCTGCGTTATGACATCAACTGTGGCATTGGGGGGCGGCAGTTTCAGGTCATGTCGTACGCAACGACTTCGGCACGCGAGCAGAGACAGGCGTTTGATCGGGACCTCGAAGACACCCTGACGGAGCTGGAGCTTGTCGTCAGCCGGTTCGACAAGTACGGCGACCCAAAGGCAAAGGCGGTTGCGGCTCCAGAGCCTCTCAACCCGGCAGCGACGGCTCAAGCACCAACCCAACCGAAGTCGTTGGCTGTGCCCGAGAAGGTGACGTTCGCATGGCTATGGACACATGTCCCGTTGACACTCGTCGGCATGTTGCTCGTTTCCTACGGCATCGTATTTACCACTGGCTTTACGGCGGCAAGCACGAAGGTAGGTAGAACTATCGTCAGCTGGTTTACATCCGAGGCCGTACAAACCACAACCGCTGACCGTGCATCCGGCCCCCCGCCTGCGGGAACTGAACCTCCCCGGAAGTAGACCGGCTAGACCTGCCCACTGAAGGGCACTACGGCATCAGTCGGTGGCTCGCGCGACCGTTACTCATATGTCGACGTTTGCATACCCCTCTCCCGTTGCGCCGCTTCTGGCAAGCTTGTGTTGTTGTTGACGCTTACTCGCGCAGTGCCGACCTCAACTCTTCGACCGTGAGCCATTTTCGCCGCGAATGAACAACCCGGTGGCAATTGGAGCAAAGGAGAACCAAGTCACTCACCTTAGTCTTCTCGCCTGGCTGCATGGTGTGAACTGGCTTCGTATGGTGAACATCAATGATCCCCGCACCGGCATCACCGTACTGCTTCGAGAAATCAAAATTGCATGCGACGCAGAAGAGCCGCCCATGCTTCTTTAGCGCTTGAGACTTCACTTTTTCCACCAGTCGTCTGTCGCGCTCCCTATACCGATGCACTCGCGTAGCGACTCTACCCTCTTCCGCCTCCTCAATGCTGGGCTCCTCAGGTCCAGCAAGATCAGAGTCGTTCGCGTGCTTGGTGACGTTGGCTCGAATAAATTGGGCCACCTCAGCCAGCCGCACGGGATTTCCTGCAAATTCGCTCCAGACGAAGGCTTCGTCCTTATTCCCACGTGAGAGGCCTTTCTTGCCGTCAGCCGTGTACTGTGGGTCCAAGCGGCGGAAGTTCATCAACTTCATGTAGACACCGTTCTCGTTACGGTAGGTGCCACTGGTGCGCTGCCCTAGTACCGCACCAAGATTATTGAGCACATCCGACAACTCCTGAATCTCGGGGGCATCTTTGGCCGGGGGCGCCGCTCGGTGCCGCATGTAGAGGTCAAGTGCAAGAATTAGCTCGTCGCGCGACCAAGGTGCATTCTGTCGAGTGCCACTCGTTTCGCTGACCTCCGAGTCAACATCAACGACACCATCTAAGTCCGCCGACCCCCTACCACCGACTTCGATGAGCCTTCGGTACAAAGCTCGATGCTCACGCCGAATGCGTGACCTGCCCGTCCTCCGCTCCTCGTTGCGTTCGTAATATTCGATATTGGCCAAATACGCAGCAAGAGCACGACGACGCCCATCGATGCCGTCCGACTCCGTAATCCGATCGACACAGTAGGCAACAGCCTCCAAACCAAGAGCCATCTTGTATACGCGCCCGTCAAACAAGGCTCGCATGGCGTCAATGAATATTGCGGAATTGCTTTCGTCGATGTTGTGACCCTGGACAAGTGCTCGAATCGCGTCGACTCGCCGCATTTGCACCGCATTTACCGCTCGCGCCATGTCGTACGCCGCGGCTATCTGCCCCAGGTTGTATTCTTTGGTGGACATATCAAGTGGAACGTCTTTCATGGGCTCACTCTGGACGAGATGGACCACGCCTCCCGTCAGAGAGGATCGTGGTTATCACTTGAGTCCCAGCCCAGGGTTTGCAACCGGTTTCACAAAACTGTGCGAAAGCGACAACACGATGTCTTAATCCGAACTGCGCCACACTTAGCGAAGACCCAGGAAGGCCCTAGCCTCCCCAGACAGCGTTGCCAAATTGATATGGAGTCCTTCCTGATAGATTTTCTTGAGGATACGCTGCTCTAAATCAGCAAGGCCGCGCTCTAGTTCATCCACGTTTTGACACATATCGTACGCAGCCAAGTACCCATTCTTGCGAACGGCAAGAACGTGACCAAGCTTCGGCAGAGTGATACGACGAGACACAAGTTCGTTGAGCGAGCCAAGCGCCAGCAAGCTAGATCGAACCCGCTCAATCTGCGAGACTGCCAGCTCAACCCGGTAACCAGCTCCGAACGGAGCCAAGCTAACGCCGAGGAACTCGGCGGCCTGTTCAGGGGCATAGATCACGGATTTGGTCCCCGCATCAACCGGTGGAATCTCAAGCCCTATTTTCCCCAACTCTTGTGCACAGTATTGGGCTAGTGCTTCGCATTCCTCACGAGAGTCAGCAAAGAAAATCAGGTCATCTGCATATCGAACGGCATGATACCCATGCGCTTCGATAGAGCGATCGAAGCCTGCCAGCATGATGTTCGAAAAGAAGGGAGAAAGCGGCATGCCTTGCCGTACCCCGCGCCCGTGGTGGATGCCTAGCGCTCGAATCCGCTTCCCTGTGCTTCCCTTGACGGTCTGAATCTCGCACGACAGCGCGCCGAGCAGGACGCCATGTAGCGAGCGCTCTCGTATAATTTTCCGAAGTGCGTCCGCAAGACGAGGTCGCTCGATTCGGTCAAAAAACGAGGTAATGTCGGTTTTAAAGACCCAGGGGTGTGAAGTCCGCAGCTTGCAAGCATCGACCACCGCTTTTTTGACACCGCGCTGTTTGATGAAGCCATAGCTTATTTTGTTTGCGAGCTTGTCCGCATAGCGCTCAGCAAGATAGTCGAGAAGCGCCCGTTGGACGACGCGATCGCGGACAGTCGGTACGCAAACCAGGCGGTACTTGTCGTTTGGTTTGGGGATTAGATGAGGTCGCAGACTATCAAAGTGAAAGCGCCGCTGGCGAATATCTCGCGCTAGGCGATTCAACTGGGCCTTTTCGTCCGCCCGAAAGTCATTGATGGAGGTGTCGTCAACGCCGACGGTGTTCCGTGAGCGAGGAGAAGCTGCGTGAAAGATAGTGCCGAATGCCTGCCGGAGCGAGCCCAGCGACAAGGCGGAAGAGAACGCGTTCTGCGACATGCTCAGGTGCTGCGCTGGCGTTGATACTCCTCCCCGGACCAGCGGCTGAAAGCTCCTTCGGCATCCTCGTTGCGGACAGCCTCTTCCGAGTCCGACCCGCCCCAGATTCCGCCGTTCACGCTCAAGCGATCGCTCGCCTTTGCGCCATGTTGCCGATTGGTGACGTGCAGCGCAACCCGCAGAGAAGCCCGAGGGCGCAGCACATCGACCGAAGCGGCCGCCGAGATGTAAATGCTTCTCATTCTTACTCCCATTACGCTGGCCGTGACACTGTTTGCGAGGGCGATCGCGGTTACGATCACACAGGCGAACCTCGTCCATGCGCAACGGAGGTGGCCCAGTGAAGCGCTCCCCCTCGACGTTGCCGGCGCGCCCGCTTCCCTGCCTTGGGGGTGCCCCGCACGTTTGCTATTCGCCTTCCCAACATATCCGGGGATAGAAGACGAATCCAATGATCCTTCGGCATCCTCGTTGCGGACAGCCTCTTCCGAGTCCGACCCGCCCCAGATTCCGCCGTTCACGCTCAAGCGATCGCTCGCCTTTGCGCCATCGGGCCGATTGGTGACGTGCAGCGCAACCCGCAGAGAAGCCCGAGGGCGCTACCTAACGTTTTAATTGTGCCCGAAACCACTCATTAAGAGCAAACAGGGCGTCACGTTTGGGCGCGAACGCCACACCACCACTCCGGGTTGCACTCCCCACATAACGGGCGAGCCCGAAGATTTTGCAACCGGATGCAAACTGACATAGCGCCGCTCTACTGACACGTGTGTTGGCTGTTGCGGTGACGAACCCGCATGATCGTTTGCCGGCTCGTATTCAAGTCGCGCGCGATTGCCGCGACTGCGTGCCCTTGGGCGAGACGCTCCCGAACGATGTTTTCCTGCTTGGCGTTCAAGGCATGGGGGCGGCCCAGTCTTTTACCGGCCTCCTTTGCACGGGCGAGCCCAGCGGATGTGCGTTCGAGCAACAGGTCGCGTTCAAACTCCGCCACAGCCGACAACACCGACATTGTCATCTTGCCGGCTGCGCTTGTTAGATCGGCCCCGCCCAGAGCCAAACAGTGCACACGCACACCAGCCTCCGCTAGTTCCTCTACGGTGATGCGCACGTCCATCGCATTGCGCCCGAGACGGTCCAACTTCGTCACTACCAGCACGTCCCCAGCTTCGAGGCGATCGCGCAGCTTGGCGAACCCCGGCCGCTGGTTCGCCGAGACCGAACCGGATACCACCTCTTCCACCACGCGGCGCGGTTCAATGTTGAAACCTGCCGCGAGTATCTCGCGCACCTGATTCTCGGTAGTCTGCTCGGCAGTGGAAACACGACAGTACGAAAACACCCTAGCCATTCCAATACCCCCATGTACCCAAATGATGTACGGAACATTAACAAGGTACGAAATAGGGTCAAGCAGGTTTTCGAACAGAGGTGGCGGGGATGTTCAAAAACGACCGTTATTGGGCGCTTGCTTGTGTCCTGCCGTCATCGACCCAAAGCAGACCACAGGTAGTTGGGGAAGCAGACGTTCACCGTTTTTAGGAGCACGCGGCGCGGCGAAGTTGCTTGTCCGCGTCGAACGACCTATTAGGCTGTATTCCCGATACTTTCGGTTCTTCCATCTGTCACCTCTGAATCATCGTTGATCTTTACCTCCCTGCCTTCATCCGTGTAAATCGAGATGACATGCTCAGGAAGAAAAACGATTTGATCTTCGACGTGAAGGTGGTCTTGTTCGTCTGAGCATGCCGGAACGTTGTTTAAGCTCCCTATGTAATAGGGCCCGGCCCGCCTTTCAACAATCACCCACATCCGCTCGCTACTAACCTCGCTACTAACCTCACCGAGTTGCTCATCAGGCGGTATCGCAATATCAAACTGAAGTTTGACGGTGTCGCCCTTCTGGAGCCCACGGCGCTCCTTCTCGTCTGGAATCTCGAATGTCTGCGGCCATCGGTGATGGCTAGCAACGCCACTCCTCAAGTGCCATCCATCAATCTCCATCACGGGAAGGCGAAGGGTTTCGAGCTCCGCCTGCTCGGGGGTCCCCATCTCTGGTATCTCAGCAACGCCAGCGTCCAAGAAGGTAGGCTTTGCTCCGATCGGTGGCTGCTTGTATTCAGGTTGTCGAAATACAGCCCTGAGAAGAGTCTCCGTCGCCTTGTCCATGTCTACCCCGTCTCGCACATCAATGGCATATATGCCCATGAACTGACCAGGAATCGAGCACTCGGGGCCGGGCGCGAATTCCCCGTCTCGCACCAGAGGAATGAACTGCTCCCGAGGTTTACCTCCCACGATATTCCCCGTAATGATCTGCTGCTCGTAGCCGACACCACCCTCCCGCGCCAAGGCTTTTCGGCAATAAGCTTTGGTGCAGATCACGACAACGAAATCGGAAACGTGGACCTCAACCTCCATGAACTGCGTCAAGCTTTGCCCGGGCCCGATGTGCCATTGGTCGAGCCGCACGTTGACTCCATTTTTGGTTAAACGCTCCGCGAAGCTACGCACCCAATCTTTGTGCGCGTCGCTCTCCCATGAGTACGAGATGAAGACGCGCGGTGGTGAGGTTGCCTTTGACATTGTGTGGTTTAACTCTCAGGGGATGGCGATCATATGTTGCTTCGCTAAATGACAGCCAGATTGTGCCCATGACTCTGCAGGTTGTCATACGCCAATGGCTGCTTCAAGACAATTTCCCCTAGGTCCGCTTCTGGCCGCTTTGGGACGTTTAGAGATCGACTCTGTCTTGCGGTCGGATGCGGCAGGCACGCCACAGCAAGTTGCCCGGCAATATGACGGCAATCCTTATGCGACAACGGTTTATGGGAGATCGACCAGGGCAAGCCGAGTGGCTTGGGCACTGCAGTGTTTTGGGAAAAATCGCTCTATGGGCCTGTAAAGCCGCTATGGGGCATGTCACGCGTTGGCTGGACGCCAGGGAGTGGGCGCCCGGAGGGAAAGGGTGGGAGCATGCCGGCGCGATGTGCGCGACCGGCAGGCCCCACCGCAGGCAGGATCAAAATGGACTCTTGGCGGATGCCTCGGCCTGGGCCGGCTCCAACGCCGAGCCACAATGCTTGCACTTCACGGCTTCGACCCGAACCGGTTCCGCGCAGAACGGGCACTTGCGATAGCCTCCGAATTGGCCGGTCTCGGCGGCGATCTGCTTCTGATTCTTGCTCAGCAGGACGATGAGCAAGGCGATGACGGGCACCGTGAACGCCAGGAGCGCCGACATGACGCCACCCGCGTTGCCCTCAGTGAGAATCGATGCGCCCATGACCGCCAGTGGTCCGCCGATCAGAATGGTAAGGAAGTACCCCAGCCACATCAGCCCCTTCTTACGGGCAATACCGGCGACAACGGAGGCGAAGGCGAAATACAGGATGAAGCCAGTCAGTGGTTCCATTGGACGATCTTTTTTGAGGTTGGTGAAATCAGTAGGTGTCAGCGTGTCGGCAACCGCTGCGCACCCCGAAACTGCGTCAGCGGCACGGCCACCCATGGCGGGTGCGGCGCAAGCGCGAGCAGGTCGGCAGCCGTGCAGCGCTCGGCTGTCCCGGCATCGCTAGGCGTCAATTCCCTGGCCCAGGCGTCCGGTAATGCCTCGCCGGCCAAGAATGCCGCCCACTTGTTCGGATAGCGTTCCCGCGTGTGGATCAGTAGATGCGTCCGGCGCGAAACCGGGAGGGCATCCCAAGGCCGCGCATAGTCTTCTTGGTGGAGCGCCACCTCGCCCTCCCGCCCGGTGACCGAGCAAACCTGCGGATACCGGAGCCAGCCGTTCAACTCATAGAACCGCACAAGCTGCCATGCCCGGATGCGTGCCGGCCCGTCGAAGCCGTTATAGGGGCCGATGGTCGGCCACTTCCAGCGAGGCAGGTCAAACACCGTCTGGGGCCGGTCAAACGCCAGTGTCACAAACTTGTAGCGGTGGACGACCGGGACAATGTCGCTGGGCGACGCGGGAAGACAAGGGCTGTCACGCCCTTCTGGGGCGCTATCAACAACTGACGCACTCTCTGCAGGAGCCTGGGTAAACAATCCGTGATTCAGCGTCATAGATAGTTAGCGTTGCAACCGGTTTCAAAATCGATGGCAGGAACGTGTCACTGCTACCGAGGCGGTGACATGTGTCGCCTATCGTAGGATCGCCCGTATCGCATCGCGGACCAGAGTCCACACCGTGGCCCGCACGGCGGTGCGTGCAGCCATTTCTCCCATCGACATACGTCGCCTGTCGGACTGAGGCGTTGCTGGTCGCTGTTCCTGTGGGGGCAGGCTGAGGCCACGCCTCATCGCCGCTGGATCGATTGGAAACTCCTTGTCCAGTCTCTCCCGCTCTTCTCGGTAGTGAACGAGGTACTGTTCGGCAAGCCCAGGAATTTTTGCCTCAGCCTCATATTCCGCAGCTTTATGCTCAATCGCCTCTTGCATCTTGATTCCCCAGACGAGTGCAGCCTGCAAGCCACTCGTTTCAAGGGTTTCGCGGAAGGCTTTGTCGTAATCCCTTGCTAAGCACTGAGCCAACATTCGATAGTTTTCCAGGGCTCTCTGAAGCACCGGGTCAGTTTCCGCACGTTCTTTCAGCGTCAAGCCGTCGCTCATATTCTTCTTGCTCGTCGGTGGATTGGCACGAACCTTCGTGTGGCATAAGCATAACTCGCTGCTTCGTTCTTGCCCAAAATTTTGTGAAGACACGGATGTAGCGGCTGCTTAACGTCGAACGCCTCGCAATATTGGAGTCGGCGGCGTTGGAGCTGGAAAAAGCGGTGGGGGAGGTATTACGAGCATTGCGACGACAGAAAGGCTTGTCGCAGGAAGCGCTCGCCCACGCCGCCGAGATGGAACGGAACTACGTGTCTCTGATTGAGCTGGGCCGACATAGCCCAAGCATCAGAATCGTATGGAAGCTGTGCTCCGTGCTGGACCTCACCCCCTCTGCATTCCTTGCGGCAGTGGAGGCACGTTTGGCGCAGGACTCAGAACGAATCCATCCTTCTCGTACGTAGCTCGGCCTCCATGCCTGACCTCATTCCTGGCCGACTGGAGAGAACATCTGGAAGAGCGGCCGGTATCGAGCCGCAAGCGGGAAATACGGATCACGAGTTGACTGACGCCCGATTCTTGCTGCCTCGACGACACCCCGCTGCTTGAGGACCTGCGCGTCAGAAACGGAAACCAGGGCCTCATCCCCCTGGCACCACACCCCACCAAGCGTGAGCAACTGCTCCAAGACGTCCGCCGCAAGTTGAGGCCGCCCGGAATACTGATTCTGCAAGAGCATTGCCAATTCACTCAGCCGACCAATCAGAGCGTCGGGCGCCCACTCCTCGCCGCCCCTCTGCTCGTGCGCATCGACAATGGCCCGCCGCGCATGGTCGGCACGCCCCACCGCATTGAGCGCTATCAATCGCAGCCGTTCCGCAATATGCATCTCGGCGTTGCCGGGAATGTCCTTGCGGTGTCGGATTTCCAATCGAATGCGGTCCACCGTCTTCGGGTAGATCGCGATGCCGACGGCATCGGTGAGCCGCCCCGTGAACGCGAGCAGTTCCATACCGTCGTCAAGCGACCATATCCGCTCGACACTGTCCTTGCAGAGGGTCCAGAGGGTGGGCCGAAGCCTACGCACCGCCTCAATCGCGTTGACCTGTCCAAACTCCCAGTAGGTCTCGACCTGAGTAATCACCCACGGCCGCTGAGGCGCAAGCCATCGCCTATCAGCGACGCGACAGCCCACCAAATGCTCGATCAACTCCTCCACTGCACGCAGACCAATGATGGCACCGGCCGTAGCATCTTGCGACCGCACGTCCGTGGCCACTTCCGACTGTGCAACCGGATGCAAAAGATGCCCCGGCATTAGATTGTCGTGCCGCATGCTCGCTGACTCGTCGGCAATCGCTTGGAAGGTGTCTTCGTCCGAGGTCAGGATGTTCTGCCAGTTGGCCGCCGCCATATCGATGCCGCGCATGCGGGCATGTGCCGCCAACCGCGTTGGACTCATCACTAGCGTGACCTGCATCTGCGTTCGCGGTCGCGCGGCGGCTTCACCAGTTTGTATCGGCCTGCCACCCGCGAAACGGAACCGCAACGTCAAATCAACGAGCCAGCGCGCACCTTCTGCGGTCGTCCTGTGCAACGCAACCTTCATGGACGCGTCGCTGCCGTTCAACTTGCGAACAAACGCGCCACATCGGGCATCCAAGGCCTCGCCCACAACCGCATGGCCCGCAGCAATGTGGTTCGCAAGTTCGATCGGGCTGTCGTAGTCGAACGGTACGTTGCTTATCAGGTAATCGCGCTTGACCTCCATACGGTCAAAGCGCGCGCCCTCGGCGGCAAGCGGCTGATTCCCGTTAAAAAAATTTTGCAGATGGAATGGGGCGCGCGTACGGATGCGAATGGGATGCCCATCTGCGCTACGGCGATGTGTTGCCATGCGGTGATTCTCGTCCTCGTCCTACTGTTGTGCGTGCACTTCGTTGACCACCTGTAGAGGCAGCAATTTTTCGACAACCGGGAAGCGAACCTTCACCAGTTCTTCCAGCTTGCTAGGCAGCGAGTAACCGTTGCCGTAGCGATCGCGCATCGAGGTGCCCGGCGCCCAACCGCAGATGCCCTTCACCACGTCACCATCCGCCTTGGCAGCACGCGTGGCATCGTTGAACCCATGGCGGAACGAGTGGAAGTCCAGTCGCTTGTCCGTCACGCCCTGCTTGTCGCAGAAGCGCCCGAACCATTTGCCGAAGTTTTCCGAGTAGTAGCCGTTCGCCGACATGGTGATATGCGGGAACAAGCGCACGTGCCCCGCCTGCTTCTGCTCGCCAACGTAGTCGAGAAAACCCAACTGCAGCAGCACCGGATGAATCGGGACATCGCGCTCGGCATTACGCGTCTTGAGGCGCTTCTCCTCGCCTGCGTCGCTGTCCTGCGTGAACCGCATGAACGGGATGCCATCGGCCTCGCGAATATCGGCGACTTCAAGTTGGCACAGCTCGTTCAAGCGGGCGCCGTGATACAGACCCAGCAGGGGAATCCAGTAGCGCGCCCGCTCCTTCTCGGGAACGTCGCGGTAGGTACCGCGAAACATCTCGGCCGAGAACAGCCTATCGAGATCAGCGTCCGCAAACGGCTGACGACTTTCTTGCTTGCTGAGCTTCTTCTGTGTTGGTTTCAGGCCCTTAGCAAACGAGTCGTCTTCGATGATCTGTTCTTGTTTCGCCCAGCGAAAGAACGTGGCGAATGCCTGCAACGCATTGCTGGCGGTACGCTCCGCCATGGGTTCGACACCATTAGCCTCAGCGTGGTGCGCGGCCTGAAGCAGCGTCATGCCCTTGAAGCGCTTAGTGACGTTCGCCGGCAGGTTCGCGAGTACGTCCCGAATTTTACGGGCGTGATCTCGCCCAACGTCGACAAGAGGGAAATTGCCACCAACGATTTCCAGTAGCAGATTGAACCCGGTTTCGTATGCGACGATGGCCTTTTTGCTTAAGCCTGCGCGCTGAGGGTCATTGCGGAATCGCTCGATAGCTTGCGCGACCGTCACGGCGTTTTTTCGCTCCGAGGGGGCAGCAGCACTACCAACCTCCGTCAGAGCGCCTACGGGCCGGAAAAGCGGGTCTCGGATGGCATGATGCAGATCGCGTTCAACGTAGTGGCGCCGAGCCATGTCGAGGCACTCGAGGTCCCCACGAATCATGTAACGTGCCAGGGTCTCCGTGCTGGCGCCTGATGCGTTCGGATAGCCAAGCTTGCCCAACAGTTTCCGCGCCTGATACAGATAGTGGGCATAGTTGCTCTCGTCCAGCGACGATATATGCGCTATGTCCTCATCGATTATGTCGATCAGTTCCTCCAGCGACTTCCCCGGAGGGATGGGCCGCCAGACAGCGTCTTCGCGTGCCTCCCAATTCGGACGGAACCAGTCGCGCGCGATCTGCTCCAGCACACCGCGCGCGACCTCAATAGATTCAGGCGTGACGGCTTTGTCTGCATTCAGCGCGGCAGCAAATAGCTGATGGATGGAAACAAGAGCGTCGGAAAGCTTCGCGTTGGCCTCGACTCGATCTTTAGTCTTGAGGCTGCGCTTGATTTCAGCCTTGCCGATCTGCTCGCGAAGATTCTTAGGAACGCGCAGGCGCGCGTAGTAGGTGCCGTTTTTGTGGCGAACAAGCCCAGGCTTGTTTTTCATGGTCTCCATGACTCCTTGTGTACCACATTGCGAGGAACAAGGGCAGCTAGACCATTGATTCAAAAGAAAACCCCAGTTGCTACAAGCAACTGGGGCTGTCTGGCGGAGAGGGTGGGATTCGAACCCACGGTACCGTCGCCGGTACGCCTGATTTCGAGTCAGGTACATTCGACCACTCTGCCACCTCTCCGGTAACTGGGTCGCTGAATCGCGAAACCGCGAGTATAACAAAAATTTTCCGACCTGATCAAGAGGGTCGGCACAACTGATCAAACTGCCGGTTTCAGCACTTCCTGGCCGCCCAGATACGGACGCAGCACCGTCGGCACCGTGACCGAGCCATCCGCGTTCTGGTAGTTCTCCAGCACGGCGACCAGGGTACGGCCCACGGCGAGGCCCGAGCCGTTGAGCGTGTGCACCAGTTCCGGCTTGCCCTGCGCGTTGCGGAAACGCGCTTGCATGCGGCGCGCCTGGAAGTCGCCCATGTTCGAGCACGAGCTGATTTCGCGGTACGTGTTCTGCGCCGGGATCCACACCTCAATGTCGTACGTCTTGGTGCTGCCGAAGCCCATGTCGCCCGTGCACAGCACGACGGTGCGGAACGGCAGTTCGAGCTTGCGCAGGATGTTCTCTGCGCAGTTGGTCATGGCGTCGAGCGCGGCGGCTGAGGTCTCGGGATGCACGATCTGCACCATCTCAACCTTGTCGAACTGGTGCTGGCGGATCATGCCGCGCGTGTCCTTGCCGTACGACCCCGCTTCGGAACGGAAGCACGGCGAATGCGCAGCAAACATCATCGGCAGCGCATCGGCGGCAACGATCTCATCGCGCACGAGGTTTGTGAGCGGCACTTCGGCAGTCGGGATCAGGTAGAAGTTTTCGACGCGCTCACCGCCTTCCTCTTCTGCGCTGTGCCCCATCTTGCGCGGCACGCGGAACAGGTCTTCCTCAAACTTCGGCAACTGGCCTGTGCCACGCATCGACGCGGCGTTGACGATGTACGGCACGTAAGCCTCGGTGTAGCCGTGCTCCAGCGTGTGCGTGTCGAGCATGAACTGCGCGAGTGCGCGATGCAGACGCGCCACCTGCCCTTTGAGGACAGTGAATCGCGCGCCCGACAGCTTGGCGCCCGCGTCAAAATCCAGCCCCAGCGCGGCGCCCAGATCTACGTGGTCCTTCACCGGGAAGTCGAACGTGCGCGGCGTGCCTTCGCGGCGCACTTCCACGTTCTGCGTTTCGTCGCGGCCGGCCGGCACGCTTTCGTGCGGCAGGTTCGGGATCGACAGCATCAACTCCTGCACCTTGGCCTGCACCACGTCGAGTTGCGCGGCAGACGCCTTCAGCTCGTCACCGATGCCCGACACCTCGGCCATCACGCCCGATGCATCCTCGCCCTTACCCTTGAGCATGCCAATCTGCTTGGACAGGCTGTTGCGGCGTGCCTGCAACTCTTCCGTGCGGGTCTGGATGGCCTTGCGTTCCGCTTCGAGCGCGGCAAAGCCGGCCACGTCGAGCACGTAGCCGCGATCTTTGAGGCGCGTGGCGACGGCGTCGATGTCTTTGCGCAGCAGTTGGATATCAAGCATGGTGGGAAAAAAAGGAAACCGAAGATTGCGAGCGATCTGAACGATCGAAAAGGCCGATTTTATCGCACCGGCCCGGGGGATTATTTGTTGCGAGAGGATTTGTCCCGCTCGGCATGCCACTGCGCATCCAGCTCGCGCAAGTGCGGCAGCTTCTCGCCGATCTTGCCTTCCAGGCCGCGTGGCGTTGGCACGTACCAGTTCTGCGCGGGCAGATCGTCGGGGAAGTAGGTTTCGCCAGCGGCGTAGGCCTCGGGCTCGTCATGCGCGTAGCGATAGGCGTGGCCGTAGCCAAGTTCTTTCATCAGCTTGGTCGGCGCATTGCGCAGATGCACGGGCACGTTGCGCGACTTGTCCTGGCTGACGAAGGCGCGCGCTGCGTTGTACGCGTTGTAGCCGGCATTCGACTTGGGCGCGATGGCGAGGTAGATCACGGCTTGGGCCAACGCCAGCTCGCCTTCCGGCGACCCCAAGCGCTCGTACGTTTCCGCTGCATCCAGCGTGATGCGTCCGGCACGCGGGTCGGCCAGCCCAATGTCTTCCCACGCCATGCGGACAATGCGGCGCGCGAGATAGCGCGGGTCGGCGCCCCCGTCGAGCATGCGGCAGAACCAGTACAGCGCGCCGTCGGGATCGGAACCGCGCACGGATTTATGCAGTGCGCTGATCTGATCGTAGAACGCGTCCCCGCCCTTATCGAAGCGGCGCAGGTTTTCCGACAACGCCGATGCCAACAGCGCCTCGTCGACCACGGGAACGGTATCGCCCTCAGCCTGCGAACGCGCGGCGCGGGTGACGATTTCAATGTTGTTGAGCAACTTGCGGCCATCGCCATCGGCGGAGGCGACGATGGCGTCGACTGCGGCGGGCTTCCACTCCAGCCCGCCCAGCTCTTGGCGTGCGCGTTCGGCAAGCTGCTTCAGCTCGTCATCCGACAGGCTCTTGAGCACGTACACCGCGGCACGCGACAGCAATGCGCCGTTCACTTCGAACGAGGGGTTTTCCGTCGTCGCGCCGATAAAGGTGAACAGCCCGCTTTCCACGTGCGGCAGAAATGCGTCTTGCTGGCTTTTGTTGAAGCGATGAACTTCGTCGACGAACACGAGCGTGCGGCGGCCATTGGCGCGAAATTGCTCTGCGCGCTCGACGGCCTCCCGGATGTCCTTGACGCCGGAGAGCACCGCCGACAGCGCGATGAATTCCGCATCGAACGCATTGGCCATCAATCGGGCCAGCGTCGTTTTACCAACGCCGGGCGGGCCCCAGAGGATCATCGAATGCGGCTCGCCAGAAGCGAAGGCCACGCGCAGCGGCTTGCCCGGCCCCAGCAGATGCTGCTGGCCGATCACTTCGTCGACAGAATGCGGGCGAAGGCGCTCGGCCGGCGGCATGTGGGCGGGCGCGTCCGGGAAGAGGGATGCGGAAGCGTTCATCCGGGGATTGTCGCAGAAACCGGGCGCAACCCCGGCGCCCCTTCGCGCGACGCGCGGTCAGTTTGACGCGCGCTGCACGAGCCCCATGAACGCCTTGGCCGGCAGCGGCCCATGACACGACTGCGTGCCGTTGGCCGCGCGGAGCAGCAACCAGACGTTCTCGCTGGCCGGCGGCTGAATCACGAACGGCTGACGCGCGGAAGCCTCGGGCAGACGCGGATCAACCGGCGCCTGGATCGGCACAACCTGCCCGGCGTGGCCTTTCACCAATGCGCTGCACTCGGCGCCAGGCAGCTCGGTCGCGTGCAGAAAATCCTTGTTGACCAAGGCTTCGGCGAGCACGGTGTCGGGCGCGGTGAGGAAGGAATCAACGTCAAAACGGGACGCCCCGGTGGAAGCGCATCCCGTAAAGACGGCTGCCGCTGACGCTGCAACAGCAAGAGCGGCCGCTCGGTGCAGCGACGTGGTGAACGGCAAAGGCATGGTCGGTCTCCTTGTCGAAAACCGGCCTGCACGCGTCATGCTTGATTACGTCGGCCCCTTTGGGCGGCGTAAAGCGGAACACGTTGGCCGGCAGTTGCGGATTCTTCTGGATGTTCGAGAACGTCAGCAAGGTGGTGTTCCCGAAGGCGTCGCGCAACTCCATCCCCTGCAGCTCGCCGCTGCGAAAACCGATGGCGATGCGCTCGAACTGGGTGTCCTTTGCCTTGGGGGTGAGTTCGGCCCAGTCGATGCCGTCTTTGGCCCCGCCTTCCTTGAGCGTGAAGTTCTTGGCCAGATCGTTGCTGCCGAACAGGATGGCGGCCGGGCTGGAGCCCAGCGACGCATCGAGCTTGCGCTCCGTGATCTGGTTCAGGTCCTTGTCGAAGATGTAGAGCGTCTGGCCATCGGCCGAGAGCTGCTGTTCGTAAGGCTTCACATAGCGCCAGACGAAGCGGCCCGGGCGCGAGAAAACGAAATCGCCGCTGGAGGTACCGGCCACGCGCAACGGGCTGCCGTTGGTGCCGCCCTTCACTTGTCGCTGGACGAACTCGCCGCGCGCGGTGCTGACGTTGCTCACGAAGGCGTTGAGCTGCTCGACGGCGCCCGCATAGGCGCCGGCAGACCACGCCGCCAGCGAGACCAGCCCGGCGGCCATCAGGTGACGTGCTTTCAACACAAACATAGGAATCCCGGTTTCAGTTGATCTTGTTGTTAGTGGCCGGCCGCGCCGGAACATTCCGCCGGCGCGGTAACGCGATGTAACGGCAAATGCGCGCAGCGTGCGGCAGCGTCATTCCTCTTCGACGACGTTGCCGTTGCGATTGGGGGCCAGGATTTCGCGGTTGCCGTTGCCGGACATGGCGGACACAAGTCCCGCCTTTTCCATGTCTTCGAGCAGGCGCGCGGCGCGGTTGTAACCGATGCGCAGGTGACGCTGCACCAGCGAGATCGACGCGCGGCGGTTCTTGAGCACCACGTCGACAGCTTGGTCGTACAGCGGATCGGCCTCGCCGCCGCCGGCACCCACAAGGCCCGCGCCGCCACCAAAGCCATCGCCGCTGCCCTCGCCATCGGCCACACCGCCTTCGAGAATGCCTTCGATGTAGTTCGGCTCGCCCTGGGCCTTGAGGTTATCGACGATGCGGTGGACTTCCTCGTCCGACACGAACGCGCCGTGCACGCGCACTGGCAAGCCGGTGCCCGGCGCCAGATACAGCATGTCGCCCATGCCCAGCAGCGCTTCGGCGCCCTGCTGGTCAAGGATGGTGCGCGAGTCGATCTTGCTGCTGACCTGGAACGCGATCCGCGTCGGCACGTTGGCTTTGATCAGGCCCGTAATCACGTCGACCGACGGGCGCTGCGTCGCCAGCACCAAGTGGATGCCGGCCGCACGCGCCTTCTGCGCGATCCGTGCGATCAGCTCTTCGACCTTCTTGCCGACCACCATCATCAGGTCGGCAAGCTCGTCGATCACGATAACGATCATCGGCAGCTTGTCGAGCGGCTCCGGCGCGTCAGGCGTCAGGCTGAACGGGTTGGGAATCTTCTCTTCACGCGCGGCGGCTTCTTCGATCTTCTTGTTGAAGCCCGCCAGGTTCCGCACGCCCATCTTGCTCATGAGCTTGTAGCGGCGTTCCATCTCGCCCACGGCCCAGTTCAACGCGTGGCCAGCCTGGCGCATGTCGGTCACGACGGGGCACAGCAAGTGCGGAATGCCTTCGTAGATGCTCAGTTCCAGCATCTTCGGGTCGATCAGAATCAGGCGCACAGCGTCGGCCTTCGCCTTGTACAGCAGCGACAGGATCATCGCATTGATCCCGACCGACTTACCGGAACCCGTGGTGCCAGCCACCATGCAGTGCGGCATCTTGGCCAGGTCGGCCACGACCGGCTTGCCGGCGATGTCCTTGCCCAGCGCCAGCGTCAACTGCGATGCGCTCTCGTTGTAGACCTGCGAGCCGAGAATCTCCGACAGGCGCACGGCCTGGCGCTTCGGGTTCGGCAGCTCCAGACCCATGCAGTTTTTGCCCGGAATCGTCTCCACCACGCGGATGGACACCAGCGACAGCGAACGCGCCAGGTCCTTGGCGAGGTTGACGATCTGGCTGCCCTTCACGCCCGTGGCGGGCTCGATTTCGTAACGCGTGATGACCGGCCCCGGATAGGCCGCCACCACCTGCACTTCCACGCCGAAGTCCTTCAGCTTCTTCTCGATCAGGCGCGAGGTGAATTCCAGCGTCTCGGCGCTCACGGTTTCCACAACCGGCGGAATCGGATCGAGCAGCGCGAGCGGCGGCAGGTCGGAATCGTGAATGTCGACAAACAGCGGCTGCTGCTTCTCGCGCTCCACGCGCTCGCTCTTGACCACGGCGGTCGGGCGCACGATCTGCACAGGCGGCGATTCTTCAATACGCACACGGCGGGTTTCGACCACCTCCTCGCGCTCGACCTTGGCGGCCTCGCCAATGGCCCGGTCCTGCTTGCTCTCGCGGCGCGTCTTGAAGCCGACAAACAGCATCTCGACGCCCGCGCCAATCTGCTCGGCCAGATTCAGCCACGAAAAATGGAAGAACAGCGACAGCCCGACCAGGAACGTGAACAGCAGCGCCAGCGTGCCGCCGGTAAAGCCCAGCGAATGCTGCATCGCCCCGCCGATCACGTCGCCCAGCACGCCGCCCGGCGCACGCGGCAGCTTCATGTGCAGCGAGTACATGCGGATGGCTTCCAGACCCATGCTGGAAGCCAGGATGAGTGCAAAGCCGATCCACGTGACACTGGCATCAACGCGCGGCATGGAGGTGCGCGGCAGGCGCTCGTCCGACATCAGCTCGCGCCAGCCGCGCCAGACCCTGCGCACCAGCAGCACCGCCCACCAGTAGGCGGACGCGCCAAAGACAAACAGCAGCAGATCGGCCAGCCACGCGCCCACGCGGCCGCCCAGATTGCGGATTTCGTCGACCTGGCTGGCGTGGGTGAAACCGGGGTCGGCCCGGTTGTATGACAGAAGAATGATCAGGAAGGCGATGGTCACCGCCAGCAACAGGAACCAGCGGACCTCCCCCAGCAGCCGGCCAATGCGGGACGGCAGTGCGGAGGGATCGGTACGGGTTGTCGGAGTGGTGGAAGCTCGAGCCATGCGGGGAGACGGGTGCGCCGCTTGGGCAAGGCCGCGCGGCTTGGGACAGCACAAATACGATGCCGAGGATTGTAACGCGGCCCTATCATCGCCATTGGAATTTACAACCGGGCGGACGAGGGGGTGCCACTTTATAATGGCGCCCATCACCCTCACCTAGCCTGCACGGCGGCGCTCCACCCCTCGTGCCGCGCACACACAGAACGCATCATGGCAAAACACGCAAAAGTGCTGATCCTTGGCTCCGGCCCCGCCGGCTACACGGCCGCGATTTACGCTGCCCGGGCCAACCTGAACCCCGTGCTGGTCACCGGTCTGGCGCAGGGCGGCCAGCTCATGACCACCACCGACGTGGAAAACTGGCCGGCTGACAAGGAGCACCTGCAAGGCCCCGAGTTGATGCAGCGCTTCCTGGAGCACGCCGAGCGTTTCAAGACCGAAGTGCTGTTCGACCACATCCACACCGCGCATCTGAATGAAAAGCCGATCCGCCTCGTGGGCGATTCGGGTGAATACACCTGCGATGCGCTGATCGTCTCCACCGGCGCTTCGGCCCAATATCTGGGCCTGCCGTCGGAAGAAGCCTTCGCGGGCCGCGGCGTGTCTGCCTGCGCCACGTGCGACGGCTTCTTCTACAAGGGCCAGGAAGTGGCCGTGGTGGGCGGCGGCAACACCGCCGTGGAAGAGGCGCTGTATCTGGCCAACATCGCGAGCAAGGTCACGCTCATCCACCGCCGCGACAAGTTCCGCGCCGAGCCGATCCTGATCGACCGCCTGCATGAGCAGGAGAAGAAAGGCAAGATCGAGATCAAGACCAACATGGTGCTTGACGAGATCCTCGGCGATGACTCCGGCGTAACGGGCGCCCGCCTGAAAGGCACGAACGAGAACGAAGGCAGGACCGAAGAGCTCAAGGTAGCGGGCGTGTTCATCGCCATCGGCCACAAGCCGAACACCGACATCTTCCGCGGCCAGCTCGACATGAACGACACGGGCTACATTCGCACGAAGAGCGGCCTGGACGGTATGGCCACCGCCACCAACATCCCGGGCGTGTTCGCCGCGGGCGACGTGCAGGACCACATCTACCGCCAGGCCATCACCAGCGCCGGGACGGGCTGCATGGCTGCGCTGGACGCCCAGCGCTACCTGGAAAGCCTGGAATAAGCGTCATCGCGCCGGAGCTTCCGGGCGCAAACAACACGGCCGATGGGTGACCATCGGCCGTTTTGCCATGTGCGGCACCTTCGTATAATCGACACACGCTCCACCTCGATGTGCTCGCCTGCCCTTCACCATGAAACGCGCCCCCTCCCCCGCCAACAAGCTCAGCCTGACCGACTTGGCCAGCCTGCGTGACCAGCTCAAGCACGAGACAGAAGCACGCGAAGCCGAACGCCAGCGCGCCGAAGCCGCCGCACGCAAGGCCGCAGAAGAAGCCAACGTGTTTCGTGCCAGCATCGGCGAGGTAAGCGCGCTGCGCCAGAACAAGCGCGTCGAGCATCCGCGCAATCCGCCCGCGCCCGACCCCGTGCATTCGCGTGCCGAAGAGCAAACCGTGCTGCGCGATTCGCTGTCGGATGAATTCGACGTAGACAACTTGCTGGAAACCGACGACACGCTTTCCTACCGTCGCCCCGGCATTGGCGACGACGTGCTCAAGAAACTGCGCCGCGGCGAGTGGGCCACGCAAGACCAGATTGACCTGCACGGCATGCGCCGCGAAGAAGCCCGCGAGGCACTGGCTGCCTTCCTGCGCCGTGCCGTGCAGCGTGGCATCCGCTGCGTGCGCGTGGTCCACGGAAAAGGCCTAGGCTCGCCCGACAAAACGCCCGTGCTCAAGGGCAAGGTGCGCTCGTGGCTGGTGCAGAAGGAAGAAGTGATCGCTTTCGTCGAGCCGCGCAACACGGCCGGGGGCGCTGGCGCGGTGCTGGTGCTGCTGCGCCAGCCACACGGTTCCTGAAGCGCTGTCCTTCCATTCACCCGCTTATCACAAGAACAACACGCATATGCACGTGACCCGCCTGCAGCTGGTGATGCACTGGGTGGAGATCCTCGCGGTCTTCTCATTTGCCATCTCAGGGCTGGCGGAGGCCAAACGGCGTCGGCTCGATGCCGTGGGCGCGTTCATCGTCGCGTTCCTGACCGCGTTCGGCGGCGGCACGCTGCGCGATCTGCTCCTGGATCGACGGCCCTTCTACTGGATCGAGCACGAGCAATACCTGCTCGCGCTGTTCGTAATGAGCCTGTTCGCCAACTGGGTGATCCGGCTGGTGAGCCAACTGGTGTCCGATCGCGTGCTGATCGTGGCCGACGCCATCGGCATGGGGCTCTTTGGCGTGCTCGGCACGCAACTGGCGCTCGATGCGGGCGTGCCGATCTTCGTATCGGTGATGATGGGCGTGATCACGTCGGCCTTTGGCGGCCTGCTGCGCGATGTGGTCTGTAATGAAGTGCCCATGCTGCTGCGGGACAATCACCCGTACGCAACGTGCGCGTTTCTCGGGTGCTTCCTTTACGTCGGGCTAACGCACACGGACTTGCTGCCGAGCGTGTCCGTGGTGATCGCCACGCTGGCGATCGTGATCGGGCGGCTGGCAACGCTGCGCTGGAACATCACCCTGCCGCGTTGATCAGCGCTGACCGGCGCGAGCGCGCCGGCCGCAGACAACGGCTTCAGACCGCTGCTTCGTCCTTCTCGCCGGTGCGGATGCGGATCACCTGCTCCACCGGCATCACGAAGATCTTGCCGTCGCCGATCTTGCCCGTCTTGGCGGCCTTGACGATGGTGTCGATCACGTTCTCGACCTGGCTCTCGGCCACCACCACCTCGATCTTGATCTTCGGCAGGAAGTCGACCACGTATTCCGCACCGCGATACAGCTCGGTGTGGCCCTTCTGGCGGCCAAAACCCTTGACCTCGGTGACGGTCAGGCCGGTCACCCCCACGTCGGCGAGCGACTCGCGCACTTCGTCCCGTTTGAAGGGCTTGATGATGGCGGTGATCTGTTTCATGGGTGTCTCGCTCACTAGTTGGTGAAGTATTCAAGCGTCCAATAATACTGGAGCCGGTTAATGCGCACATCCTGGGCGATGCCGGCCACCGTTTGCAGCAGCGTCGGATCGTCCGGAAAGTTCTTCAGCACATCGTGCTCACTGCCGTCGCGCAGGGGGCGGCGCTGCCACGTATTGCCATGTTCGTCGTTGTAGGCGATGGGCGTGCTTGAGCCGAACACATACTGGTTATCGAACCACAGGATACGCACGCCGGGCCCGAGCGCGCGGTGCAGACCTTCGACGTGCTGGCGCAAGTCCTGCAGCGGCACATGCGACCACCAGCAGCCTGCCGTCATCACGTCGAATGTGCCCGGCGCGAACGGCAGCGCGTCATTGTCGGCACGCACAAACGATGCTCCGGGGATGCCCTTGTCGCGCGCGATGCGCAGCACGGTGTCGTTGAAATCCGCGCCGACAACGCTGCGCGCGTCCGTCATCGCTTCGGTCCAGAAACCGGTGCCGCACGCCAAATCCAGCACCCGCGCGCCGCGCGTCAGCTCGCGCACACGCGCCTTCAACCACGCCAGATCGCCCTGGCGCTCAGGCTTCGTATAGATGCGCTCGTATTCGGGGGCGCGCTTGGCGTAGTAGTCGAGCATGGCGGCGGCTTACTCTTTGAAGCGCGACGTAATCGGATACCGCCAGTCGCGCCCGAACGCACGCTGCGTCACGCGAATGCCCACTGGCGCCTGACGCCGCTTGTATTCGTTGATCTTGATAAGACGCACGATCTTCTGCACATCGGCCTCGGCAAACCCTGCAGCAATGATGTCAGCCACCGGCTGGTTTTGCTCCATGTAGCGCTGCACGATGGCGTCGAGCGCATCGTATTCGGGCAGGCTGTCCTGATCAGTCTGGTTTTCACGCAGCTCGGCCGACGGCGCGCGGGTCAGGATGCGCTCGGGAATCACTTCCGACAACGTATTGCGATAGCGGCACAGCCGGTATACCAACGTCTTGAAGATGTCCTTGATGACGGCAAAACCACCGGCCATGTCACCGTACAACGTGCAGTAGCCGACCGCCATTTCGCTCTTGTTGCCGGTCGTCAGCACGATGCGGCCGCTCTTGTTGGACAACGCCATCAGCAACGTGCCGCGAATGCGCGCCTGGATGTTTTCTTCCGTCGCATCTTCCGGCAGCCCGCGGAACTCCTCCGCCAACGCGCCCTTGAATGCGTCGAACATCGGGCTGATGGCGATTTCGTCGTACTGCACGCCCAGGCGGGCCGCCATGTCGCGGGCGTCCACCCACGAAATGTCGGCCGTGTAACGCGAGGGCATCATCACTGCGCGCACGCGATCCGCGCCCAGCGCGTCGACGGCAATCGCCAGCACCAATGCTGAGTCGACACCGCCCGACAAGCCGATGATCGCGCCCGGGAAGCCGTTCTTGCCGAGGTAATCGCGCACACCCAGCTTGAGCGCCTCGTACACCTGGGCTTCCAGCGAAGGCTCCGGCACGATCGCGCCCGGCAGCGCGCGTCCACCGTCGAACTGCACGTAGCCGACGCCCTCGACAAACTGCCCCATCCGCACGACAACGTTGCCTTCGGCATCGAGCACGAACGAGCCACCATCGAACACGAGCTCATCCTGCCCGCCGACCAGGTTCGCATACACATGCGGCAAGCCCGATTCCTTCACGCGGTCACCGATGATCCGCTCACGCAGGTCTTCCTTGTCGACGTGATACGGCGAGGCGTTGGGGATCAGCACCACCTGCGCGCCGGCCGCCTTGGCGTAAGCCGTCGCGGTGGCATACCAGGCGTCTTCGCAGATGATCACGCCGAAGCGCGTGCCGTCCACCTCGAACACGAAGGGCTCGGTACCGGGCTGGAAGTAGCGCTTCTCATCAAAGACTTCGTTGTTGGGCAGCTCAAGCTTGTTGTACCGGCCGACCACGCGGCCGTCCGCGGCCACTGTGGCGCTGTTCGTGGGCTTGGGCAACAGGCCGGGCGCCGGGGCTTCCAGCGAGAGTTGCGGGTGCCCGATCAGCACGTGCAAACCCGGGAAGGCCGCCAGCTCGGCAATAAGCGCGTCGAGCGCGCGCGCGCTGGCATCAATAAAGGCCGGGCGCAGCAACAGATCTTCGGGCGGATAGCCGGTGAGCGACAGTTCCGGCGTAAGCAGAATGCGCGCACCAGCCTGGTGCGCTTCGCGCGCGGCGGCGACGATGCGGGCAGCATTGCCGGCGAAATCGCCGACGGTGCAGTTGATCTGGGCGAGAGCGACAGAGACGGTCATGGGGGCAATGTGGATTGCAAGCGCGGCATCCGAAGCTGGAATTAGAATCGGCGGCATGACCTCTCGCCCCCTTGTTCCCGAGCCCCAAGCGCGCGCTGGTTCGCGACACGAATTGGCCGATTATCGCACGCGACTTGTGACCGATCTGCGCGACATCGGCCGCGAGGCGTGGGACGCCCTGCTCGCCCTGCAGCCCGAGGCGACGCCCTTCCTACGCTTCGATTTCCTGCACGCCCTGCATGAGAGCGGCAGCGCATCGCCCGACACCGGCTGGACGCCGCAATACCTGACGCTGTGGGAAGACGGCCCCGATGGCGAAGTGCTCGCCGCGGCCGTACCGCTGTATGTGAAGGGCCACTCCTATGGCGAGTACGTCTTCGACTGGGCATGGGCCAATGCGTACGCCCAGCACGGGCTCGAGTACTACCCGAAATGGCTGTCGGCCATCCCTTTTACGCCGGTGCAGGGCTCGCGGTTGCTGGCGCGGGATGCCGTTTCGCGCGCAGCACTTGTCGACACGTTGCTGGCGGTTGCGCGGCAGAGCGAGTTGTCCTCGCTGCATGTGCTCTTTCCCACCGCCGGCGAGGCCGAGCAAATGCGCGCGGCAGGCATGCTGCTGCGGCAAGGGGTGCAATTCCACTGGTGCAATCCGGGCTTTGCCAGCTTCGACGACTTTCTGGCCGCGCTGGAACAAAAGAAGCGCAAAAATATCCGCGCCGAGCGCCGCCGCGTGCACGACGCTGGCATTACGTTCCGCCATGTGCCCGGCGCAGCCGCAACAGACGCAGACTGGCGCTTCTTCCACCGCTGCTATCGCACCACCTACCGCGAGCATCATTCGTCGCCGTATCTGAACCTGGAGTTCTTCCGCCAGATCGGCCAGACGATGCCGGAAAACCTGCTGCTGGTGATCGCCTCGCGCGAGGGCAACGACATCGCCAGCGCGCTGCTGGTCATCGACACGCGGCCTGAAGCGTCCGTGATGTACGGCCGATACTGGGGCGCGATCGAGCATCATCCATGCCTGCACTTTGAGACGGCGTATTACCAGCCGCTGACGTACTGCATCACGCAGGGCATCCGCACGTTCGAAGGCGGCGCGCAAGGCGAACACAAGATGGCCCGCGGCTTCGAGCCCGTTGCGACGCTGTCGGCACACTGGCTCGCGCACCCGGCATTTGCCGATGCGGTAGGCAGGTTTCTCGATCGGGAAACGGCCGGCATGGAAGCGTATCTCGACGAACTGACAGAGCGCTCGCCGTTCAGGCAACGACCCGAATCGGATTAGCAGGGGGAAGCAGCGGAGGCGGGAAAGACAGCGTCCGCACGACCGGCGGACGCGGGGGTGAAGCTTAGTGCGCGGGAGGCTTCTGCTGGGCGATCACGCAGTGTGCGGCGTTCGAATCGACGGCCATGGCGGTCGATGCGACGGCACGCTCGCCAGCGTGAGCTGCGTCCGGCGGCCCCACCAGCAGCGCCCACACGGTGAATGCAGCCATGGCCACAGCGGAAAGCACGGGAACGACAACGGTCTTGTTCAACATCGCAGTACCAAGGGGTGGAGTCAAACTTGACGGGGAGTCTAGAGGGGTCGTTTCCGGTGGGCAAATGAGCGTTTCTTAAATCTCTGTGTAGCAGAACTACCGGGCGGTAAGTATGCGAAATTCATGAAAAACATCATGAAACGCATACAAGAGAGCAGATGGCGTTCTGACGCGTGTCGACAAATCCGCGCGCATGACGCTCATGACCTCTCCGCAAAGAAAAAATCCCGGCGCTCCATCCGGAGGCCGGGATTTGTCAGACATGCCGTACGGCAAAATCCTGAAATTGCTTACTTCTTATAGTTGGCAACGCCGTCGGCGATTTCCTTGTGGGCTTCTTCAATGCCGCCCCAGCCTTCGACCTTGACCCACTTGCCGGCTTCCAGCGCCTTGTAGTGCTCAAAGAAGTGCTTGATCTGGTCCAGCAGGTTCTGGCCGATGTCCGACAGGTCGGTCATATGGGCCGTGGCCGGGCTCAGCTTGTTGACAGGCACGGCAACCAGCTTGGCATCCACGCCGGATTCGTCCGTCATCTTCAGCATGCCCAGAGCACGGCAGCGCACCACGCAGCCGTGGATGAGCGGGAACGGCGTGACGACCAGCACGTCGACCGGGTCACCGTCGCCCGAGAGCGTCTGCGGGATGAAGCCGTAGTTGGCCGGATAGCGCATGCCGGTGCCAACGAAGCGGTCCACGAACAGCAGCCCGGTTTCCTTGTCGGCTTCGTACTTGACCGGGTCGCTCTGCGCCGGGATCTCGATGATGACGTTGAAGTCGTTGGGGATGTCCTTGCCCGGCGAGACGTTGTTGAAGCTCATGGAAATGCTCCGGAATGCGCGAAGTGCGTAAAAACGCGACGCAAATGGTTAGAAAGAAGCGTGAAAAACTGTCGGCGGGCATTATAGCCCCTCATACCAGGCCGCTTGCTCTACCCGCCCCGCAGCCGTGCGAAAATCGCGCGTTGCCGATCTTTTGCAGGAACCCCCCATGCATGCCCAGCACTTCATCGCCAACCGTCTGATGTCGCCCGATTCGGGGATGCGCATCAAGGTGTTCGATCCGTCCGACGGCCAATCCTTTGCCGAGATTGCGCGCGGCAACGCCACCGACATCAGCGTGGCCGTGCACGCAGCCCGGCGTGCGTTCGAGGGCGTCTGGGGCCAGTTGCCGCCAGCCGAGCGCGGCCGTGTGCTGATGCGTGTGGCCCTGCGCCTGGCCGATCACGAAGAAGAGCTCGCCCGCCTGGAAGCCCGCGACACCGGCAAGCCCATGCGTCAGGCGCGCGCCGACGCCCGCGCCGTGGCCCGCTACTTCGAGTTCTACGCTGGTGCGGCCGACAAGCTGCACGGGCAGACCATCCCCTACCCGGCCGACACCACCGTGCTGACCGTGCGGGAGCCGCATGGCGTGACTGCGCACATCATCCCGTGGAACTACCCGATGCAGATCTTCGGGCGCAGCGTGGGGGCTGCATTGGCAGCGGGCAACGCGTGCGTGGTCAAGCCGGCGGAAGACGCGTGCCTGTCTGTCCTGCGCGTGGCCGAGCTGGCCGCCGAGGCGGGCCTGCCTGATGGCGCACTCAACATCGTGACCGGCTATGGCCACGAAGCGGGTGCCGCACTGGCGGCGCATCCCGGGATCAATCATGTGTCGTTCACCGGGTCACCGGAAACGGGCAAGGCCATTGTGCGAGCGGCCGCGGAAAACCATGTGCCCGTGACGCTGGAACTGGGCGGCAAATCTCCGCAGATCGTGTTTGCCGACGCCGATCTGGAAGCGGCCATTCCGGCCGTGGTGAACGGCATCATCCAGAACGCCGGACAGACGTGCTCCGCCGGCAGCCGCGTACTGATCGAGCGCAGCGTGTACGAGGTGATGCTGGACCGGCTGGCCATGGTGTTCGAATCCATCCGGGTCGGCCCCTCGTCGCTGGATCTGGATTGCGGCCCGCTCATCAACCCCAAGCAGCAGCAGCGCGTATGGGATTTCGTCTCAGATGCGCAGCACGCCAACATTCCGGTGATGGCGCAGGGCCAGGTGGTGCCCGAGGCGCCCGAGACCGGCTACTACCAGGCACCGATGCTGTTGCGTGACGTGCCGCACACGCATCGCCTCGCGCAGCAGGAAGTGTTCGGCCCGCTGCTGGCCGCCATGCCGTTCGACACCGAAGCCGAGGCGCTGGCCTTGGCCAACGGCACACCGTACGGCCTGGTGGCCGGCGTGTGGACGAACGACGGTGGCCGCCAGATGCGTCTCGCGCGCAAGCTCAAGGCCGGCCAGGTCTTCATCAACAATTACGGCGCGGGCGGCGGTGTTGAACTGCCCTTCGGTGGGACGGGCCAATCGGGCCACGGGCGTGAAAAAGGCTTTGAAGCGCTCTACGGCTTCACCACGCTCAAGACCATCGCCATCCGTCACGGTTAAGGCACAACGCAACATCCACCCACGACACGAGGAGACACCATGCGGCTTGCCGGCAAAATTGCCATCGTCACGGGCGCGGGTTCGGGTTTTGGAGAAGGCATCGCCAATACCTTTGCCCGCGAAGGCGCGCGCGTCGTCGTCAATGACTTGAATGCGGAGGCCGGCGAACGCGTGGCCAGCGCCATTCGCGTGGCCGGCGGCGATGCGCATTTCGTGCACGCCGACGTGTCGAATGGGGACTCCGTCGCCAAGTTGTTGGGCGCCACGCTGGCGCGCTACGGCGATCTGCACATCGTCGTGAACAACGCCGGCACCACGCACAAGAACAAGCCGCTGCTGCAGATCACCGAAGACGAGTTCGACCGCGTGATGGCCGTCAACGTGAAGAGCATTTACTGGACGGCGCATCACATCGTCCCGCACTTCCGGGAGCGCGGCGGCGGCGTGTTCGTCAATGTGGCGTCCACTGCGGGCATCCGGCCGCGGCCGGGACTGGTCTGGTACAACGCCAGCAAGGGCGCCGTCATCACAGCCAGCAAGGCGATGGCTGCCGAGCTGGGCCCGGACAAGATCCGCGTGAACTGCGTGAACCCGGTGATGGGCGCCACGGGCCTCATCGAGTAGTTCATGGGCGTACCTGACACCCCCGAGAACCGCGCGCGCTTCCTGGCGACGATCCCGATGGGGCGGCTCTCCACGCCGCAGGATGTGGCCAACGCATGCCTGTATCTGGCGTCGGACGAAGCGGAGTTCATTACCGGCACGTGTTTGGAAGTGGACGGCGGGCGCTGCGTATAAACCCTGCCGGCGGGCGTCTTGGCGCATTCGCCCGAGAAGCGCAGAATGCTGTGGCGGTTTTCCAGGCCGAGGTAGGTAACGAGGAGCACTCGGCCTGAACTCACAATAACTCTGGAGACCCGATGGCCATCACCACCCCTCCCACCTCACCGGTTGGCGGCGCAGGCACGCTGCCGCCACAGTCCACAAGCGCATTTGAAGAAGCTACTTACCGCAAGGTGACGTGGCGTCTCGTTCCGTTCCTGCTGCTGTGTTACGTGGTCGCGTATCTCGATCGCGTCAACGTGGGCTTTGCCAAGCTGCAGATGCTCAACGATCTCAAGTTCAGCGAGACCATCTACGGCCTTGGCGCCGGCATCTTTTTCATCGGCTACTTCCTTTTTGAAGTGCCGAGCAATGTGATCCTGCACCGCGTGGGCGCGCGCATCTGGATCGCGCGGATCATGATTTCGTGGGGCATCATCTCGGCGGCCATGATGTTCGTGACCACGCCGGCCATGTTCTACGTGATGCGCTTTCTGCTGGGCCTGGCAGAGGCCGGCTTCTTCCCGGGCATCATCCTGTACCTCACGTACTGGTATCCGGCGCAGCGGCGCGGGCGCACCACCACCTTTTTCATGACGGCGATTGCGCTGTCGGGCGTGATCGGCGGCCCCATCTCGGGTTGGGCGATGAAGGCATTTGCCGGCGTCTACGGGCTGGCCGGCTGGCAGTGGATGTTCCTGATCGAAGGCATTCCGTCGATCATCGTCGGCATCTTCGTGCTGGCGTATCTGGACGACCGCATCAGCCACGCGAAATGGCTGACCGACGAAGAGAAAGCCCTGCTCGCCCGCAACATCGCCGCGGAAGACGCCGAGAAGGAGGACCCGCCCATCCGCACCGTCATGGCCAGCCCGCGCGTGTGGCTGATGAGCCTGATCTACTTCACCTTCGTGATGGGCCTGTATGGCGTGAGCTTCTGGCTGCCGACCCTGATCAAGCAGACCGGTGTGGCCGATCCGCTCTCGGTAGGCTTGCTGACGGCGATCCCGTACGGCGCGGCAGTCGTCGCCATGGTCCTGGTGGCCCGCAGCGCAGACCGTCTGCGCGAGCGCCGCTGGCACATCGCGATTCCCGCGGTGGTGGGCGCGGTCGGGCTTGTCCTGTCGGCCGTGTGGCACACCGACACCACGCTGGCCATGGCCGCCCTCACGCTCGGCACCATGGGCATCCTGACCACGTTGCCGCTGTTCTGGAGCCTGCCGACTGCATTCCTGGCCGGCACTGGCGCCGCCGCTGGCATTGCGCTCATCAATTCGCTGGGCAACCTCGCGGGCTTCCTGAGCCCCTACGCCGTCGGCTGGCTGAAAGACGCCACGCAGAGCACCGATTCGGGCATGTACATGCTGGCCGCGTCGATGGTGCTGGGTGCGATCCTCACGCTTTCCGTGCCGGCACGGATGGTGAACAAATAGGTGCCGTCACCGCCAAGAAAAAAGGCCGGGATCATCCCGGCCTTTTTCATTTCACGGCAAGCAATGCGCTTTGCCGGTAGTGGCGCTGCGCGTCCTCCATACGCTCCGTCTGCTCGAACATCTGTGCAAGCGCCAGATGCGCATGGGCACGCAGGTTGCCGGAGTGCTCGGCATCGGCATACTTCAATGCCGACTCCAGGTTCGACTGCGCCTTGCCCCAGAGCTGTTCCTTGAAGCACAGCATGCCGAGCGTGTAGAACAGGTCGGCATCCACCGGATGCTGGGCGAGCCATTTCTCGGCCTGCTGGATCAACGGCAGGGCCTTGCCCGGCACTGCGCAATCGGCGTAGCGGCGGATCAGGCGGCTATCCCAATGCGTCTTCAGGCCGTCTTCAACGATGCGCTTGGCGTCATCGGTGCGACCAAGTTGCGCGAAATACAGCGCTGCCTGTGAAGCAATGCGCGGCGAGCGGCGTTCTTCCGTGGTCAACTCACGCCAGAAACCGTTCAGCGCATCGGCATCGTGACGGCGCTCGGCCAGCAACGTTTCGCACGCCATCTGCTTAAGACGCGCCGCCAGCACGGAATGGATGGCGTTGCGCTTTTCCAGGGCGCGCGTGAGGCGCAACACCTCGCTCCAGTTCTTCAGATGCTGATGCGCACGCAGGGCAATGCGTTGCGCCTGAATCTGCCGCGAGCCCTGCGATTGCAGCTGCGCGATCTTCTCCAGCGCACCTTCCGCATCGCGGGCGTCGACCAGCAACTCGGCCATCGACACGAGTTTCGCCTGCTCACGATCGGGC